>ERZ827168.535-NODE-535-length-61304-cov-12.298405_pt1 | contig 61304 bp, 55 predicted proteins | sample MGYA00519868_ERZ827168 | MGnify/ENA primary metagenome ERZ827168 (study PRJEB31778, sample SAMEA3449271) | human gut metagenome | biome: human gut; feature: human-associated habitat; material: faeces | place: United Kingdom | collected 2010/2012 ... | reverse complement strand
GACGGAACTCGGGAATGCCGTACACCAGCACGCCGCCGGCCAGATGCAGCGCCTCAAACACCGTGACCTCATAGCCCTTCTTGGCCAGGTCGCCGGCGCAGGTCAGACCCGCAGGGCCGGAGCCGATGACGGCCACCTTGTGGCCGTTGGAGGCGGGCTTGGCAGGCGCCTCGGTGCTGTGGGCGTTATGCCAGTCGGCCACAAAGCGCTCCAGCCGGCCGATGCCCACGGGGTCACCCTTCTTGCCGCGGACGCAGTGCATCTCGCACTGGCTCTCCTGCGGGCAAACGCGGCCGCAGACGGCGGGCAGGGAGCTGGTCTGGTGGATCACCTGATAGGCGCCCTCATAGTCCTTCTCCACGATCTTCTGAATAAACTCGGGAATCCGCACGTTGACGGGGCAGCCGTCCACGCAGGGATGGTTCTTACAGTTCAGGCAGCGGGCGGCCTCGTCCAGCGCCTGCTCCTCGGTGTAGCCCAAAGCCACCTCCAGGAAGTTCTTGTTGCGGACCTGCGGGTCCTGAGAAGGCATCTCGTTCTTATCCAAACGCATATTGATCTTGGCAGCCATCTTACTTTACCTCCTGCTTGAACAGATTGCAGACTTCCTCGTGCTTACGCACCTCGAAGTCGTGGTACATCTGGTTGCGCTTCACCGCCAGATCCCAGTCCACCTTCTGGCCGTCAAAGTCCGGGCCGTCCACGCAGGCGAACTTGGTCTCGCCGCCCACGGTCAGACGGCAGCCGCCGCACATACCCGTGCCGTCTATCATGATAGGGGACATGGACACGGTGGTGGGCATATTGTAGGGAGCGGTGGTCTTGCACACGAACTTCATCATCACCATCGGGCCGATGGCGAAGATCTCATCGTACACATTGCCCGCGTCCAGCAGCTCCTTCAAAGCCTCGGTGACCATGCCCTTCTGGCCGTAAGAGCCGTCGTCGGTGCAGACCTTCAGCACGGAGGAGACAGCCTTGAACTTGTCCTCCAGAATGACCACGTCCTTGCTCTTGAAGCCCACCACCGCGTGGACCTCCGCGCCGCAGTCGTGGAACTTCTTCAAAACGGGATACGCGATGGCGCAGCCCACGCCGCCGCCGACCACGCATACCTTCTTCTTGCCCTCGGTCTCAGTGGGCTTGCCCAGCGGGCCAACGAAATCGTGCAGGCACTCGCCCTGCTGCTTGTGGCTCAGCTTTTCAGTGGTTGCGCCCACAGTCTGAACGATAATGGTAACAGTACCCTTTTCACGGTCATAATCGTGGATGGTGATGGGAATGCGCTCTCCGTTCTCATCCACCCGCAGGATGATGAACTGGCCCGGCTCCGCCTTCTTAGCCACCATGGGGGCATCGATCTCATAGAGGATGACGGTGGGTTTCAGTGCTTCTTTTCTGACGATACGGTACATACATCACTGCTCCTTCATTTCTTGATTCCCTGGCGGCCCATGCCGCCGCGGTCCTTACGCTTTATTGTATCATCAACAGTGGAAAGCGTCAATCGGGAGTTGACAAAACCTTGACGCTTTTCCAGCCTGCGAAAAAAGTTTGTCCCCGCCGGGAGACCCGGCGGGGACGGAGGGAAGGGGGAGACGCGATGAAGAAGTTTTGCGGGGGAAAAGGAAGAAGAATGAAAAAGTTTTTGGAGAAAACCTTGAAGAAGCCAAGTCAGGCATCAGCCCCGGCGGCTGCCGAAGAAGTAGTTGTAGAAATCCTGCCAGTTGTCGGGCATCTGACCGTAGTAACCGCCATTGCCGCCATTGCTGTCGTTGGTGCTGTCCTCCGTGTCAGAGCCGGTGGTCTGGGGCTGCGCGTCAAAGGTCAGCTCCGTGGTGATATACTGCCCATTGCGGTATACCGTCAGGGTCACGGTGTCTCCGGCGCGGTAGCTCTTCATGGCCGCGGACATATCCTGCCGGCTGGTCAGGTTGGTGTCGTTCATCTTGGTGATCACGTCGCCCAGCCGCAGCCCGGCCTTGTCACCTGCGCCGCCGTCCACCACGGAGTAGACGAACACGCCCTGGGTGATGTCGATGCTGTACTGTGCCGCCATCTGCGCCGTCATCGTGCCGGCGGTGATGGCCATGTAGGCCTTATCCGTCACCGCGCCGTTTTCCATGATGTCGGTGATGATGGCCTTCACATCACTGATGGGGATGGCGAAGCCCAGGCCCTCCACCGTGGTGGTGGAATAGGTGGAATACTTGGCGGACACGATGCCCACCACCTCGCCGTACAGGTTCATCAGCGGGCCGCCGGAGTTGCCGGGGTTGATGGAGCAGTCCACCTGGATCATGTTGAACGGCGTGCCGTCCACGTTGATGGCCCGGTTGCAGCTGGACACGATGCCCTGGCTCATGGAGAAGGTCAGCTCGCCCAGGGGATTGCCGATGGCCAGCACGGAGTCGCCCACGTTGACGTCGGCGCTGTTGCCCAGTGTCACAGGCTGCAGATCCTCGGCGTTGATCTTCAGCACAGCCACATCGTAGTCGCTGTCGCTGCCGATAAGTGTGGCGTCGTAGGTTTCGCCGTTATACAGCGTCACCTTGATGGAGCTGGCGTTGCTCACCACATGGTGGTTGGTGACCACATAGCCGTCCTTGGTGATGATAAAGCCGCTGCCGCTGGAGGCGGACTGGGTGGTTTGGCCGAAGATGTTGGTGCTGGTGGCCGAGCAGTTGATGGACACGGTGCTGTTCACCGTGGCGGCATACACCTCGTTGGGGTCCATCTTCGTGAGGCCGTTCACCGTCTTGATCTGTACGGTAACGGGCTTGCGCCCGCTCTCCTGGATGGTGGCCTCGTTGCCGCTGCCGCCGTTGACCATCGCCGCACCGCCGACGCCTGCCGCGCCGCCTACCACGGCGCAGGCCAGCAACAGCGCCGTGACCTTGACCCATGTGCGGTGGAAGAAGCCCTGCTTCTTCGGCGCGGGAGTCATCTCCGGCTGGGGGCGGGATGCGGGTGCGTAATCGTCCCGGGGCAGGTCGTCCCGATTGGTGAAATGGTAGGAATTGAATTCGTCGTTATACATGGAACTACGCCTCCTGGATTTTTGCGAATGAACACGGCGGACGCTTGTCGCGGCGGCCAAACCGTGGTAAAATACGAAGTGCGGAACACTGAGCTCCTTCCTCTTACTGTCTATCAGCATACTCAGTTTTCTTAATTCTACCTTTAAGTTTTCAAGGAAATTATGAACATTTTGAAAAGGAGGTGACGCCCTTGCTGCGCATCGACCAAATACGGCTGCTGCCGGACGAACCGGAAGCACAGCTGCCCCACCGCTGCGCCAGAATACTCCGCGTCCCCGCGGAGGCCATTCGCGCCTGCACGGTGCTGCGCCGGGCCATCGACGCCCGGGAGGGCCTGACCTTCGTGTATACCCTGGCGGTGGACGTGGCCCGGGAGGACCAGGTGCTGCGCCGCTGCCGGGACAAGCGGGTGTCCGCCTACCGGCCGGAGACGTATGCCCTGCCCGCCGCCGTGGCCGCCCCGTCCGTCCGGCCTGTTGTGGTGGGCGCAGGCCCGGCGGGGCTGTTCGCCGCGCTGGTGCTGGCCCGGTGCGGCGCGCGGCCCATCCTGCTGGAGAGGGGTCAGCCCGTGGAACAGCGCCAGCAGGACGTGGCCCGCTTCTGGCGCACCGGCCTGCTGGACACGGAGAGCAACGTCCAGTTCGGCGAGGGCGGCGCGGGCGCGTTCTCCGACGGCAAGCTGAACACCGGCACAAAGGATGTGCGCCACCGCTTTATCATGGAGACACTGGTGCGCTGCGGTGCGCCGGAGGATATTCTCACCGATGCCAAGCCCCATGTGGGCACGGATATGCTCCACATCGCGCTGCAAGCCCTGCGGCGGGAGCTGCTGGCTGCCGGGGCGGACATCCGCTTCGGCGCGCGGCTGGAGGGTGTCGCCGTGGAAAGCGGCACGCTCCGGGCCGTCACCGTCCGTCAGGACGGCCAGACCTACGACCTGCCCGCCCATCAGGTGATACTGGCCCTGGGCCACAGCGCCCGGGACACCTTTGAAATGCTCCACCGCGCGGGCCTGCACATGGAGCAGAAGCCCTTTGCCGTGGGTGTCCGCATTGAGCACCGCCAGCGGGACATGGACGCGGCCCAGTACCGCGCCCTGGCCGGCCACCCGTCCCTGCCGCCCAGCACCTATAAGCTGTCCTGCCATCTGGACAACGGCCGCAGCGCGTTTTCGTTCTGCGTCTGTCCCGGCGGGCAGGTGGTGGCCGCCGCGTCGGAGACGGGACGCACCGTCACCAACGGCATGAGCGAATACGCCCGTGACGGGGAGAACATCAACGGCGCGCTGCTGGTGAACGTCACCCCGGCGGACTTCCCCTCGGCCCACCCCTTGGCGGGTATGGCGTGGCAGCGGCAGCTGGAGGCGGCGGCCTACGCCCTTACCGGCGGCTATAACGCCCCCTGCCAGCGGGTGGAGGACTTCCTGGCGGGCCGTCCCTCCACCGGACCGGGCCTTGTGAGGCCCACCTATCGTCCCGGCGTGGTCTACACCGACCTGCACCGCTGTCTGCCGCCCTTTGTCTGTGAGACGTTGGCCCAGGCCCTGCCGGTACTGGGCCGGAAGCTGAAGGGCTACGACAGCCCGGACGCGCTGCTTACCGGCGTGGAGGCGCGCTCCTCCTCACCGGTGAAGCTGGTGCGGGACGAGCACTATGAAGCAAATATACGGGGCGTCTATCCCTGCGGCGAGGGGGCGGGCTATGCCGGCGGCATCCTGTCCGCCGCCGCCGATGGGATGCGCTGCGCGGAAAAACTATTGGAGGTATACAGATGAGAAGGATCGCCGTCTATGACAATTTCACCGAGCCGAAGCACCGGCAGCAGATCAACGACGTGGCCGCCCGCTGCGGCTTCGCCGTGGACTATTACGCCGCACCCAAGACCGTCCCCCTGGAAAAGCGGGACGAGTACGAGATCATCTACGGGATGCCCAGGCCCTCGGAGCTGAAGACCTTCACCAACCTGAAGTGGTTCTGCGGCAGCTTCGCCGGCGTGGACGCCTACCTGGACGACAGCCTGTATCCCTCCCCGGAGGTCATGCTGTCCAACTCCTCCGGCGCGTATGGCGTCACCATTGCCGAGCACCTCATCATGGTCACGCTGATGCTGCTGCGCCATGAGATGACATACTGTGCCGACGCCGCCGCCCATCGCTGGGGCACGGTGCAGCCCATGCGGTCTATCATCGGCAGCACCATCACCGTCCTGGGCACGGGGGACATCGGCACGGAGTTCGCCCGCCGGGCCAAGGCCATGGGCGCCGCGTCCATCCGGGGTGTCCGCCGCACTAAAAAGGCCGCCGACCCCGCCTTTGACGCCATCTATACCCACGACGAGCTGGACGCTCTCCTTCCGGACACGGATATTCTTGTGATGGCCCTGCCGTCCACCGGCGAGACGAAGAACATCCTCTCCGCCGGCCGCATCGCCCTCCTGCCGCCCACCGCCTGTGTGGTCAACGTGGGCCGGGGCAGCGCCATCGACCAAAATGCGCTGGTAGCGGCGCTGAACGGCGGGCGTATCGCCGGCGCGGCGCTGGACGTGTTTGAGGAAGAGCCTGTCCCCGCCGGCGACCCGGTGTGGACGGCCCAAAACCTGCTGCTCACGCCCCACATCTCCGGCCAAATGAGCCTGGGCTACACCCGCGACCGCAACGTGGCCCTGTTCTGCGAGGATCTGGAGCGCTACGGCCGGGGCGAGAAGCCGACGCGGCTGGTGGACCGCCGCATCGGCTACTGAGGCGGCGTATGATGGGCCGGCGCGTCATATTCCACTGCGACCTGAACTGCTTCTTCGCCTCGGTGGAGCTGCTGGACAAGCCCGCGCTGTGGGAAGTCCCCGTGGCGGTGTGCGGCGACCCGGAGTCGCGGCACGGCATTATTCTGGCCAAAAACGAGTCCGCGAAGAAGCGTGGCGTGCAGACGGCGGAAACGGTGTGGCAGGCCAAGAAGAAATGCCCCGTGCTGGTGCTGCTGCCGCCCCACCACGACCTGTATAAGGCCTATTCCAAAAAAGTCAACGAGATCTACGAGCGCTTTACCGACCTGGTAGAGCCCTTCGGCATTGACGAGAGCTGGCTGGATGTCACCGGCAGCCTGCACCTCTTCGGCGGCGACGCCAAAGCCCTGGCCGACCGCATCCGCGAAACGGTGAAGGCGGAGACGGGCCTTACCCTCAGCGTGGGCGTGTCCTTCAATAAAGTGTTCGCCAAGCTGGGCAGCGACCTGAAAAAACCGGACGCCACCACCGTCATCCCGCCGGAGGGCTGGCAGGACATCGTGTGGCCGCTGCCGGTGGGGGCGATGCTCTTCGCCGGCCGCTCCACCCAGCGGACGCTGGCCCAGTACGGCATCGAGACCATCGGCCAGCTGGCCGCCTGTCCCGAGGCGCTGGCGGAGCAGCTGCTGGGCAAGATGGGCGTCCAGCTGTGGCAGTACGCCAACGGTCTGGACAAAAGTCCTGTCCGTCCCCGCCACCAGCACGAGCTGGTGAAGTCCGTGGGCAACGGCACAACGTTCCCCGCCGACCTGGTGCGGTGGGAGCAGATACGGCAGGGGCTTGCGCCGCTGTGCGACAGCGTGGCCACCCGATTGCGGAAGCAGGGGCTGTACGCCGGCGGCGTCAGCGTCACGCTGAAAAGCGCGGACTTCAAAACCGCCAGCCGCCAGCTGCGGCTGGACGAGCCCACCCACCTGATGCGGGATATATGGGAGACGGCCCAGGCCCTGGCCCGCCAGCTGTGGAAAGCCCCCACGCCCATCCGCGCCATGACGGTGACGGCCCTGTACGTCACCGACAGCAGCCAGTCCTACCACCAGCTGGACCTGTTGGGAGGTCAGACCGCCCGCCGCAGCCAGCGGCAGGAAAAGCTGGAGAGAGCCGTGGACGCCATCCGGGAGAAGTACGGCAGCAGCGCCATCACCTTCGGCCAGTCGCAGCGGCCCACCGACCACGACGAATAAAGGCCGCGCCTGCAAACAGGCGCGGCCTTGCCGCATATTGACACGTATGGTATACTATATCGTGGAATTATGTGATAAAGAGGAAGAACGCTATGGAATACACCCAAGGCGCGGCCTTTGACTCCTTCGGACTCTCCGAGGCCACCATGCGCGCCATACGAAATAAGCACTATCAGGTCAGCACGCCGGTGCAGGCCGGGTGCATCCCGCCCATGCTGGAGGGTAAGGACATCATCGCCAAAGCCCCCACCGGCACCGGCAAGACCATGGCCTTCGGCATCCCCATCATCGAGCGCATCGACCCGGAGCGCGAGGTGGTGCAGGCGGTGATCTTAGCCCCCACCCGGGAGCTGGCCATGCAGATCACCGACGAGATGCGGGATGTGGCCGTGTGCCACGAGGGGGTGCGGCTGGTGTGCCTGTACGGCGGCCAGCCCATCGGCAAGCAGATTGACGCGCTGAAGCGCAAGCCGCAGATCGTGGTGGCCACGCCGGGCCGCCTCTCCGACCACATGAAGCGCCGCACCGTCTCCCTCAAGGAGGTGTCCACCGTGGTGCTGGACGAGGCCGACCGTATGCTGGATATGGGCTTCATCCGGGACGTGACGCAGATACTGGACAAGATCCCCAACCGGAAGAATCTGGGTATGTTCTCCGCCACCATCTCCCGGGAGGTCATGGACATCTCCTGGGTCTACCAGCGCGACCCGGTGGAGATCACCGTCCAGGCCACCAAGGAGAACAAGCCCGACATCCTGCAATACCGGCTGGAGGTGCCCTCCGACGGCAAGGTGGACGCCATCGCCAGGATCCTGAACTGCGAGAATTACGAGCGCGTCATCTGCTTCTGCAACACCAAGGGCAGCACCGAGCGCCTGACCAAGTTCCTGCAGATGCGGGGCATCGACGCCCAGTGCATCCACGGCGACATCCCCCAGCGCAAGCGGGAGGAGGTCATGCAGCGCTTCCGGGACGGCAAGCTCCGTGTGTTCGTGGCCACCGACGTGGCCAGCCGCGGCATCGACGTGGACGACGTGGACGCGGTGTTCAACTACGAAGTGCCGGAGGAGAACGAGTATTATATCCACCGCATCGGCCGCACGGGCCGTGCCAAGCGCCACGGCGTGGCGTATACGCTGCTCAGCGATTTCCCCAGCCGTATGCGGCTGGACGACATCGCCCGCAACACCCGCAGCCAGATCATCCCCGCCGCGGTGGATGAAACGGGCCATGTGACGCCCATCGAAAAGAAATAAAGCAGGACGCCCGGCAGAGCCGGGCGTCCTGTTTTATCACAGATGATACTGTTGCTTGTATTCCTCGTAATACTTGTCAAAGGAGTGGGACTTCAGCGCCCGCACACTGCTGAGATACTCATGGGTGTCAAAGGAGTCGGACTCCAGCTCAATGATGGCCACGGCGATGTTGGAGCAGTGGTCGGCCACCCGCTCGTAGTTGGTCAGCAGGTCGTTGAACACGAAGCCCTGCCCCAGCGTACACGCCCCGGACTGGAGACGGTCCACGTGGTGGGACTTCATCTCGTCACACAGCCCGTCGATGATCTCCTCCAGCGGCTCGACCTTGGCGGCCCGCTGGATGTCGTTCTCCACAAAGGCGGAAATGGCCAGCGTCAGCACCTCACCCACAGCGCTCTCCATGACCTCCAGCTCATGCCGGGCCTCGGGGGAGAACGCTATCTCCTTGTCGTGGATCTCGTGGGCCGCCTCGGAGATGTTCACCGCGTGGTCGGAGATGCGCTCAAAGTCGGAGATGGTGTGCAGATATTTGCTGACCTCCTCGCTCTGGGCCTCGGAAAGGGACTTGCTGGTGATCTTCATCAGGTACGTCCCCAGCTTGTCCTCGTAGCGGTCGATGACCGACTCCATCTCGCTTACCTGCCGGAAGTCCTTTTCGGAGAATTTGCTCCGCAGGGACATGGCCAGCATCAGGTTGCCCGCCGCCTTCTCCGCCATGGAGTTGGTCACCAGGCGGCTCTGCTCAATGGACAGCGCCGGGTGCTGCAAAAAGCGCTCCTCCAGCCGGTCCATGTCCTGCCCCTCGTCCCCGTTTCCGGTGTCGGGGAACAGCCGCTCCACCGCCGTCTCCATCAGCCCGATGCACGGCAGCAGCACCACCACGGTGGCTAACCGGAACAGCGTGTTCATCAGGGCGATGGACACGGAGGTCATCACCGTGTTCAAAAACGTGAAATGCACCACGGCGTTGGCGGCGTAGAACACCAGCGACCAGATGAGTACGCCCAGCACATCGATGAGCAGGTAGACGAAGGCGGTACGCTTGCCGTGGAGGTTCGCGCCCAGCGCGGACAGCAGCACCGGCACAGCCGCGCCGATGGCGATGCCCATCACGATAGGCAGCGCGATCTCAAAGGTGATCGCTCCCGTGACGGCCAGCGCCTGCAGAATACCCACCGCAGCGGATGCGCTCTGCAAAACACTGGTGAACACCATGCCCACCAGAATGCCCAGCAGCGGGTTGGAAAAGCTGGTCAGAATGCGGATGAACGCTTCGCTCTCCCGCAGGGGGGACACCGCGCCGGACATGGCCGACATCCCGTACATCAGCACGGCGAAGCCCAGCAGGATCTCGCCCACGTGGCGGTTGGTGGTCTTTTTGTTGAACATCCGCAGGATGATGCCGATGACGGCCACCACGCCGGTGATCACGTCGGTGCTGAACAGCTGCACCACGCCGCTGCCGCCCTCCAGGGACGACAGGCACAAGATCCACCCGGTGACGCTGGTGCCCAAAATCGCGCCCATGATCACGCCGATGGCCTGCCGCACCTTCATCATGCCGGAGTTGACGAAGCCCACCACCATCACGGAGGTGGCGGAGGAGGACTGGATCACGGCGGTGACGCCCGTGCCCAGCAATACGCCCTTCAGCGGTGTGCTGCTCAGCTTATACAGCACCAGCTCCAGCCGGCTGCCCGCCACCTTCTTCAGGCCCTCGCCCATGAGGGACATACCAAACAGGAACAGTGCGATGCCGCCCAGCAGCGATACAACGTCCGCGATGGTCATAAGCCCATTTCCTCCCATGATAAATTATGCTCATATTTAGTATAACAGGAACTGATAGCGTTTGTCGACTGCAACCGTGAGAAAAGGCCGTAAAAATTTTAAGATTTTTTGACGTTTTCTTTGTCCGTCTTGTCAAGAGCGGGAGAAAAGGGTATAATACCACTGCATTTTGTGAAAGTGAGCATCCGTGTATGTTGAAGCACTGCATCATCGTTTTTTTCATCTCCATGGTCCCCGTCATTGAGCTCCGCGGCGCCATCCCCTACGGCGTGGCCTTCGGCCTGCCCCTGTGGCTGACGTATATCGTCGCCATCATCGGTAATATGCTCCCCGTCCCCATCATTTATTTCTTTGCCCGCCGGGTGCTGGAGTGGGGGGAGGACAAGCCCATCATCGGCAGGTTTTTCACCTTCTGCCTGGTAAAGGGCGAGCACGCCGGCGAAAAGCTCCGGGCCAAGGCGGGCCGCGGCCTGTTCTGGGCGCTGCTGCTGTTTGTGGGCATCCCCCTGCCGGGAACGGGCGCGTGGACCGGCACGCTGGCGGCCAGTTTGCTGCACTTCGACTTCAAAAAGAGTGTCCTGGCCTGCATGGGCGGCGTGCTGCTGGCGGGCCTTATCATGGGAACACTGAGTCTGGCCGGCGTCAGCGTCTTCGGCACGGTCACGGCCTGACAGTATTTCATAAAAAGAGGAGACACACTTTCGCGTGTCTCCTCTTTTTGGTGCCGGTGACCGGACTCGAACCGGTACGCTGTCGCCAGCGGTGGATTTTGAGTCCACTACGTCTACCAATTCCATCACACCGGCAGGTATTACCCGCTTATTATAGCGTAAGATACCGCGGATTGCAAGCAAAAAAATCACGCCGCGGGGTCGGATCGCCCCCGCGGCGCGCGTCTTTTTTTACAGCTCCGCCCGGATGAGGGACAGCAGCTCGCTGAAGTCCTCGCAGCACTTGATCTGGGGGTAATCCTGCTTGATCCTCTCCGGCCCGCGGAACAGGAAGCCCGCCTTGCTGTACAGCAGCATATCCAGGTCGTTATAGCTGTCTCCGCTGGCGATGGTGGTGTAGCCGATGGACTGCAGCGCCTTCACCGTGGTCAGCTTCGAGTGCTCGCAGCGCATGACGTGCCGGGTGATATACCCCTCCGCGTCGATCTTCAGGGTGTTGCACAGCAGCGTGGGATACCCCAGCTTTTTCATCAGCGGCATGGCGAACTGGTCGAAGGTGTCGCTGAGGATCAGCACCTGGGTCATGCTCCGCAGCTCGTCCAGAAACTCCTTCGCGCCGGGCAGCGGGTCGATACGGGCGATGGTGTCCTGGATTTGGGACAGCTTGATTCCCCTGCTGCGCAGCAGGTCGATGCGCCAGCGCATCAGCTTGTCATAGTCCGGCTCGTCACGGGTGGTGCGGCGCAGCTCGGGAATGCCGATCTCATCGGCAAACGCGATCCATATCTCGGGGGTCAGAACACCCTCCATATCCAAACATACGATCTTCATGGTACTTACCTCGTTTCCTGTTTTTTATTTACTCCCAGTTCTGCTCTGCGTTCCCGCGCTATGGAATATCTGTCATTCCGAGCCAGTGAACGATGTCACCTGGCGTGGGAATCCGTATTCCCAGGTAGTGAAGAACGGATTGCCACAACCAGTCTGCGGACTGGTTTCACAATGACAGCGCGGGAAGGCATCCCGAATTGGAACTATTATTTCAAAATCTCCGCCAGGACGTAGTCCTCCATGGCGGTCTTGTCGATCACGTCCTTGTGCAGCACAGGCCGGCCCTCCAGCCCCCGCAGGTTGGCGGGGATAGCCGCGCCGGTGATGTCGTGCAGCTTCTCCATCATGGCAAACTCATCGTCGCCGGTGTCCTCGCCCAGCGCGCCCAGCACGGCGGCGGGGAACTTATAGGGCGACGCGGTGGACAGCACCACCATGGGCGCATCGCCGGTCTGCTCCTGCGCCACGGCCCACGCCACGGCAGTGTGGGGATCGCACAGATACTTCTCCTCCCGCCACAGCTCGCCGATGACCCTGGCCGCGCCCGCATCGTCGCAGCAGCCGCAGCCGAAGCTCTCCTGCAGCTTGGCCAGCAGCTGGTCACTGACCTGATACCAGCCCTGCTCACTGAGCTGTGCCATCAGGGACGCCACATACGCCGCGTCGCCGCTGAGCAGATACAGCAGCCGCTCCAGATTGCTGGACACCAGAATGTCCATAGACGGCGACGTGGTCTTGTAAAACGGCCTGCGCCGGTCATAGCGTCCCGTCCGCAGGAACTCCGTCAGCACGTCGTTGGCGTTGCTGGCGCACACCAGCCGCCCCACAGGCAGCCCCACACACTTGGCGAACCAGCCCGCCAGGATGTCGCCGAAGTTGCCGGTGGGCACGGTGAAGTCCACCTTGTCGCCCAGCCGGATGCGGCCCGCCTTCACCAGGTCGCCGTAGGCCCGGAAGTAATACACTACCTGGGGTGCGAGACGTCCGATGTTGATGGAGTTGGCGCTGGACAGCATCGCCCCGTGGAGATCCCTGCCCTGGCAGTCGGCAAAAATGGCCTTCACGCCGGTCTGCGCGTCGTCAAAGTTGCCCCGCACGGCGCACACCTTCACGTTGCCGCCGGTCTGGGTGGCCATCTGTGCCTGCTGCACGGCGGACACGCCGCCGTAGGGATAGAATACGATGATCCGCGTCCCCGGCACGTCGTGGAAGCCCTCCATAGCCGCCTTGCCGGTGTCGCCGGAGGTGGCGGTCAGGATCACCACGTCACCTTTCATGCCCTCCACCCTGGCCGCTGCGCCGATGAGATGGGGCAGCACCGACAGCGCCACGTCCTTGAACGCGGAGGTGGGCCCGTGATACAGCTCCAGCACATACTTGTCCGCCACCGGCGTCAGGGGCGTCAGATCCGAGGTGGGGAACTTGTCCTTATAGCTGGCCCGCACCAGCGCGGGCATATCGTCAAAGTCCGGCAGCAGCGCGTGGAGGATGTCCGCCGCCATGTCCAGTGTGGGCTTTTCCAAAGCGGCCCGCCAGTCGAAGCCCAGCCTGGCCGGGTCGCAGATATACAGACCGCCGTCCGGAGCGATGCCCTGCAGCACCGCGTGGGTGGAGGAGGCGGTGAGCTGCTCGTTTCGCGTGCTGTGATAGTTCATGAGGAACACCTCCGAAAAATTTACTCTTGCATTTGCGATGGGCCTATGATACACTGTCTCCAACAAAAAAGCAAGTGTTTTTCTCTCGTAGACAAAAAGAAATTTTTTGTCGCCGCGAAGAAAAGCCCTCACGGAAAATAACAGCGAAAGAGGCGAATGATATGTTGAAAGTGTTGAAATTCGGCGGCTCGTCCATGGCGGACGAGGTCCAGTTCGCAAAGGTCCGCTCCATCGTGGAGGCTGACCCCGGCCGCCGTGTGGTGGTGGTCAGCGCCGCCGGCAAGCGGTTCAAGAACGACCATAAGATCACCGACCTGCTGTACCTGTGCCACGCCCACCTGCAATACGGCGTCAGCTGCGACGGCGTGTTTGATATGGTTCGCAGCCGGTATTTGGAGATACGGGACGCGCTGGGCCTGTCCACTCCGCTGGAGCAGGAGTTCGACGCGCTCCGCGCCAAAATGGAAAAGGGCATCAGCGCCGATGAGCTGGTGTCCCGGGGCGAGTATTTTGCCGCCCGGCTCATGGCCGACTACCTGGGCTTTGACTTTCTGGACAGCACCCTGTGGCTGAAGTTCCGGCTGGACGGCACGGTAGATCAGGACCAGAGCTACGAGAACCTCCGCCGCGCGGCCTCCGGCCGCAGGGTGGTCATCCCCGGCTTCTACGGCGTCATGCCCGACGGCAGCATCCACACCTTCTCCCGCGGCGGCAGCGACATCACCGGCGCGCTGGCGGCGGCGGCGCTGGACGCCGACGTCTACGAAAACTGGACGGACGTCTCCGGCATTCTGATGGCCGACCCGCGCATCGTGGACGATCCCGCGCCCATCCGCCACCTCACCTACGGCGAGCTGCGCGAGCTGAGCTACATCGGCGCGCAGGTGCTCCACGAGGGCACCATCTTCCCCGTGCGTGAGAAGAACATCCCGCTCAACATCCGCAACACGAACGAGCCGGAGCACCCCGGCACCACCATTCTCGAGAGCATCGAGGAGGACACGAACGACGGCAGCTTCATCACCGGCATCGCGGGCAAGAAGGGCTTCTCCGTCATCACCATCGCCAAGACCGGTATGTCCGGCGACCCCGGCACGCTCGTGCGGATCCTGGAAATTCTCGCCAAGCACGAGGTCAACGTGGAGTATATCCCCTCCGGCATCGACATCATCTCGCTGGTGGTGGAGAGCAAAAAGGTCTCCAAATGTCTCTACGCCATGCTGGGCGAGCTGCAAAAAGAGGTGCAGCCGAATAAGATAACGGTGACGGAGCACATCGCGGTCGTCGCGGCGGTCGGCCGGAAGATGGCGTACCGCCCCGGCGTTTCCGGCAAGATCTTTGCCAAGCTCGGTGAGAACGGCGTGAACATCCGCATGATCACGCAGGGTCCCGAGGAGCTGAACATCATCGTCGGCGTGGAGGAAAAGGACTTCGCGCAGGCCATTCGCGTACTGTATGACAGCTTTGTCAAGGAACATATTTAAGGAAAAGGTGAGGGCAATACCATGAAGCTTTATAATGTAGGCATTCTCGGCGCGACGGGCGCCGTGGGTCAGGAAATGATGAAAATTCTGCTCGAGCGCAAGTTCCCCGTCGGCGAGCTGCGCCCCATCGCCTCCGCGCGCAGCGCGGGCAGCGAGATCGACTTCGGCGGCAGGAAGTGCACGATCGTCGAGGCGTCGGACGACGCCTTTGAGGGTCTCGACATCGTGCTCGGCGCGGCGGAGAACGACATTGCCGAGCGCTTCGCGCCCGCCATCGTTAAGGCCGGCGCGGTGTTCGTCGACAACTCCAGCGCCTTCCGTCTCGACCCCAAGGTGCCGCTGGTCATCCCCGAGATCAATCCCGAGGACGTGAAGTGGCACAGCGGCATCATCTCCAACCCCAACTGCACCACCATCGTCACCCTCGTCGCCATCAACGCGCTGGCGAAGGAAAGCCCCATCGAGACCATCATCGCCAGCTCCTATCAGGCGGTCTCCGGCGCGGGCAAGAACGGCATCGACGAGCTGCACGATGAGGTCGCAGCGCTCGCCGAGGGCAAGCCCGTCGAGCCGAAGGTGTTCCAGTACCAGATCGCCTACAACGTCATCCCCCAGATCGGCGGCGAGGCGTACATGGGCTACACGAGCGAGGAGATGAAGATGCAGAACGAGGGCCGCAAGATCCTCCACCTGCCCGAGATGAAGGTCAGCTGCACCTGTGTGCGCGTGCCCGTGGTGCGCAGCCACTCCGTCTCCGTCGTGCTGCGCACAAAGGAGAAGATCAGCGTCGAGCGCGCGCGTGAGCTGATCGCCGCCGCGCCCGGCTGCAAGCTGACCGACGACCTTGCCAGCAAGGTCTACCCCATGCCGCTCGACACGAGCGATCAGGACCTCGTCTACGTCGGCCGCATCCGCGACGATCTGACCGACGAGCGCGGGCTGAACCTCTGGTGCTGCGGCGACCAGGTCCGCAAGGGCGCGGCGACCAACACCGTACAGATCGCGGAGCTGCTGCTCGAAAAATAAAGGCATTTTTGTGAAAGGGAGCCTCTGTCCGACGCCGGGCAGAGGCTCCCTTTGTTCATTGCGACATTTTTCTTGCTGTTTTTTTGGTAAGATGGACAGGGCAAAGTGCTTTGACTTTTTGGGAAGAGACTGCTACAATAAAAGAAAAGTGGAAACGTTACCGGTAAGGTTCCCGGAAACGGGCTTTGATTTTTTCATGCAGAGGGTGTCGCTATGACCATCAAGGACATTGCAAAGCTCAGCGGCGTGGGCGTGAGCACGGTCTCCCGTGTACTCAACGACCGCCCCGACGTGAGCGAGGAAAGCCGCCGCCGCGTGCTGGAGGTCATTGCCGAGCACAACTATCTGCCCAACAATTCCGCGCGCAGCCTTGTGCGCACGAAGTCCGACACCGTCGGCCTTGTGGTGCGCGGCGTGCAGAACCCCTTCTACACCGATATCATCCGCGCCATCGAGCATAAGCTCGACCTCGCGGGCTACACGATGGTCATGCGTCAGATCGCCTCCGGCGATGACGAGGTGAAGTGCGGCGCGGTGATGGAGCGCGAAAAGCGCCTGCAGGGCCTCATTTTTCTCGGCGGACGCTCGGATTACTCTCCCGCGGAGCTGGCGCTGCTCAACGTGCCCTTTGTCTGCTGCACCTACACCAACGCCTACGGCACGCTCGATCCGAGCAAGTATTCCTCCGTCTCCATCGCCGACGAGCAGGAGGCCTACCGCGCGGTCATGGAGCTGGCCAAAAAGGGCCACCGCCGCATCGCGGCGCTGACCGCCGACCCCGACGACAGCTCCATCTCCCAGCTGCGCTACTCCGGCTACGCCCGCGCGCTGCGCGAGCTGGGCATCCCGCCCGAGGAGGAGGACGTCATCTGCGCGGACGATTTCACCGTGGAAAGCGGCTGCCGCGCCATGCGCGAGCGGCTGAAGCGTCCGGCGGACTTCACCGCCGTCTTCGCCATCGCGGACGACATGGCGATCGGCGCGATGCGCGCCCTGCGCGAGAGCGGGCGCAGCATTCCCGAGGACTGCTCCATCATCGCCATCGACGGCATCAATGTCTCCGAGTACATCCATCCCATGCTCACCACCCTCTGCCAGCCGATGACGGCTATGGGCACGAAGAGCGTCGAGCTGCTGCTCGGCGTCATCCGCGGCGGCGCGCACGACCATCTGACGCTGCCGACCACCCTGCGCGCGGGTGAATCCGTGCGCGACCTGACGAAATGATTTTCCCGCGCCGAGCGCGTGAAAATAAATTTGAATAAGGAGATCAATGAAACATGAAGAAGTATCTTGCGCTTGTCCTGGCACTTGTTATGGCTCTCAGCCTCGTTGCCTGCGGCAACAAGACGGCCGAGGAGCCCTCCGGTGACGGTGACGCCACCGAGGCCGCCGGCCGTGTGTTCTGGCTGAACTTCAAGCCCGAGGCGGACGGCACCCTGCAGAAGGTCGCCGCCATGTACACCGAAAAGACCGGTGTGCCCGTCACCATCCAGACCGCCGCGTCCGGCACCTACAACGAGACCCTGACCGCCGCGATGGATAAGGAAGCGCCTCCCACGATGTTCGTCGTCGGCAACCAGGCCGCCGTGGACACCTGGGGCGACTACTGCTACGACCTGACCGGCACGCCCATCGCGGGTGAGCTGACCACCGACGCCTACAACCTCTACGACGCCGACGGCAAGCTCTGCTCCATCGGCTACTGCTATGAGTGCTACGGCATCATCGTCAACGAGGATCTGCTGGCGAAGGCCGGCTATCAGCTCAGCGACATCACCAACTTTGAGACCCTCAAGGCCGTTGCGGAGGACATCCACTCCCGCGCCGCCGAGCTGGGCTTCGACGCCTTCACCTCCTCCTCCATGAGCGGCGACTCCAGCTGGCGCTTCACCGGCCACCTCGCCAACCTCGAGTATTACTATGAGTCCGTGGACGATCCCGACGCCTGGAAGGTCTGCCCCCCGAGCATCAAGGGCACCTACATGCAGAACTTCAAGAACCTCTGGGATCTCTACATCAACAACAGCGCGGTCGCTCCCTCCACTCTCGCTGCCGGCGGCTATGACGCTCAGGCCGAGTTCGGCAAGGAGCAGGCTGTGTTCTATCAGAACGGCTCCTGGGAGTGGGCGGCTCTGACCGGCACCGGCGATGGTCAGTACGGTCTTGACAACCTCTCCATGATCCCCTTCTACTGCGGCGTTGCCGGTGAGGAGAAGGCCGGTCTGAACTGCGGCACCGAGAACTGCTGGGCCGTGAACGCCAAGGCCTCCGCCGAGGACATTCAGGCTACGCTCGACTTCATGTATTGGCTCGTCACCGACGCTGAGGTCTCCCGTATGCTCGTCGATGAATTCGCCGTCATGCCCTACAAGCAGGCTGCCGAGTCCACCTGCGGCTTCCTGGCCGACGCCAACGCCTATGCCGCCGAGGGCAACTACGTCATGCCTTGGGTCACCAACTTCCAGCCCAACGTCGACGCCTACCGTGAAGCCATCGTCGCCGCGATGAACCAGTATGACAACGATCCCACCGACGCCAACTGGGAGCAGGTCAAGACCGCGTTCGTGGACGGTTGGGCCGTGCAGTACGCTGCCGCCAACGGCTAAGCGTCTCCATACCGCAAAACCTACCATTCTTATGAAGAGGGCGGGCTTTCGCCCGTCCTCTTCTTCTACCACGGCAGAGGCCGCAAGAGGCCCGCGCCGTGCTCAGTCAATCTATCTCGATGGGAGTGATCGAATTGAAGCGTAAACACGACGCAGCAGCCGTCAACAGCTCGCTCGTCCGCCGCCCGATCCGGCGGTGGGCCCCGCTGTTCATGGGTCCCATGCTCTGCGCCTTCGCCATTGGCTTCGTCTATCCGTTCTGCAAGGGCGTGTACCTCTCGTTCTGCAAGTTCAAGACGACCTCGGACGCGCAGTTCATCGGCTTCGGCAACTACATCAAGGCGCTGAACGACGCGAGCTTTGTCCATTCGTTCTGGTACACGGCGCTCTTTGCGCTCGTCTCGCTCGTGTTCATCAACGTGCTGGCCTTCGCCGTGGCCTATGCCCTCACACAGGGCATCAAGGGGAGCAATCTCTTCCGCACGGTGTTCTTCATGCCGAACCTCATCGGCGGCATCGTGCTGGGCTATGTGTGGTCGATGATCTTCGACGGCATCCTCTCGCGCTACGGCACGTCGATCCTGCTGGAGACGAAATACGGCTTCTGGGGCCTCATCATCCTCATGTGCTGGCAGCAGGTCGGCTATATGATGATCATTTACATTGCCGGCTTGCAGGCTGTGCCCGAGGATATGCTCGAGGCCGCGAAGATCGACGGCGCAAACCGCTGGCAGACACTCTGGAAGGTCACCATCCCGAACGTAATGCCCTCCATCACCATCTGCACCTTCCTCACGCTGACGAACAGCTTCAAGCTCTTCGACCAGAACCTCGCCCTCACGGGCGGTCAGCCCTACATCATCCAGTCCGACGGCTCAGCCATCAAGACGACTGAGATGCTGGCGCTGAACATCTACAACACGTTCTACGGGCAGAACGTCAACTCCCGCGGCACCGCGCAGGCCAAGGCCGTTTTGTTCTTCCTGCTCGTCGCCGCCATCGGTTTGATCCAGCTCCGCGCTACACGCAAAAAGGAGGTGCAGCAGTAATGAACGGTTCCCTTTCCGCCGAACGCCGCCGCAAGACCATTCTTTCGGTCGTGCTGGCCTTCATCTGCATCCTCTACATCCTGCCGGTGCTGGCTGTGGTAGTCAACTCCTTCAAGCTCAACACCTATGTCAAGACCGAGACCTTTGCCCTGCCCACCGCCGAGAGCTTTGCCGGCTGGGCAAACTACATCAAGGGCGTCACCTTCGGCAATTATCCCTTCTGGAAGTCCGCGTTCTACAGTCTTTTCATCACGCTTGTCTCCACGGCGCTGATCCTTCTGTGCACCTCGATGGCCGCGTGGTACATCGCCCGCGTGGACAGCAAGCTCTGCCGCGGCGTCTATTACCTCTGCGTCTTTTCCATGGTCGTGCCGTTCCAGATGGTCATGTTCACCCTCTCCAAGACCGCCGACCGCGTGAAGATCCCATACTTTAACTTTGCGAGCGGCAGCCTCGAAAAGGTCGCGCTCAACACGCCCTGGACCATTCCCATCATCTACCTCGGCTTCGGCGCGGGGCTTGCCATCTTCATGTTCGTGGGCTTCGTGAAGTCCATCCCGCTGGAGATCGAGGAGGCCGCCGCCATCGACGGCTGCGGTCCGCTGCGCACCTATTTCTCCGTCGTGTTCCCGATGCTGCGGCCCACGATGATCTCCGTCGGCATCCTCGAGATCATGTGGGTGTGGAACGACTATCTGCTCCCCTATCTCGTGCTCGACAGCACCAAGTACAAGACCATTCCCATCCATATCCAGTACCTCAAGGGCAGCTACGGCACGGTCGATCTCGGCGCGACGATGGCGCTCATCTTCCTGAGCATCGTCCCCGTCATCATCTTCTACCTCTGCTGCCAGAAATACATCATCAAGGGCGTCGCGGCCGGCGCCGTGAAAGGCTGATCTCACATGAATCGTTCCTCCGGCATTCTGATGCCGATCTCCTCGCTCCCCTCGCCCTACGGCATCGGCACGTTCGGCAAGGCGGCGTATGACTTTGCCGATTTTCTCCACGCGGCGGGACAGGGCTACTGGCAACTCCTGCCGCTCGGCCCCACAAGCTACGGCGACTCGCCGTATCAGAGCTTTTCGACCTTTGCGGGCAACCCGTACTTCATCGACCTCGATCTGCTCATCAAGGATAAGCTGCTCACGCGCAAGGAGGTCACCTCCTGCGCGTGGGGCTCGGAGCCGCGCTACGTCGACTACGGCAAAATTTACGAGAGCCGCTTCGCGCTGCTCGAAAGGGCCAAGGCGCGCGGCTGGGAGCGCGACCGCGAGGCGGTCGCCGCCTTCGAATCGGAAAACAGCCGCTGGCTGCCGGACTACGCGCTCTTCATGGCGCTCAAGCGGCATTTCGGCATGAAGTCCTGGACCGAATGGCCCGACGAAGGCGCGCGGCTGCACCGGGCCGACGCGCTCGAGCGCTACCGCGCGGAGCTGCGCGGGGACGTGGAGCTGTTCACCTACATTCAGTTTCTCTTCTTCCGGCAGTGGAGTGCGCTCAAGAGCTACATCAACGGTCTCGGCATCCGCATCATCGGCGACATCCCCATCTATGTGGCGATGGACTCCTCCGACGTGTGGAGCGAGCCGGAGAAATTCCAGCTCGACGAGCGAAACGTACCCGTCGAGGTCTCCGGCGTGCCGCCGGACTACTTCAGCGCTGACGGTCAGCTCTGGGGCAACCCGCTCTACGACTACGAGGCCATGCAGAAGGACGGCTTTGAGTGGTGGATCCGACGCATCGGCGGGGCGGCGAAGCTCTACGACGTCATCCGCATCGACCACTTCCGCGGCTTCGAGAGCTACTGGGCCGTGCCCTATGGCGAGACGACCGCGAAAAACGGCCGCTGGGTCAAGGGCCCCGGCATGGCGCTCGTCGGCGTGCTGACCGGCTGGTTCCACGACATCGAGTTCATCGCCGAGGATCTCGGCTATCCCACGCCGGAGGTCACGCAGCTGCTTGCCGACTCGCGTCTGCCCGGCATGAAGGTGCTGGAATTCGCCTTCGACTCGCGCGACACGAGCAGCTATCTGCCGCACAGCTACGGGGAGAACTGCATCTGCTACACCGGCACGCACGACAACGCGCCCCTCGCCCTTTGGCGCACGGAGGCGGATAAGGCGGATATTGCCTTCGCCGTGCAGTACCTTGGGCTCAACGACCGAGAGGGCTTCAACCGCGGCATCATCCGCGGCGGCATGAGCTCGGTGGCAAAGCTCTTCGTCGCGCAGATGCAGGACTGGCTCGACCTCGGCGCGGGCCACCGCATGAACATCCCCGGCACGAGCCGCGGCAACTGGGAGTGGCGTATGCTCCCGGGTGAGGCGAGCAAAAAGCTCGCCGGGCAGATCCGCGAAATGACGCGCATCTACGGAAGATCATAAAAGCTGTGAGCGAAAGGGCTGCCGCCGGCAGCCCTTTTCCATTTGACGCGGGCGCAAAAGCATGGTATCGTAGAGAAAAACGGATGCGCCGCGCCGCGGCGCTTTTTCAGAGGACAGGCCATGAAAAAACTCACCATCGGAATACTCGCCCATGTCGACGCGGGCAAAACGACCCTCTCCGAGGGCCTTTTATATGCCGCGGGCGCGCTGCGCACGCTCGGCCGCGTCGATCACGGCGACGCCTTTCTGGACACCGAAGCGCTCGAACGCGAGCGCGGCATCACCATCTTTGCCAAGCAGGCGGTGCTCGACTGCGGCGGCACGCACATCACGCTGCTCGATACGCCGGGCCACGTCGATTTCTCCGCCGAAGCAGAGCGCACCCTGCAGGTGCTCGACTACGCGATCCTTGTCATCAGCGGCACGGACGGCGTGCAGGGCCACACCCGCACGCTCTGGCGGCTGCTGGAGCGCTACGGCGTGCCGACGTTCCTCTTCATCAACAAGATGGACCTTGCGGGCGCGGACCGCGCGGCGCTGCTGACGGATCTGCAAAAGAGCTTCGGCGCGTGCGTCGATCTCGGCGCGGAGCCGGACGTGCGCGACGAGCACGCCGCGCTGACCGACGAAGCGGCTCTCGAGGAGCTGCTGGAGCGCGGCGCGCTTTCGGATGACACGCTCGCCGCTTTGATCTCCGCGCGGAAAATTTTCCCCTGCTGCTTCGGCTCCGCGCTCAAAAACGAGGGCGTGGCGGAGTTTTTGCAGCTGCTCACGCGCTTCACGCGCGAGCCGGCGCGCGGCGCGGACTTCGGCGCGCGCGTCTTTAAGATCTCCCGCGACGCGCAGGGCACACGGCTCACGCACCTGAAGGTCACCGGCGGGACGCTGCGGGCAAAAACGCAGCTTCCCTGCGGCAAGGCCGACCAGCTCCGGCTTTACTCCGGTGCGAAGTTCCGCCCGCTCGACGCGGCAGGCGCGGGCGAGGTCGTGGCCGTCACGGGCCTTGCGGACACCTATCCAGGGCAGGGGCTCGGGGCGGAGGCGGACGGCGAAAAGCCGGTGCTGCAAAGCGTTTTGACCTACCGCATCCTCCTGCCCGGCGGCACGGACGCGCACACCGTCCTCCCGAAGCTGCGCGAGCTGGAGGACGAGGACCCGATGCTCCGCATCGTGTGGGAGGAAGCGTCCGGCGAGCTGCACGCCGAGCTGATGGGCGAGGTGCAGCTGGAAATTTTGCAGCGACTCATATCCGACCGCTTCGGCCTCTCCGTCACGTTCGGCGAGGGCGGCATCGTTTACAAGGAGACCATTGCCAACACCGTCGAGGGCGTCGGGCACTTCGAGCCGCTGCGCCACTACGCCGAGGTGCATCTGCTGCTCGAGCCCGCCCCGCGCGGGAGCGGTGTTCAGCTTGCCTCCGCCTGTCCGACGGACGAGCTGGACCTCAACTGGCAGCGTCTCATTCTCACGCACCTTGCCGAGCGCGCGCATCCCGGCGTGCTGACGGGCAGCGCGCTGACCGACGTAAAAATGACGCTCCTCGCGGGCCGCGCGCACCTCAAGCACACCGAGGGCGGCGATTTCCGGCAGGCGACCTACCGCGCCGTGCGGCAGGGTCTGATGCAGGCCGAGAGCGTGCTGCTCGAGCCGTTCTATGATTTCCGTCTCGAGCTGCCGCCGGAGTGCGTGGGCCGCGCGATGACCGACCTTGCCGCGATGGGCGGCTCGGCGGACGCACCGGAAACGGTCGGCGAGGAAACGGTGCTCACCGGCTTCGCGCCGGTCAAGGGACTGCGCAGCTACGCGCGTGAGGTCGCGGCCTACACCCGCGGACGCGGACGTCTGAGCTGCACCCTGCGCGGCTACGAGCCCTGCGCGGACGCGGAGAGCGTCATCGCCGCCATCGGCTACGATCCCGAGCGCGACGCGGAAAACCCCACCGGCTCGGTGTTCTGCGAGCACGGCGCGGGCGTCTACGTTCCGTGGAACGAGGTCAAGGCCCGCGCGCACGTCCCCTGCGTTCTGCAGGAGCGTCCTGTTGAAGCCGCCGAACCCATGCCGACACGCAGCCGCGCGTCCTCCGGCTCTGCCGCCGAGGACAAGGAGCTACTCGCCATCTTCGAGAGCACCTACGGCAAGGTCGAGCGCCGCGCGTTCGAGCCAAAGCGCGCGCCCGCGCGCACCGCGCTCGACGAGACGCGCTATAACATCAAAAATCAGAAGACCGGTCCCGAGTATCTGCTCGTGGACGGCTACAACATCATCTTCGCGTGGGACGCGCTCAAAAAGCTCGCCGCGCAGGATGTCGCCGCCGCGCGCGAGGTGCTCGCGGGCATCCTTGCCAACTACCGCGGCTGGCGCAGATGCGAGATCATTCTGGTCTTCGACGCTTACAAGGTCAAGGGCAATCCCGGCTCGATGGAAAAGAAAAACGGCATCTACATCGTCTACACCAAGGAGGCGCAGACCGCCGACAGCTACATCGAGCGCGCGACCTACGACCTCGGCAAAAACCACCGCGTCCGCGTCGCCACGTCGGACAACATGGAGCAGGTCATCATCCTCGGTCACGGCGCGCTGCGCATCTCCGCCCGCGCGTTCGAGGAGGAGGTCGCCGAGGCCGAGGGGCAGATCAGCGACCTCATCGAGCGCTGGAACGTGCGGGACTTCGATCTGCGCCGCGTGCGCGCCACCGCGACCATCATTGACAAAAAGGAAGAGAAAGGGTCCTGAGACCTTTTCTCTTTTTTCTCTTGACAAATACCCCGTAGGGGTATATAGTGCAGATACCCCCAAGGGGTATATCGCTATCAGGGAGGCACGGTATATGGACCGATCGGAATGCTGCCGCTGCTCGCAGCGCAAAAAGGAGCGCTCGCCGGAGGAGTACAAAAAGCTCATTCACCGGCTCAACCGCATCGAGGGGCAGATCCGCGGCATCCGCAGCATGGTGGAGTCCGGCGCGTACTGTCCCGACATTTTAGTGCAGGCCGCGGCGGTCAACGCGGCGGTCAACGCCTTCAACAAGGAGCTGCTTGCCGCGCACATCCGCACCTGCGTAGCGGAGGATATCCGCGCCGGCAGGGACGAGACCATCGACGAGCTGGTGACGACGCTTCAAAAGCTCATGAAATGAGTGAAAAGCGCACAACCTAACCGCAATTTCACAGAACCGAGGAACACGCAATGACACAATACAATGTGACCGGCATGAGCTGCGCCGCCTGCTCGGCCCGGGTCGAAAAGGCGGTGAGCAGGGTCCCGGGCGTCACGTCCTGCTCGGTGAGCCTGCTGACGAACTCGATGGGCGTGGAGGGTTCCGCCGCGCCGCAGGACATCATCGCCGCCGTACAGGCGGCGGGCTACGACGCGTCCTTAAAGGGCGCGGGCAAAGCCGCGCCGAGCGCTGCCGAGGCGGAGGCCGCGCTGGAGGATCACGAAACGCCGAAGCTGAAGCGCCGGCTGCTCTGGTCGCTCGGTTTCCTGCTCGTGCTGATGTATTTTTCGATGGGACACATGATGTGGGGCTGGCCGCTGCCCGCGTTCTACACGGACAACCATGTGGCGATGGGCCTGACCCAGCTGCTTTTAACGGTCGCCGTCATGGTCATCAACCAGAAATTCTTCATCAGCGGCTTCCAGAGCCTGTGGCGCCGCGCGCCGAACATGGATACGCTCGTCGCCCTCGGCGCGACGGCAGCCTTCGGCTACAGCACCTACGCCCTCTTCGCCATGACCGGCGCACAGGTGCGCGGCGACACGGAGGCCGTGATGACCTACATGATGGACTTCTACTTCGAGTCCGCCGCCATGATCCTCACGCTCATCACCGTCGGCAAGATGCTCGAGGCCCGCTCCAAGGGCCGCACGACCGACGCGCTCAAGGGCCTGATGAAGCTCGCGCCGCAGACCGCGACGGTCGAACGCGACGGCCGGGAGCTTGAGGTCCCCATCGAGCAGGTGCAGAAGGACGACATCTTCGTGGTCCGCCCCGGTGAAAGCATCCCCGTGGACGGCGTGGTGCTTGACGGCGCAAGCGCCGTCAACGAGGCGGCGCTGACGGGCGAGAGCCTGCCGGTGGACAAGACCGCGGGCGACACGGTCTCCGCCGCAACGGTCAACCAGTCCGGCTTCCTGCGCTGCCGCGCCACGCGCGTCGGCGAGGACACCACGCTTTCGCAGATCATTCAGATGGTCAGCGACGCCGCCGCGACCAAGGCCCCCATCGCAAAGATCGCGGACAGGGTCTCCGGCGTATTCGTGCCGGCCGTCATTGCCATCGCGGCGGTGACGACCGCCGTGTGGCTGCTGCTCGGTCAGAGCGTCGGCTTCGCCCTCGCGCGCGGCATTTCCGTGCTCGTCATCAGCTGTCCCTGCGCGCTGGGGCTTGCCACGCCCGTCGCCATCATGGTCGGCAGCGGACTGGGCGCGAAGAACGGCATTCTGTTCAAAACCGCCGCGTCGCTGGAGGAGACGGGCCGCGTGGACATCGTCGCGCTGGACAAGACCGGCACCATCACTGCGGGCGAGCCGCAGGTCACCGAGCTTCTTCCCGCAGACGGTGTAAGCGAAGCAGAGCTGCTTCGCGCGGCGCTTGCGCTCGAGCAGAAAAGCGAGCATCCGCTCGCCCGCGCGATCCTCGCCAGGGCGCAAGCCGACGGCCTGACCGCGGATGAGGTCACGGACTTCCGGGCGCTCTCCGGCAGCGGGCTGACCGCCGTGCGGAACGGGCAGACGCTCTGCGGCGGCAGTCTCGCCTACGTTTCCGCCGCGGCGGAGGTCTCCCCCGCCATGCGGGCGCGCTGCGAGGCGCTTGCGGAGGACGGCAAAACGCCGCTGCTCTTCAGCGAAAACGGCAGGCTCCTCGGCGTCATCGCCGTGGCGGACGTCATCAAGCCCGACAGCCCGCAGGCCGTGCGCGAGCTGCGGAATATGGGCATCGAGGTCGTCATGCTCACGGGCGACAACGAACGCACGGCGCGCGCCATCGGCGCCGCCGCGGGCGTGGACCGCGTGATCGCCGGCGTACTGCCCGACGGCAAGGAAGCGGAGATCCGCCGCCTGCGCGAGCGCGGCAAGGTCGCCATGGTCGGCGACGGCATCAACGACGCTCCCGCGCTCACCCGCGCGGACGTCGGCATCGCCATCGGCGCGGGCGCGGACGTCGCGCTCGACGCGGCGGATGTGGTGCTGATGAAGAGCCGTCTGAGCGACGTGCCCGCCGCCATCCGTCTGAGCCGCGCGACGCTGCGCAACATCCACCAGAACCTCTTCTGGGCGTTTTTCTACAACACGCTCGGCATCCCGCTGGCCGCGGGCGTGTTCGTCCCGCTGGGGCTGACGCTCAACCCCATGTTCGGCGCGGCGGCGATGAGCCTGTCGAGCTTCTGCGTGGTGTCCAACGCCCTGCGGCTGAATCTCTTCAAGCTCCGCGACCCAAAGCACGATCATAAGCGCAGAAAAAAGCCTGCCTCTGCAAACACAGCACCGGCAGAAGAAAAAACAACAACGGAAAAGGAGAAGGAACCCATGAAAAAGACAATGAAGATCGAAGGCATGATGTGCGCCCATTGCGAGGCGACCGTCAAAAAGGCGCTCGAGGCCATTCCCGAGGTCGTGGACGCCGAGGTCAGCCACACCGCCGGCACCGCCGTCGTGACGCTGCAGTCCCCCGTGGACGACGCCGCGCTCAAGAAGGCGGTGGAGGACAAGGACTACAAGGTCCTCGGCATCGAATAAGGCAAAAGAGAAGGAAAGCGCGCTCGGATCCGAGTGCGCCTTCCTTCTCTCTTTTCTTTATGCCGCGATCGGCATTACCGGGGGGAGCGTGATGATCGTCGCGCCTGCGGGCGGAGCCGTGAGCGGCTTTTCGCTCGTCGTGCGAACGCTGATCGCCGCATCAAAGCGCACATCACAGATATTGCGCAGCTGGACCGCTCCCTTGACGGTCATGCGGCTGCTGTTGCCGGCGAGCGTGTAGTCGATGCGAAGCGCCGCTTCCTCATTGATGCTCGTCGACGCTGTGTACTTGAGCTCCACGCCGCCGTCGCTGCGGAGCGTCATGTCAATACTCAGCTCCTCGACGCCGCTGTCCGCGATAAAGCCCGGGATGGTTTCTGCCAGCAGCTTCGCAAGCTCCTCCTTGCCGAAGTGCCACTTATAGCCGCTGCCAGACTTGGTGAAGGTCTCGTCGCCGAACATCTCGACCGCGGCGGCGGCAAGCTGCTCCGTACCGCTCCAGCTCTCATAGAATCGGTTCGCGTCGCCTTGCTTCATCATGGCATAGAGGGCTTTGCCGACGGTGTAGTCCTCATTGCTGCCGTACATCGACTCGTAGAGGTCGGGGAAGCTCATCACGGCGTCCGTCGCGTACCATGCGCCGGAAACGGCCTGCGTGCCGTCTACCTTCGCCATCGCCGCGTCAAGGAGCGGGGACCTAAAGTAGAGCTTATCAGAGAATATAGCCTCCAGCTCGGGCTTGACGGTCAAGGCGCGGTACGCCTCCGGCAGCTTTCCGCCAAGCCCCTCGAGGAGCTCCGCCAGATCGCCGAGGTCGGCGCTCAGGCTCATGCTCATGCCGTCCTTGCCCAGCAGCACGGACGCCTTGCCGGAATACGGATAGCTGCGGTCGCCCTTGATGGAGTCGATGACCTTGACCGTGCCGGAGAGGGTCACATCCTCCTTATAATTCTTGGAGGCGTCAAAGCGCTTCGCATTTCCGGCCAGATAGCCGTTGAGAATGGTGAGACGGCTGTCCACCTTCTCCGCGAAGGTCTCCTCGTCGAGCAGGAACGCCATGCGGTAGCCGTTGTCCCAGAACACGTCGTAGCCGAGCACCTGCGAGAAGAAGCGTACCGGCACCATCGTGCGGTTGGAGGGCGTCACATAGGAGTGGACGTCCATCTTCACCGTCGAGCCGTCGGCGCGCGTGATGACGTCGCTGCCGACAACATGGGTAAAGCTCGCCTTCTCACCCGTTACGATAGCGGTCTTGGTGGCCTGGTCAAATTCGATCCTTGCGCCCATGGCCTCCAGCGCGGCGCGCAGCGGCACCATCGTGCGCCCGTTCTTCACCTCGGGCACCGCGTCGGTGAAAGCAATGCATCGGTCGCCCAGCAGCACATTGACCTGCCCGGCCACGCCGCCGAGCGCCTTGATGTTCTGCTCGCGCTGTTCCTTTGAAACCGTCGCGGCAGCCTTCGGATCGGCGCTGACGAGAATATAGGTCGGACCGTCGGCTCCGCCGATGATGCCAATATCCTCGCCCGCCGCGCTTGCGGGGACGGCCAGCGCCAGCGCCAACATCAGCGCCAGCAGAAGAGCGATCAGTTTTTTCATTTTTCCATTCTCCTTCCCTGTGTGGGTCCATTGGGTATCCTGTTCCTTCAGCGTACCATAAACGCCGCTCTTTTGCAAGGGCTTTGCCCCGTTTTCCGCCCTCCTACGAAATGTCCGCCAGTTCCAGATACTTGTAGCCGTTCTCTGCGATATGGTCCTTGCGGCCCTGCAGATTGTCGCCGAGGAGCAGATCGAATACCTGCGCGGTCGCCTCCGCGTCCTCGGGCATGACCTTGATGAGACGGCGCGTTTCGGGGTTCATGGTCGTCAGCCACATCATCTCCGGGTCGTTCTCGCCGAGGCCCTTGGAGCGGTCGACCTTATAGCGCTTGCCCTCAAGCGTTTTTACGATGTCGTTCTTCTCCTTGTCGGAGTAGGCGAACCACGTCTTGTCGCCGCAGTTGATCTCAAAGAGAGGCGTTTCCGCGATGTAGACGTACCCCTCGCGGATGAGCGTGGGGCAGAGACGGTAGATCATCGTCAGGATCAGCGTGCGGATCTGGAAGCCGTCCACGTCCGCATCGGTGCAGATGACGACCTTGCTCCAGCGTAGATTGTTGAGGTCGAAGGCGTTGAGCTCCTTGACCGCCTTGCCCTGCACCTCCACGCCGCAGCCGAGCACCTTCAGAAGATCGGTGATGATCTCGCTCTTGAAAATGCGGGCGTAGTCGGCCTTGAGGCAGTTCAGGATCTTGCCGCGCACGGGCATGATGCCCTGAAACTCCGCGTCGCGCGAGAGCTTGACGCTGCCGAGAGCGCTGTCGCCCTCAACGATATAAATTTCGCGGCGGGACACGTCGCGCGTGCGGCAGTCCACGAACTTCTGCACGCGGTTGGAAATGTCGATATTGCCGGAGAGCTTTTTCTTGATGTTCAGCCGCTGCTTTTCCGCGCTCTCGCGGCTTCTTTTGTTGATGAGCACCTGCTCGGCGATCTTGAGCGCCTCGACGCGGTTCTCGATGAAGTAGGTCTCCAGGCGGGACTTCAAAAAGTCCGTCATGGCCTCCTGCACGAATTTGTTCGTGATGGATTTCTTCGTCTGGTTCTCGTAGCTCGTCTGCGTGGAGAAGTTGTTGGACACAAGCACGAGGCAGTCCTCCACGTCCTGCCAGGTGATCTTGCTCTCGTTCTTCTGATACTTGCCGCTGTCCTTGAGATACTTGTCGATGGCGTAGACGAAGGCGGTCTTAGTCGCCTTTTCCGGCGCGCCGCCGTGCTCGAGCCACGAGGAGTTGTGGTAGTGCTCGATGACGTTCACGCGGTTGGAAAAGCAGCAGGCGCACGAGAGCTTGACCTTGTACTCCGGTTTATCTTCGCGGTCGCGGCCGCGGCGCTCCGTCTCCCAGAAGACGGGCGTGGTCAGCGCGCCCTCGCCGGCCAGCTCGGTCACATAGTCCACGATGCCGTTTTCGTAGAGGAACTCCTGCGTCTCAAATTTTCCGCCCACCTGGTCGCGGAAGCGGAACGTGATGCCCGCGTTGACGACCGCCTGTCGGCGCAGCACGTCGGTAAAATACGATGCGGGGATATTGATATCAGTAAACACGTCGAGATCGGGCAGCCAGCGCGTGAGCGTGCCGGTCTTCTTGCCGCGGTCGGTCGGCTCGATCTTCAGCTCCTCGCCCTTTTTGCCGGTGATCTGCCCGCGCTCAAAGTGGAGGGAATATTTGTTCCCGTCGCGCCAGACGGTCACATCCATATAGCGCGAGGCGTACTGCGTGGCGCAGGCGCCGAGGCCGTTGAGGCCGAGGGAATATTCGTAGTTGTCGCCGTCGAGATTGTTGTACTTGCCGCCGGCGTAGAGCTCGCAGTACACGAGCTCCCAGTTGAAGCGTTTTTCCTTGGGGTTCCAGTCCACGGGACAGCCGCGCCCGTTGTCCTCCACCTCGATGCTGCCGTCGGCGTAATGCGTGAGCGTGATGACCTTGCCGTGCCCCTCGCGCGCCTCGTCGATGGAGTTCGAGAGGATCTCGAACACCGCGTGCTCGCAGCCGTCCAGTCCGTCCGAGCCGAAAATAACGCCCGGGCGCTTGCGCACGCGCTCCGCGCCCTCGAGTAAGGAAATGCTCTCGTTGCCGTAATTCTTTCCTGCCTTTGCCATTTGTCTTCTCCGTTTCCATAGGATACTATTCCTTGTATATTATAGCCGCTCCGTCCCACAATAGCAAGTGTTTTGATGCGCTCCCGCGCCGCGTCCCGCGCTTGTTAAAAACTCGCGCAGCATTCTCAAATAGTTTTCGTATCGGTCAAAAAATAATCGAGCGTCAACCTGTAAATTTCTTGTAAAATCAAGGTTATTCACAGTTTCCACAGAGTTATCCACATTCATTATGTCAACACAAAATCACGCAAAAAATGCGCTTTTTCTCTCCCCTTCGACCTCTTGCAATGTGCGCGCAGGTGTGCTACCATAGGCGCAGAAAATCCGCGTGCGCTCCATTCCGCACGCAGACAAGGAGGACCCATTCCATGCAGGCATTTGAATTTTACTGCCCGACTAAGATCTATTTCGGCAAGGGCGCGGAGGCCCGCGTCGGCGAGGCGGTCAAGCACTTCGGCGGCACGAAGGTCTTTATCGTCTACGGCGGCCACAGCGCCGTGAAGAGCGGGCTTATCGCGCGCATCGAGCAGACGCTCACCGACGCAGGGCTTGAGCACATGAGCTTCGGCGGCGTGCAGCCCAACCCGCGCCTGTCCCACGCGCGCGAGGGCGTGCAGAAGGCGCTCGCGTTCGGCGCGGACTTCATTCTCGGCGTCGGCGGCGGCAGCGTGATGGACACGTCCAAGGCCATCGCCCACGGCGTCGCCAACCCCGAAACGGACATCTGGGATTTCTGGAGCAAGAAGGCGGCGCTCACCAAAACGAGCAAGCTCGGCGCAGTGCTGACCATCTCCGCCGCCGGCAGCGAGACGAGCGACAGCGCCGTGCTCACGAACGATGAAACGACGCTCAAGCGCGGTCTGAACACCGATCTGCAGCGTCCGCTCTTCGCCATCATGGACCCCGAGCTGACCTATACGCTCCCACGCTATCAGGTCGGCTGCGGCGTGGTGGACATCATGATGCACACGCTTGAGCGCTACTTCAACCCCGGCCATCCCTCCAACCGCATGACCGACGAGATCGCCGAGGGCCTGCTGCGCACGGTGATCGACGCGGGCCGCGTCGCCATGCAGGACAGTCACAATTATGACGCCATGAGCGAGATCATGTGGGCCGGCTCCCTCTCGCACAACAACCTCACGGGCCTCGGCGGCGTGAAGGACTTCTCCGTGCACCAGTTCGGTCACGAGCTCTCCGGTATGTTCGACGCCGCGCACGGCGCGACGCTCTCGGTCATGTGGCCGCAGTGGGCGCGCTATGTGGTGGACACCGATCCCGCGCGCTTCGCGCACTACGGCGAGGCCGTTTGGCGCCTTACCCGCAAGGACGGCGAGAGCGACCGTGACCTTGCCCTCCGCGCCATCGACACGACCGAGGAGTTTTTCCGCTCCATTGATATGCCGACCACCTTCACCGAGCTCGGCATCGGCGTGCTCAGCGAGGAGCAGCTGCGCGAGCTTGCCGAGCGCTGCACCTTCTTTCACACCCGCGTTGTCGGCAAGTTCTGCCCGCTCGATTACGACGGCATTCTCGCCGTCTACCGCATGGCAAACAAGTAAACCGCACTGAGAAAGGCGTGCCGTCCGGCACGCCTTTCTCTCTATTTACCGTTTCAAAATGCCCAGAAGCCCGCGCCTGAGGATCCGCCCACCCGCGGAGACGAGCTGCGTCTCGATTTTGGACTGGAGCCGCTCGGCCTTTTTCTTTGCCGCGGCGGCCTCGCGCTCGCGCTGCCGCTCGAGCTTTTTCTGCTCGGCCTCGGCGGCCCTCTCCGCCCTCCGGCGCGCCTCGTCCTCCAGCTTTTGTGCGCGGCGGCGCTCCTCATCCTCTAACTTCTGCGCGCGCCTGCGCTCCTCGTCCTCTAACTTCTGGCGGCGCTTTTCCTCGGCGGCCTCCTCCTTGGCGCGCTGCTTTTCCTGCTCCGCAGCCAGCCTTTCCTGCGCGAGGCGGTCCTCCTCTTGCTGCTTTTGCAGCGCCGCGGCATCCGCCTGCTCGGTCAGCACCTCGTAGGCGGAGAGATTGTCCACCGCGTCGTCGTACTTCTCCATGCCGTCATGCAGCATGGCCTTCATGCGCGCCATCGGCTCGGGCGCACCCATGAGGCTCTGCGGGCAGACGATCTTCGTGCGCTGCACGATGGTCGGCACGCCCTGTTCATCTAAAAACGAGGTCAGCGCCTCGCCGACGCCGAGCTCCATAATGGCATCCTCCGCGCGGAAGGCGGGGTTGGCGCGGAACGCCTGCGCCGCGACGCGCACCGCCTTGAGCTCGGCGGGCGTATAGGCGCGCAGCGCGTGCTGCACGCGGTTGGAGAGCTGCGCGAGCACCGCGTCGGGAATGTCGCTCGGGCTCTGCGTCACGAAGAACACGCCCACGCCCTTCGAGCGGATGAGCTTGACGGTCTGCTCGATCTTCTGCACGAGGACCGCCGGCGCGTCGCGGAAGAGCGTGTGCGCCTCGTCGAAGAAGAACACCAGCTTGGGCTTTTCCAGATCGCCCGCCTCGGGCAGGCTCTCAAACAGCTCCGAGAGCATCCACAAAAGGAAGCTCGCGTAGAGCGTCGGGTTCTGCACCAGCTTCACGCAGTCGAGCACGTTGACCATGCCGCGGCCGTCCGCGTCGGTGCGCATCCAGTCATAGATGTCGAGCGGCGGCTCGCCGAAGAAGAGGTCGCCGCCCTGCTGCTCGAGCGGCAGCAGCGCGCGCAGGATCGCCGCGACGGACTGCGGCGTGATGTTGCCGTAGGTCATCATGTACTCCGCGCGGTGCTCACTGACGTAGTTCAGCATGGCGCGCAGGTCCTTGAGATCGAGGAGCAGCAGCCCCTTGTCATCCGCGATGCGGAACATGATGTGCAGGATGCCCTCCTGCGCGGGCGTGAGGCTGAGGATGCGGGACAAAAGCTCAGGCCCCATGTCGCTCACCGTCGCGCGGACGGCGTGGCCGCCGGTCTGATAAATGTCCCAGAAGGTCGTGGGATAGCCCTTGTAGGCAAAGCTGCCGCGCAGACCGAAGCGGTCGATGCGCTTTTCCATGCCCTCGCTGCTCACGCCGGGGGCGCAGATGCCCGCGACGTCGCCCTTGACGTCGCACAGGAACACCGGCACGCCCGCGTCGGAAAAGCTTTCGGCCATCACTTTCATCGTGATGGTCTTGCCCGTGCCGCTCGCGCCCGCGATCAGGCCGTGGCGGTTGCACATATTGAGCGCAAGCTCCACGCGCGCGCCGTCCGCAAGTCCCATGTAGATCTTACCGTTTTCGTACATCGTGCCATCCTCCGTTGTTTGATTCGATGGCAACATTATAGAATATCGTGCGGCGCGGCGCAAGAGAAAAGCGCGGCCCCGCCGCGCTTTTTCCTATCCCATCAGCATCAGCACCACGCCGTACACGACGCTCGCGAGCGTGCCGAACACGATCACCGGCCCCGCGATGACGAACATCTTTGCCGCCATGCCGGTGATGATGCCCTCGGCCTTGAAGTCGATGGCGGGCGAGACGACGGAATTGGCAAAGCCCGTGATCGGCACGAGCGTGCCCGCCCCCGCGAAGCGGGCAAGGGAATTATACAGGTTCAGCCCCGTGGTCAGCGCCGCTAAAAAGATGAGCGTGACGGAGGTCGCGGTGCCCGCGTCGGCCTTGTCGAGCCCGAGGGACCTGTAGCCGTCCAGAATGAGCTGACCGAGCACGCAGATCGCGCCGCCGATCAGAAAGGCGAGCGCCGTATCCTTCCAGATGGGCGACTTCGGCGCCCTTTCCTTGATATACGCCTGATATTCCTGCGGTGACATATCCATAAGATCACTCCTTTTGGCATAGCATTTCCAGCGGGAGTATTTTTATCCATCGTTGCCTTTCCCCGCAAAATCGGCTACAATGGACGCGAGGTGATACCATGCGCTCACTTGGGCTTTACATCCACATTCCGTTCTGCAAGGCGAAGTGCATTTACTGCGACTTCTACTCCCTGCCGCGCGCCGAGGGACAGATGGACGCTTACGTCTCCGCGCTGACCGCGCAGCTCGCCGCGTGGCGGGAGCGCACGGCGGACTGCACCGTAGACACCGTTTACTTCGGCGGCGGCACACCGAGCTATCTCGGCCCCAACCGCCTGTGCCGCCTTCTGGACGCGGTTTTTCAAAGCTACCGCGTCGCCCCCGGCGCGGAGATCACGCTCGAGGCCAACCCCGACAGCGCGCAGGATATTTCCGCCCTGCGGCAGCTGCACGATGCAGGCTTCGACCGCCTCTCGCTCGGGATGCAGTCCGCGGACGATGCGGAGCTGCGGCGCATCGGGCGCGTCCATACGCACGCGCAGACCGTCCGCGCGGTGGAGAACGCTCGCGCCGCGGGCTTTGACAATTTGAGCCTCGACCTCATCTACGGTCTGCCCGAGCAGACGATGACGCGCTGGCAGGCAAACCTCGACGCCGCGCTCGCGCTCGCGCCCGAGCATCTTTCCTGCTACGGGCTGAAGGTCGAGGAGGGCACGCCGCTCTTTGCGCGGCGCGAGCGCTTCACGCTGCCGGACGACGACGCGCAGGCGGATATGTACCTCTACGCCGTCGATTTCTTGGCGCAGCATGGCTATGAGCAGTATGAAATTTCCAATTTCTGCCGCTCCGGACGGGCGTCCCGCCACAACAGCCGCTACTGGACGCTCGCGGAATACCTCGGCTTCGGCCCCGGCGCGCACAGTGACTTCGGCGGCGAGCGCTTTGCGCTCGCGCGCGATCTCGACGCCTACCTTGCGGGACACATCGTCTATTCCGAGTGCTCCGCGCCCTCGGCGCGTGAGCGGGAGACCGAGCGCGTCATGCTCGCGCTCCGCACGACCCGCGGCGTCGCCGCGGATACGCTGCCGGAAGCCGCGCGGCGCATTCTCCGGAATTGTGAAGCCCACGGCCTCGCCCATCTTTCCGGCGGCTTTTATGCCCTCACGCCCCGCGGCTTTCTGGTCTCCAACGCCATCCTTGTCGATCTTTTGGAAACAATGGAGCTTTGACGGAACTTTTTTCCGTCTTTCTTCGTCTTTACTTTTAAGGGCCGTCATGGTATAGTAACGTTATGTCAACTTTTGCTGTGCAAAAGCATAGCAAAAACAGGTATGTGCCGTATTTCAAAAGGAGATCATTATGAAAGCACTGTCCCGCAAATGCACCGCCTTTCTCTTATCCCTCACCCTGCTGCTGACGCTCGCGCCGACGGCGCTCGCCTCCGAAGCGCTGGGCGACGACCTTGACCTGCGCTCAACAACGCTCAACCGCGGCGCCGAGCTCGGCGAGGGCACGTTCTGGAGCAACACCTTCTCCGACCTGCGGCAGGAAAACTACGTCGTCTACACGCCGAACACGAGCGTGACGCCCATCGTCACCTACGGCGATTACACCACCGCGACGAGCACCGTCTCCGCCGCCGCCAGAAAACTGGAGGAGCAGGGCCTGCGTGTGGTCGCGGGCATCAACGGCGACTACTACGATACGCTCAACGGCGCGCCGCTCGGCACGGTGATGACCGATGGCGTGCTGCGCGTCGCCTCCGCGAGCAACTATGCCGTCGGCTTCCGCGCGGACGGCACAGCCATCCTCGGCGCTCCGGCGCTGGCAATGCAGGTCGAGAGCGCCAACACGTCCTTTTCCATTGCCGCCGTCAATCAGGTGCGCTACTCCTACGGCGGCATCTACCTCTACACCTACGATTTCAACGCCCGGCGCTCCACCGGCACCAACGCCGCGGGCTATGACGTGGTCTGCTCGGCGGTCGACGGCCGCCTGAGCATCGGCGAAACGCTGACGCTCACCGTGGACGAGATCCTGCCCGAGGCCACCGACACCGCCGTGAGCGAGGGCAAATACGTCCTGACGGCGAACCTCCTCTCCGGCGAGGAGAACCTTGCTCTGCTGCGCGCGCTTGCGGTCGGCGACACGCTGACCGTCACCGTCCGCGCGGCGGACGAGGGCTGGAACGACGTGGACTACATGATCGGCGCGCTCTATCAGCTCGTGGAGAACGGCGAGGTCTGCAAGGGGCTTGAGGCCGGCGCCGCGCCGCGCACCGCCATCGGTCAAAAGGCCGACGGCAGCCTTGTGCTCTACACCATCGACGGCCGCCGGAAGGGCTACTCCATCGGCGCGAGCCTGACGCAGGTCGCGCAGCGCATGATCGAGCTCGGCTGCGTGACCGCGCTGAGCCTGGACGGCGGCGGCTCGACGACTCTGTGCGTCACGCTGCCGGAGGACGTCAATGCCGGCGTCTACAACACTCCCTCCGAGGGCAGCCTGCGCGCCGTGACGAACCACATCTTCCTCGTTGCGTCGAATGAGCCGAGCGGCACGCTCGACCACATCGCGCTGCGCACGGAAAGCGACCGCGTGCTCGCGGGCGCGCAGGTCCTGCTCCGCGCCGCCGCCATCGACACGAACTACATCCCCATGGATAAGGAGGTATCCATCGCGAGCGACCGCGGCAGCGTGCGGACCGACGAGCTGGGCAATACGGTCCTGACCGCGCCGAAAACCGCCGGCACCGTGACCGTCGGCGCAAAGGTCGGCGGCAAGTACACCACCGCCGAGCTCCGCGTAGTCGAAACGCCGGACGAGATCCGCCTCGGCAAAAGCGGCACGCTCACCGAGCTGCGCGTCTCCCCCGGCGCGAGCGTCGAGCTGACCGCGCAGGCCTATCAAAACCACCTCTCCCTGCTCGCGCAGAACTCCTGCTTCACCTGGACCACCGAGGGCGGCGTCGGCACGGTTGATGAAAACGGCGTCTTTACCGCCGCCGGCCATGCCGCCTACGGCAGCCTGACCGTCCGCGCGGGCGAGACCACGCGCACCATCCCCGTTTACGTCACCTCCGATCCTCTGGTCCTACTCGACGGCTTCGAGGGCGAGCAGACCGTCCTTACCCAAAATACCGACAAGAGCTTCGTCCGCTTCGGCTCTGCCTCCGCACGCTGGGACTATCGCGCCGAGAACGTCCCCGAGAACGCGGAGGAGCTCCTTCTGAGCGTGGAGCGAACCTACGCCGTCCCCTCCGGCTATGACCGTGTAACGCTCTGGGTCTACGGCGATGGACAGCGCGAGACGCTCGCCCTCACGACCGATGCGGGCGAAACGAACGCTGCCGTGATCGACTTCACCGGCTGGCAGCAGCTCACCTTTACCCTCCCCGACAAAGCCGCGAGCATCACCGGCTTCGCGCTGCGCCTGCCGTCGGCTCTGAGCGGCACGCTGTACCTCGATCAGCTCGTCGCGGCCCGCGAGGGCATGAGCGATACCGCCGCGCCGGAGATCTCCGTCTCCCTCTCCGAGGACGGCACGGCCCTGACCGGCAAGGTCTTTGACGCCGTGGACGGCGGCTCGCTCGCCACGCTGCGCATAACGCTCGACGGCAAAGCGCTCAGCTTCACCTACGACCACCAGACCGGCGCGCTCCACGCTGCGCTGCCTGCCGCGGACGGCAAGGCGCACCGCATCGCCGTCATCGCCGGCGACGCGAGCGGCAGCCTCGCCCGCACCGGCCTAAGCATCACCCCGTCGGAGCTGTCCGCCGCCTTCCCCGATACGGACGGTCACTGGGCCAACGCCGCCGTGAGCTTCCTGAAGGCGAGCGGCGTCACCACCGGCGACGATCTTGGGAACTTCAATCCCGACAGCCCCATCACCCGTCAGGAATTTGCCGTGCTGCTCTGCCGCTGGCTCACGCCCGCGCAGGACACCTCCTCCGTTGAGCTGCCCTTCGCCGACAACGGCAGCATCGCCGACTGGGCGAAGGACGGCGTGCGTGCCATGTATGCCCTCGGCGTAACGAAGGGCAGCTACGACGGCTACGGCCGGCTCTGCTTCCTCCCCACCGCGACCATCAGCCGTCAGGAGGCGCTGACGATGCTCGGCCGTCTCCTTGAGCTGGGCTACGCCGCGCCGGAGTGGAGCTTCACCGACAGCGACGCCATCGCGGACTGGGCGCGCGGGCACATCAATACGCTCTGCGCGATCGGCGCGCTCTCCGGCTACGCCGACGGCGGTATCCACCCCACTGAGCCCATCACCCGCGCACAGGTCGCCGCAACGCTGTTCAGCATGACGTAAAAAACGCAAGCAGCTCTTGCCGAGCCTTCGGCAAGAGCTGTCTGCGTGATTGTGTGGAGGGACTCTCGTCCCCTGGTATAGAAACCGCCTTCGGGCGGTTTTTATCATTTTTTACTCATTCTCGAGCATCCGGTAGCCCACGCCGATCTCGGTGAATATGTACTCAGGCGCGGCGGGATTCTTCTCGATCTTGCGGCGGATGTTCGCCATGTTGACGCGCAGGATCTGATTGTCCGCCTTGGCCTTGGGGCCCCAGATCTCGCGGATGAGGAAATCGTAGGTCAGCACCTTACCGGCGTATTTGCCCAGCAGCGCCACGATCTTGAACTCGTTGAGCGTGAGGTGAACGTCCTCCCCGCGCATGAGGACATGGTGCTTGTCGTAGTCGATGGTCAGGTCGCGGACCGTATATTTTCCGGACTGCGCGATGGAGTCGTTGTCAAGGCCCGTGCGCGTATGGCGGATGGCCGTGCGGATGCGGGCGAGCAGCTCACTCGTCCCGAAGGGCTTTTCGATGTAATCGTCCGCGCCGAGATCGAGCGCCGCGACCTTGTCGCCCTCGTGCGTGCGCGCGGAGACCACGATGACCGGCACGCTCGACCAGGCCCGCACCTGCTTGAGCACCTCCATGCCGTCCATGTCGGGAAGACCGAGGTCAAGGATGATCAGGTCGGGACAATGCGACGAGATCATCGACAGCGCCTCCTTCGCGCTGCCCGCCATAAGCGTGTCGAAGCCGTTGGCGGCCAGAATGGTGGACATGAAATTCTTGATGTTCTGCTCGTCCTCGACGATCAATACCTTATCCCTGATCTTCATCCTCTTTTTCCTCCTTGAGCGGCAGGTAGAAGCGGAACTGTGCGCCGCCCTCCGGCCTGTTTTCTGCGGTGATCCTGCCGCCGTGCGCCTTGACGATCGTCTGGCAGACGGAAAGACCGATGCCCATGTTTTTCTTCATATCAAAGCCGCCGCTCTTCTCGCCGGAAAGCGAGCCGTCGAAGAGCGTCGCAAGTCTTTCGCGCGGAATGCCGAGCCCGTTGTCGCTGACCGTGAAGCAGGCCTCGTCGCCGATGTGCTCCACGCTCAGCCGCAGCTCCGTCGTGCTCTCGCCGTGCAGCACTGCATTTTCCATCAGGTTGAGCAGCACCTGCTGGATGAGCGTCGCGTCCATCGGGACGAGCACGACCTCCCGCGGCACCTCGACCGCGATGCGGATGTTGCTTTTGAAGCGCTTTTCGAATTTGTGGACCGAGGCCGCGAGGATCTCCTCCGCCGCCTCATATTCCTTGCTGATGGCCGTCTGCTCGCCTGAGATGCGGGTAATGGAGAGCAGATTCTCCACCATGCGGATGAGCCACTGGGCGTCCTCGTTGACGTCGCGCAGCAGCTCTCTTTGCTGCTCGGTCGAGAGCGTGTCTCCGTTTTCCAAAATGGCGGAGGTGTTGCCCACGATGCTCGTGAGCGGCGTGCGGATATCGTGCGACATCGCGCGCAGCAGATTCGCGCGCATCGTCTCGCGCTCGGCCTCCGTGCGCAGCCGCTCCTGCTTTTTGATCTTGGTGTTCATCGCGCTGATGATGAGCGACACCGCCAGCATCGTCAGAAAGGTCAGCGGATAGCCGGTGAGCCTGAAGTTGAACGCCCAGAATGGATAGGTGAACACGAAGTTCACGCAGATCACGCCGAAAAGCGAGCTGAAAACGCCCCAGAAATAGCCCTCCGTAAAGCGGGAGATGATCACCACCGCCAGCACGAAGATCAGCAGCGTGAAGCTGCCGTTCTCGTCGATACTGCGCAGCACAAAGCAGATCGCCGCGGCGATACCGAGCAGCAGCGCGGTGAATATCGCGTCACGCAGGTGGATCGGTATGCTTCTCCACATTTTTTCGGTCCATTGTCCGATCCGGCTCAGCAGGTCCTTCATAGCAAGCTCCCCTCCGGTCACCCTCTATGATGACCATTGTATCATATCTCTTGCTAATTATCTGCTAAGCTTTCCGTTTTTGCAAGCCATTTCTGTTCAATTCCCGTCCGTTTTTGCCGCACCGGCGAATGGAAAAGCATCAGGGGCGGCGCAGCGCGCCGCCCCTGATGCTTAAAGGGAGAAGTGAGAATCTATGTCGGAGTTATGTAAGGGTGTGTCCTTCCGCTCAGATCCTGCGGATGTCGATCGAGCTCACGCGGGCCAGATCGAAGCCGGGCTCCTGCTGCAGCGCCGCGAGAATGGCGATCCTGACCTCGGCGGTCAGGCCGTCCGCAGGAACAGCGGGCGCGGCGGGGGCCGGCGCCGCCTTGGGCGGCTCGGGCTTTTCGAGCTTCTGCATGACCTTGCCCATCAGCATGGTCAGGAAGATGATGCAGATGAGGCCCACGAAGGTGGTGCCCATACCCATCAGACACACAAACAGATTGGAAACTTCATTCATTGGGAAACACGCTCCTCTTTTCTCTTGGTGTTCCCATTATAAGGTTGCAGGTTTTCCTGCACAAGGGCTTTGCCGCTCTCTTCACGCCGCCTTTACGCTATAAACTTTTCTCTTAACGCGCGGTTAACCGTCCCGCTCCTCCGTCACCTCCACCACATACACAGCGCCGTCCGCGACGCGGAAGCGCACCTCAAGCCCGGCAAACGCCATGCCGTAAACGCGTTGCGGATCGCTCTGGTAGTGCGGCCGCGGATCCTGCGCGAGAACGCCTGTGAGGGCATCGCGCTTGTCCTCCGGCACGCGCGATAGAAGCTCCGCCGGGAAGTCCACCGCCAGCGCCTCGCCGCGCTGCGGCGCAAAGCCGCCGCTCGCCTCCGGCTTGCAGTCGGCGTAGGGGAGGTACGGCTTGATGTCATAGATGGGCGTGCCGTCCATCAGGTCCGCGCCGGAGACGAGCAGCACGCTCCCCTCCGCCGTCTGCTCCACGCCCTCGATCCGCACGCAGGAAAGGCCGATGGCGTTCGGGCGGAACGGCGAGCGCGTAGCGAACACGCCCATGCGCTCGTTGCCGCCGAGCCGGGGCGGACGCACGGTGGGCGACCAGTCCTCGCGCACGGCCTCGGAGAACTGCCAGATGAGCCACAGATGGGAAAAGCCCTCGATGCCGCGCAGAGCGTCGGCATTGCGGTATTCCGGCTCGAACACGATGCGCGCACGCAGGGCCTCCACCAGCCCGCTCTGGCGCGGCACGCCGAACTTCGTTTTGAAATCGCTGCGGATGCGCGCGATGACTTTGATGCTATGCTGTTCCATAGGACCTACCTCGTCGGTGACCGCGCCCGTGGGCGCGGTGAAATAAAAAGGCTCGCTGCGGCTATTGTATCAGCCGCAGCGACCTTTTGCAATTTTATTTCAGCTTCATCGGGGTGAGGGCGAGGTAATCGTCCAGCGTGCCGTCGTGCAGGCAGCAGTCGATGATCTCCTTCCCCAGCGGGTCGAGATCGTCGCAGACGAACTGCGCGACCTGCTCCTTGATGAAATCGGCGAGGATCTTCGCGCCGGCGTCGTAGCCCTCGGTGCCGAGCTTGGACTGCGTCTCGGGGCGCAGGAAGGTCTGACGGACGAACTGGCCGTCGAGCTTCATCTCGTCGAGCGCGTAGCCGAACAGCGCGCAGCGCGCGGGCACCAGATGCTTCGCGCGCACCGTGCCGAGGTGGCGGGCAAGGTACTCACGGCTGAGCCATTCGCCCATGAAGCCGACGTGGTAAGCGCCGATGTGCTGGTTCGGGATGAGCACGTTCGTGGTGTTGGGGCTATTCATGATCTGCTCGAGCAGCAGGTTCGCCTGCGTGACCTTGAGCCCCGTGGCGAACGGCCAGTAGGAGCCAACGCCCTCGGCCTTCAGACCGCTGCCGGCGTTCGTGTCCGCGATGGACGGGTTCTTGAAGCCGCGCGGCGAGACCAGACGCCACAGCCACGCAATGCTCTGCGGCACGACCTGCAGCATACCCATCACGCCGTAGTTCGGGTTCTTCGCGGTGCTCGGCGGCATCCGCACGCCGAAGCTGCGCACATCGACCTCCACCGGCTCGGTGTCGGGCACGATGTTGTCGAGCATCTTGCGCGGCAGGATGACGCGCGGGTTCGAGCAGGGCTTGCCGTTCGACTCGATGACGTGCTCCCAGATCAGGCAGGTCGAGCCGGGGATGCCGTCCATGTTGAAGAACACCAGCGGCTCGCTCGGATGGATGCAGATGCGCTCGTAGAGCGGGTTGTTGCCGTAGGCGTTCATGCCGTCCATGCGCAAAAACCAGCCGTTCTCGGCGTCGAGGATGCGCAGCTTGCCGCTCGTGGGGTCCTGAATGGACTTGAGCGCGCAGGCCATATCGTCGGCAATGGGGTGGATCTTGCAGCTCTCGCCGAGCGTCATATAATATTTTTCGCCCGTGACCGTATGGGTGCCGATGAGCAGACGGTCGTCGTCCTCGCGGTGGAAGTCCTCGAGCATCTCGCTCTTACCGCCGCCGCTCGCGCCCTCGTGCATGAACACGATCTCGTTTTCATACGGCGTCTCGACCATCGCGGCGCTCGTGTGGCAGCAGACCCAGCCCTCGTGCTCGCCGATGTCGAGCAGCAGCGAGAAGACGCCCTTCTTGGCGCTCGGGCCCGGATAGAGGTTGTAGGCCCAGACCTCGTGCAGCTCCGCGCTGCGGTTGTGGACGACGACCTGCTTGCCGTCGAAGTGCGTATGGCGGAACGGGGGCGCGACATAGATGATGGCGCGCGGCTTATAGTGCTCGGGCACGTCCGCGATGCTCACGAAGCCCTGCATATTGGCGAGCGAGAGCGCGAAGAACGCCGCGTTCATCGGGCAGATCATCAGGCTCGGGTAGCCGTGGCCGTTGGGGCCGGCGTAGAACGGCAGCATCACGATCTGCTGATTGCTCAGCCAGTCGAGCGTCTCCTGCCGGAGCTTGGAGAACTCATAGCCAAAGCGGTCCTTGAAGCGGGGCTTGTCGGTCGGCAGCTCGTCGCCGATGGCCATGCTGTTCGGATCGCGGCGGCGCATATAGTCCTCCATGAAGTTGACCACGCAGCCGTTCTTGCAGCGCACCACCTCGGCCTCCTTGACCGTGCCGAGCCCTTCGATGGGATACACCACGTCGTAGCGGGAGGTGTGCGTGGGGCCGTAGGCCATTTCCTGCAGCTCCTCCTTCGTCTCGGCGTAGGCGATGCACTTGCACTTCTTCAGTGCCTCCGCCACCTCGGGCGCAAGCTCAAATCGGTTGAAATAGTTGTCGGTATACATGCAGCAAGCCGCCTCCTTCAAAAATAAAAGATTAGGTCGTACATTATCACACTTTTCCCAAAAATGCAATAAAATTATTCCGAATCACTCCATCAAATTATCTGATATGCACAAATTCCGTCGTTTTTCCGACTTTTTGCAGGAAATCATGCAAAAGGGAGATGCCGTGCGGCATCTCCCTTGCTTCAGGACAGCTTGCGGATGAAGTTTCCGTGGATGGTCACGCCCTCCTGCGTGATGAAAAAGGCGTTCGGGTCCAGCTCGTGGACCACGCCGTAGAGGTCGGCCTCCTCAAATTTGGAGACGCACACGCACAGCACGCGCAGGTCCTCGCCGGTGTAGGCGCCCTTGCCCTCCCAGTAGGTCACGCCGCGCCCGAGCCGTGCCATGATGTTCCTCGGCAGCTCGGGGTCCTCGTCCTTGGTGAAGATGAGCACCTGCTCGGTGATGTTCTGCTGGTGCCCGCGGTCGATGAAGAGCGCGCAGAACACCGTATAAATGATAGAATAGATCGCCGCGCGCAGACCGAAGAGGACCGCGCAGAGCGTGTAGAGCAGCGCGTTGAAGCTCAGGCTGAAGCGCCCCACGCTGAAGCCCTTGCCCTTCTTGGCGAGCCACAGTCCGAGGATGTCCAGCCCGCCGGTCGAGCAGCCGCAGGTGAGCACGATGCCGAGCGAGAAGCCGACGAGGATGCCGCCGAGCACGCAGTTCGTCAGCGTCTCCTCCACCAGCGGCGCCGCCGGCGGCGGCACAAGGCTCAGAAACAGCGACGAGGTGACGGTACACACCGCGGTGCGCACAAGGAAGCCCCTTCCCAGCGCCTGCCACGCCAGCAGCAGGATGGGCACGTTCGCCGCCAGATATAAAACGCCCGAAAAGTCCACGTTCGGCGACAGCCCCAGCGCCTCCACGATCAGCGTGCGGGCGACCTGGCAGAAGCCCAGCAGGCCGCCGGTGTAAAGTCCCATCGGGACAATGAACCAGTTCACGCCGATGGCGTAGAGCAGCGTCGCGGCCACGGCCAGAGCCAGACGGCACCACCGGTTCTGTATCGCTTTGTGCAGCATAGACATTCCCTCCGCTCCCGTTTTCCCTGTGCTTTTTATTGTATGCGCACCGCGTGCCGAAGTCAAGCGCGGACTACAGCGCGTAGCGCAGGCATTGATAGAGCCGCCGTTTGGCGCGCAGCAGCGTGCGGGACACCGTGGACTTGTTGACGCCCAGCTCCTGCGCGATCTCGGTCACGGTCTTATTCTGCTCAAAATTCATCCGGAGCAGCTGCCGCTGCCGCGCGGTCAGCGCCTCCTGCCTTGCCAGGCGCAGGTTGCGCTTGAGCCGAAGCAGCTCACCGTCGTTGTCCTGCGCGTTGGCGCGCAGCCACGCCGCCATGTCGCCGTAGAACTCATTGTTGCGGATGCTATAGGGTGTACCTTTCATCGCGGTGATAGTTCCTTTCGTAATAGCGTTTCGTCAGCTCGGCCAGCTCGCTCGACTGACGGCGCAGCACCTGAAGCTCGGCAATGCGCCGCTTGAGCCGCTCGGCCTCCTCGCGGTCCTGCGCGGCCCGGGCCGCGGCGCGCAGCTCCGAAATGCGCGTGCGCAGCACCGCCGCGTCCGCGCGGTATGTAAAGGATATCTGATATAGTGTCACGCTTCCCCCTCCATTCCGAACACGGTCTCACAGGGCGCAAGCTCCGCGCGAGCGAAGGCCGGAAAGCAATCCGCGCAGACGCTCTGCCCGTTGAGATACCAGCCGCGCTCCCCGCGCAGCAGCTCGCACCCACACAGCGAGCATCGGCCGCAGGGACGGCCGTAGGGCCTGCGTTTTTCCGCAGGCGAACAGATTTTAAAGTGCAAAAGCCCTTCCTCCCGAAAAATGAAAAATTTAGGCTTGACAAACGGCGCGGCATCTGCTAGAATCCATTCTGTTGCTGAAATGCTGGTATAGCTCAGTTGGTAGAGCAGCTGATTTGTAATCAGCAGGTCGGGGGTTCGAGTCCGTCTACCAGCTCCAATCTTTCCGCAGCGCAGCAAAGTGAATATGGGGGAATTCCCGAGTGGCCAAAGGGGGCAGACTGTAAATCTGTTGTCAGTGACTTCGGTGGTTCGAATCCACCTTCCCCCACCAAGAAAATCGTTACGCCTTATGGCGTGACGATTTTTCTTTTTGAAAGGCGGGCGGATCCGCCTTCCCCGCCGAAGCCCCCGGCGGTTTTCCGCATCCATCCTTTCCCGCCGAACAGCATACCGAAAAGCATCTCGATCACAAGTTAATGGAAATTGCCGCTTTGTTTTGTCAAGTTTCTTGTGAGCATCCTTACCATATCACAAGAAACTTGTTATGTCAAGAATAAATTTACAAGTTTCTTGTTAAAATGTTTGACAGAACCAAGCTTTTGCGTTATGATGGTGTCGAAATTGCTCGAACCCTTTATAGGAGGTGCTTTCCATGAGCTTCCGTGATCAACTCAAGGCGTGCCGCGAGGCCTGCGGCCTGACGCGCGCGGCGCTGGCCGAGCAGCTCGGCGTTTCCGCCAGCGCCGTCGGCAACTATGAGACCGGCGTCAGCTTCCCCAAGGAGGACGTGCTGCTGCGGTTGTTCGACGCGCTGCGCACCGACCCCAACCAGCTCTTCTGCGGCAGCTACCGCAGCGGCGGCTTCGATCTCTCCGGGGCCGAGCGCACGCTGCTGGAAAAATACCGCTCGCTCTCTCCCATCGGACGCGACACCGTGCGCAGCGTGACCGACGCGCTGTGCGACTACCGCGACGAGCTGACGGAGGAGCGCGGCGGCAAGCGCGAGCCGCGCCTGATCCCGCTCTACAATTCCCCCGCCGCCGCGGGCTATGCCGCGCCGGTGCTCGACGAGGACTTCACCTATATCCCCGCGGACGAGAGCGTGCCGCGCGGCGCGGACTTCGCCGTGCGCATTCAGGGCGACTCCATGGAGCCGTACATTCACGACGAGAGTGTGGTCTACGTCAACCGCGACCCGCTCGCAGACGGCGACGTAGGCATCTTCTGCGTGGACGGCGCAATGCTCTGCAAGCAGTACCACCGCGATGCGCTGGGCATGACCTACCTTTTCTCCCTCAACCGCGCCCGCGCCGACGCCGACGTCGTGCTCACCTCCACCGGCACGCGCAGCCTTGCCTGCTTCGGCCGCGTGATGCTGCCGCACCGCCTCGCGGTTCCGCAGCTGTAGCATCGCTCATTTTTTGCGCAAAAAATGAGCTTTTTGCCCGCGAGGGACTTGAATCGTTCACAACTCGGGCATATAATAGCAATTCAGTAAAATCAAGAAAAAGGAAGCGTATCCCACCATGACAAAAATTGACATTTTCTCCGGTTTTCTCGGCGCCGGCAAAACGACGCTCATCAAAAAGCTCATTGCCGAAGCCTACGCGGGCGAAAAGCTCGTGCTGATCGAAAATGAATTCGGTGAGATCAACATCGACGGCGGCTTCCTCAAGGAGTCCGGCATCGAGATCTCCGAGATGTCCGCCGGCTGCATCTGCTGCTCGCTCGTGGGCGATTTCAACAAGGCGCTGCGCGAGGTCGTGGAGCAGTTCCACCCCGACCGCATCCTCATCGAGCCGAGCGGCGTGGGCAAGCTCTCCGACGTCATCGTGGCGGTCGAGCGCACCGTGGACGAGTGCCCGGAGCTGAAGCTCAACAGCTACGTCACCGTCGCCGACGCCAGCAAGGTCAAGGTCTATATGAAGAACTTCGGCGAGTTCTACAACAACCAGATCGAGGCCGCCGGCACCATCATCCTCTCCCGCACGCAGAAGCTCTCGCAGGAGAAGTTAGAGGCCGCCGCCGCGATGCTGCGCGAGAAGAACCCCGACGCCGCCATCCTCACGACTCCGTGGGACGAGCTGGACGGCAAGACCATCCTCTCCGCCATCGAGAAGGTGTCGCTGAGCGACGAGCTGCTCGAAAAGATGCGCCGCGAGCACGAGCTCGAGGAGGCCGAGCATGAGCATCACCATGACCATGATGAGCATGACGAGCACGACCATGAGCACGAGCATCATCACGACCACGACGAGGATGATGACCACGACGAGCATGAGCATCATCACGAGCATGACCACGACGACCACGAGCACCATCACCATCACCACGACGGCGAGGAGTGCGACGATCCCGCGTGCGAGTGCCATCACCATCATCACCACGCCGACGACGTGTTCTCCTCCTGGGGCAAGGAAACGCCCAAGCTCTACTCCAAGGCAGCGCTCGACGACATCCTCACGAAGCTCGACAGCGGCGACTACGGTCACATCCTGCGTGCCAAGGGCATCGTGAACGGCGAGGGCGGCTGGCTCGAATTTGACTACGTTCCCGAGGAGCACGAGGTCCGCGCGGGCCATCCCGACTACACGGGCCGCCTGTGCGTCATCGGCGCGGAGCTCAAGGAAGACAAGCTCGCCGAGCTTTTCGGTCTGTAAGGAAGGACATTCATGGATATTCCTGTCTATCTGGTCGCCGGCTTTCTCGACGCCGGCAAGACCAATTTTATCAACGGCATCTTGGAGGACGGCTTCGCCCGCGAGGATAAGACCCTCCTGCTCTGCTGCGAGGAGGGCGAGGAGGAGTACGAGAAAAAGGCGCTCGACAACGTCACCGTCGTCACCGTGGACGACGAGGACGAGCTGACCGCCGACTTCTGCCGCGAGCTGGAGAAGAAGTACCGCCCCAAGCAGGTGCTCATCGAGTACAACGGCATGTGGCAGATGGAAAAGCTCTACCGCGAGGTGCTGCCCGCCAACTGGGTGCTCTACCAGATCATGACCTTCGTGCAGGCGCCGACGTTCGAGCTGTTCGTGAAGAACATGGGCCAGCTCATGATGGAGAAGATCACCAACGCGGATATGCTGGTCTTCAACCGCTGCACGCCCGAGCTGAAGGAGGCGCTCCGCGCCCGCAATCTCCGCATGGTCAACCGCCGCGCGGACATCTATCTGGAGGACAACGACGGCAACAGCGAGGATTACCTCACCGGCAACGAGTGCCCGTTCGATATGACGCCCGACCTCATCGACATTCCCGACGACGATTACGGCGTGTGGTATGTAGACGTGATGGACCACCTCGACCGCTGGGATGGCAAGCGTGTTCACATGAAGCTCCTCATGTGCCACTCCAAGAAGTTTCCCGGCGTCCACTGCCCGGGCCGCTTCGTGATGACCTGCTGCGAAAACGACATCCAGTTCGTCGGCGTAGTCGCCAAGGGCAAGGACCTCAAGGCGTACAAGAACCGCGACTGGGTGGAGGTCACCGCCACCGTCCGCAAGGAGTATATCGAGGCGTATCAGGGCGAAGGCCCCGTGCTGTATGTGGACAAGATCACCACCTGCGCCAAGCCCGCGCAGGAGGTCGTTTCGTTCTGAGAGCAAAAAGGAAGCCATGCGGTGCATGGCTTCCTCGGCAAACGAAAAGCTCCCGCCTTCTGCAAGGCGGGGGCTTTTCCCGTTTTATTCTTCCTCCGGAAAGGGAACAATGAGCCTGCGGCACGGGCGGCAGCAGTATGCCTCCGGCCATTCCCGCCGCGTCAGAGCCGGGTTCCACGCCAGCCCGACCGCGCCGACCTTTTCCATGCTCTCGCGCGTGAACCACGCCGGGAGCTTTGCGCCGTCCGGCAGAAAATACTCGCCCCCTCGGCTGTGAAGCGTCCCCTTTTCCAGCGCGCCGCCGCAGTACGGACAGTTCATCTTTTCTCCTCCTTCCTTTTTATTTCTCTTTTTCGATCACTTCCTGCAATTTTTTCCAGCAGGATTCCTCATCGTATTCAAAATTCTTCTGAAATTCGAGCCAGTCCGCCCCCTCGCCGGTCTGCGTAAAGCCCCATTCCCGCGCGCGGCGCAGGCCGAGCGCGTTGCTCTTGGCGATGCGTCCGGTCGAAAGCCGCTCGCACCCGTGCGCGCGGGCGTAGGAAAGCGCCTGCCCGACGAGCTGCTGCCCGAAGCCAAGCCCCTGCACATCGTTCTCCAGCCAGAATTCACCAATGGTCGCAAGGCCGTTCTCGCACTTGTCCACGCTCACCGCGCCGACGGTCTCGCCCGCGCGGCAGACATCAAAATGTCCCTCTGCGCCGGAGGGCACATAGTAGATGCCGCCCTCGAAGCCGCGCGCGTTCTTCAGCCACGCCTGCCGCTTGAGCGTCTGCAGCCCGTTCTCCAGATGGCTCGCGTCGTCGCGGTACGCCACGCGGAACGCGCCGTCCTCGTATTCAAGACAGCTCACCGCGGTGTTCTCCGCGTGGCCCGTGCCGTCGATCTCGTGAAGCGAAAGTCCCTGCAGCGTGCCGACCGTCAGTCGGATGGCCATGCCGTGCGAAAAGACGGCGGCCGTTCCGTTCGGGTGCGCCTCGGCGATCTCGCGCAGCGCGCCGATCATGCGCTCGCGCACGTCGGGCAGATGCTCGCCGCCCGCAACGTGCCAGTGCGCGGCGTCCGTATTGAAGCGCTCCAGCTGTTCGCCGTCTGTGCGCTCCAGCTCCGCCCACGGATGATCCTCCCACACGCCGATGCCGATCTCACGCACGCGCGGCGTGGTCACGAGCGGCAGGCCATGTGTTTTGTAAACGGAAAGCGCCGTCGTCATCGTGCGGCGGCGGTCGCTCGAATACACCGCGTCAAAACGTGTTGAGGCAAAGCGCTTTGCAAGCGCGGCGATCTGGCGGTAGCCGCGGTCGGTGATCACGCTGTCGTACCAGCCGTGCGCGCGGCGGTAGAGATTGCCGTCCGCCTCGGCGTGGCGGATCAAATAGATGGTGGTCATGAGACTTCCTCGCTTTTTGTCTGATTTTAAGAATATTATAACGGCAATGGCGGATTTTAGCAATGCGCTTTCCGACTTTTTTGCCGCGCACGGGGCATACTGTCGCTGTGCGAAAAGGAGTGTGAGTGAAATGGAAAATACCGCGTTCTGGTGCGGTATCGGCGCCGGCATGGTGCTCGGCGCAGCGGTGGGCATGGCCGTCTCACCCCGGCAAAGGTCCATGAAGACCTGCGTGGGCCGCACCATGCAGCACATGGGTAACGCCGTGGACAACGCCTGGGAGGACTTCCTGCACGCCATTGAGTAAAGCAGGGTCACGCGCGCCGCGCGGGCGAAGCCCAAAAATAAGGCCATCTGCCAAAGGCAGATGGCCTTATTTTTGGTGGAGGCGGCGGGAGTCGAACCCGTAGCCTGCGCGGTAAAAGTGCTGATATTACGCTATTTTTGGGTTCCGTCTGTAAGCTTGTCTGTAAAATACGAATCAATGCTCGCGGAAACGTCGCTCATTTTGTCGCCCATCGTATAGCCATAGACCTGCTTATACATCCGGTCGCTGGCCCAGCCGTTTCGCTCCTGCGCATAGCGGCTGTCTACGCCGAGGCGCACCATGACGGCCGCGTTGGCTTGCCGCAGGTCGTGGAAACGGCAATGCTCGATGCCCGCTTTCTCCAGTACGCGGGTGAATTTTTTGTAGATTGCCTGCCCGGACATCTCGACGATATAGCCCTCGCTGCGGCCCTGCGCTGTGATGAGCGCGAGGATCTCCGGCGGAAGATCCACCCACCGGTCGCCGGAAAACGTCTTCGGCGGCTTCTCGGTCGGCTTCCCGTCGATGTCCGTGACGACCGCGCGGCAGATATGCAGACGGCCATTGTGGATATCCTCAAAGCGCGCGCCGCGGATCTCCGACATACGCATACCGAGCCACAGGCCCATGAGCACCGGCAGCTCGATCACCGTGCCGCGCACGGCGGCCATGATCGCGCCGATCTCGTCGTCTTCGATCTTTCGCGGCTCGGCCTTTCGTTTCTGCGGGAGCCGAACGTCGAGCTTAACGTCCGGCGCATAGGCCCTCAAGACGGATGAGAGCAGGCCGACCGCATTGGCGATGTATTTCCGGCTCTTCCCTTCCAGCGCCATCTGCGATATTTCGCGCTGCACCTGCTCGCTGGTGATGCGCGAAATATCCTGCGCCATAAGCCGGACAAAGGCGCTGCGCTTGAGCTTGACATAGCCGCCATAGGTCGACGGCGAGATCACGCCCTGCCGTGCCTCCATGTAGGCGTCATAGGCCGCGCCGAGCGTCATGCCTCCGGCAGACTTTTTCGCCTCGAGAAACCCAGCGCGGAGGGCGCGGGCGCGGGCAAGGCACAGCTCGCGCGTCGGCTCGGTGACGCTCTGGCCCTCGGCGCGGAGGTAGACCGTCCAGCTGCCGGAGGGCAGCTGCTTAGGCGTCGGGACCTTGACCTCTTCCCTGCTGCGGCGCTCGCGCAGCTGCTTGACGCCGCACCAGTTGCAGTAGATCGAGTGCTCGGGGATCTCTCGTCCGCAGTCCTTGCAGATCATCGCAATGCCTCCTTTCTCTGTATGTTCCAATGGAAAACGCCACGGCGATGCGCTATAATTCCATCCGGCGCCAAATACATAAGGGTGCCCGAGGGAGCTAAAATGTACGACATCGCCTACATCATCGCACTGTTTGAATCCCTGCCCGCACAAGACCAGCAAGAGATCCTCGAGCTGGCCGCACAGCTCGCAGCCGAGTCCCAGCGCAGCGATCCGTAGACCTCCGCGCATTTTCCCTCTCCGAGTTCGCGCGAGCTCAGCGAAAGCCGCCGCCCTCATGGGTGGCGGCTTTTTGCACTTAATACGTATAAACACGTAAATAACTATTGACACACGTGCAAATACGTGCTATTATAGTACCAGAACGAAAGAGGTGAAGACGTGAAAACAAGCGAGCTGAAAAAGATTCTTCGGGCAAACGGCTGCTACATTGTCCGCGAAGGAACAAACCACGAGATATGGTTTAGTCCAATCACCGGGAAAAAGTTTTCCGTCCCGCGGCACGGTGCCAAGGAGATGGCGACCGGAACCGTAAACAGCATCCTAAAGAGCGCGGGGATCGCATAAATCCCCCAACTCTCCATACCATAAACCGAGAGGAGAATGAATTATGAAATATGCTTATCCTGCGATCATTCAAGCGGAAGCTGACGGTCTTTATTCCGTGGAATTCCCCGACATCGACGGCTGCGTTACCAGCGGCAGCTCCCTGCCCGATGCCATTCAGATGGCCGAGGACGCGCTCTGCCTGATGCTCTACGACATGGAGGAGTCCGGCGAGGCAATCCCCGCCCCGTCCGATCCCAAGGCCGTACAGGCCGGTACAGACGCGCTCGTGTCGCTCGTCTGCTGCGATACCATCGAGTACCGCAAGCTCTACAACAATAAGGCGGTCAAGAAAACGCTGACGATCCCGGCCTGGCTGAACACGCTGGCCGAGCGTGCCGACCTGAACTTTTCCAGCGTGCTGCAGGATGCCCTGAAGCTCCGGCTGGACATTCAATAATTCTTTCGTAAAGCCACCTCAAGCCGCCCGAGGTGGCTTTTCCTTCTCGGCAATCTTGTTGAAAGGCGTCTCTGGAGCGTAGCTGTAGAGCACATAGCAGATGTCCGCGCGAAAGATATAGCGCCTTTCACAGTTGATCTTAGCCATTTATATTTAGAACATTTTTTATTTAGAAAACCTCTTGCAATGTCGGCACAAGTAGGCCATAATTAGTGCAAAGGCGCTGCCATCAAACGGTAGGCGGTTGGCTCCTCCATCCCGGAGGGACTTCTTGCCCCTCCAAGAGAGGGGTGATGCGTATGCTTACATACTCAGAGCTGTTCGAGTTCTGTCTTGTTGTCATAGGGATCATTGGCCTGTGTTTTCAGGCAAAAAAGAAGTAACCGCCCAGCCTCCAAGCAAGCGGTTACTCTTTTAGGTAACTAACACGAGGAGCCTACCGTCTGCCGGCAGCGCCCTTCGTTTGTACTCCAAGTATAGCCGCCAAATTTTAAGTTGTCAAGGTTTGCTTTGAACTTTTCTGCGGTGTTGGTGGCGTTATAAACGATGCTATCGTTGATGGCCCTCCCTGTCACGGGGAGGGCTTTTTCCGTGCCCGAATCGGACACGGGCTACAACTTGGTCTTTTCAATAGTTAGCCATCCGAATAGCTTCCCCGCAGCCAGCGCATCGCTGAAGGCTCTGTGGCTTTCGGGATTTTGGATACCAAGGTAACTGCAGATCGTTGTAAGTTTGTAGTCATCAACATCTCCGCTGAGCCATTCGCCATCATACCAATAGTCTAACTCTCGATCATGCACCCGTTTATACTTATTCTTTTTTAATACAGTCTTCGACAAGGCAAGCGTATCAAAATATTTACGATTTTCTGATGTAATGTCTACACCATTCTTTTCTATAAATTTCAAATCAAACTCTAAATTGTGTCCAACAAGATTATCGCTTCCGATAAAAGATTGAAGACTTTTTGCTATTTGCCTAAAGTGCGGTTTGCCCTCGACCATTTCGGAGGTAATTCCATTGATGCGGGAAGCTTCGGGCTGTATGCCATGCTTGGGATAACACAGTGCTTCAAATTTTTCAACGGGGGCAAAGTTCTTAAAACGAATCGCTGCAATGTCGACAATCTCATTGCTGACCACACTTAATCCTGTTGTCTCGACATCAATAGCTACAAAATTACCAAGAGTCTCTCTATTGGACTTTTTAGTTATGTTTGAAAAGTGTATTTCTGATAATGCAAGCTTTTCAGAAGGAGTACTCTCAACAACAATCTGTGCAGATGTAATGCCAGCAATTTCGTTTTCGTACTCTTTCTGTTTTCGTTCCAACTCTTTTTTAAATACCGCTTTTCGCTCGGCAAGTTCCGCTTCGTACGCTTTTTTCTTCTTTGCAATTTCAGCTTCACGCTTCATCCGCTCTTCAGCAAGGCGCTGCCGTGCCGCTTCCTGCGCTTTAGCCTCTGTCTCCGCCTCCCTTTTGTCATCATTTTTCCATTTCAGGATGAAAAAGGCAAGGAGTGCTGCAACGGCAAAAATAAAAGCAGTATATCCCATGCGGTTCCCTCCCGTGCCCGATTCGGGCACTTTTTTATTTTTGTTTTTTTCTGCTGAGATCGGAAACTATTTCGTTATTCGGTGCCGTCAGAACCAAAGTATCATCCGTCGAGTCCTTTGTACAGAGTGCCTGGGTGACAAACCCGCCCGAGCCGGTGGCAGGGTCCACCACATAATCGATTTCGCTGTTGTTCTTCAGGTGTTCCTTTGCCGCCAGCATAGCCGCGGCGATCTGCTCGCGGAGCTCTGCCGGCAGGCTCAGGTAGAGCTTGACGAATTGCATCGCGGGCGCCGAGATATCGGCAGGACTGGGGACCTCCCCGAGCAGCTCCGAGGTCGTGACGCCAAGGTATTGCGCAAGCAGTTGAACACGCTCAACGGATGGAATTGTTCCGCGATGAATTAGTTGCCCGAGCAGGTTCTTTCCTGCTCCGCTTTCATCGCACGCAACGGTAGGTTTAATGCCTTTTAATGCGCAAAGGTTTTTTACATTTTGAACAAACTTTTCGACTTCCATAGGCATCACTCCAGTATTAGAATTGACAGATTTTCACAAATAATCATAAATTGATGATTATTATATTGACACTCACCAAACGGTGATTTACCATTAACTCACGGTGAGCCACGGCGCACCGGATGAGAGGAGGTGGAACAAGCATGGCACCACACCCAGTTACGACCGCTAAGGTCATTCGGGTCATCGAGATCCGCGAAGTCCGCGGCGATGGGACGCACGATGACCCGGTCCGCGTGGCAACGTCCTATTGGTCGTTGGACGGGAAGCAGCTCGCGGTGTACGATCCCGTCAGGCGGGATCAATGCCAAGAGCTTTCTCAAACGTCAACTCCGAGTCGATGAAATGGATCATCGCCTGGATAAAAGTTTTCATCGTCTTGACATCCAGATCTTCGTGCTTACGAACATAATGGGTCTCATCGTTTCCGATCCAAGTTGCGCGCTGAGCCAATGTTTGTATTCTGCCGTCTTCGATTCGTCGAAGACTTTGCCCGAGCGCTTCGGCTTTGATGGCTTCCTCATCAGCGGGGAATTTATGGCAAAGGTAGTCTTTTACAAGATACTCCAATGCCTTGCGGTATCCGATGCCGCAAATCTGGAGCAGCTTCTCGGTCTCTGCCTGCTGAGCTTGTCCATAGGTTTCAACGAAGGTTGGCGATAGTTTGTTGATATTTTCGTTGAAGGATTCACGGCTCGGTGTCATGGGGAAGAGTTCATACTCATGCATAAAGTCTGCTGTGCGGCGATATGCCGGCTCGATGGCTTGACGAAATCTTCCGAGAAAAACCTTGCGGCACTTTGGACACAGAAACATAGCGTATAAATTGCAGAGCGTTGTTCCCGTATTCGTGCTGTCCATCACATATTTTGAATTCAGAATAGTTGGTTTCAGAGCGTGATGGCATATCGGACATTCATCAAGTTCAGGGATTTCAAAGTCAACCTTATACACACCATTATCATCAAAAGCCGTAATGCGCACCATAATACCCAGCCCTTTCTACATTAACTCACAGTAAACCATATCACACCGAGAGAGAAAAAGCAAGGAGGTGTTCCCAACGAGGATCCGAGAATTACGAGAGCGCCGCGGTCTGACCGGCACGGAGCTGGCCCGCATGACCGGCGTGACGCCGCCCGCCGTGATCGGGTGGGAGAACGGCAGCAAGACGCCCACGACGGACAAGCTGCCGACCATCGCGGCCGTGCTGGAGTGCGAGGTCGGCGACCTGTACGACCCCGAGGAGCTGCGTGCGGCAAGCGAAGCCGCCGTGCGGCGTGTAAAAGAAGCGGCCCGGAAGGCCGCGCAGAAGTTGGCCGAACAGGCCGGATAGGAGGAGCTTATGCCGCGTGTGAATTTAGGCCGCAACACGAGCAACGAGAAGCTCGTCGCCCTGATCTGGGGCATGGCCAACGTCCACGGCTTGACCAACGAGCAGCTGGGCGACAAGGCGCACATCTCACGCACGACGGTGGCCCGCCGGAAGGCGAACCCCGAGGATCTGACGCTCGGCGAGCTGCGGCGGCTGGGCCGTGCGCTCGGCATCCCGATCGAGGAGCTGCGCGAGGCCATCCGATATTAAAATCATACCACGAAGGAGGACATTTTACCATGTCGGCACTGTACCCGAATATTTACCAAAGAGGGCGGAAAACGACACTTTTGACGCAGGAGGAGGCGGCGGAGCGGCTGCACATCTCGCCCGAAACGCTCAAGCGCTACGAGGGTGGACGGCTCACACCGCCGGACGAGACCGTGGCGCGGATGTGCGAGGTCTACGGCGTGAGCTGGCTGGCGCTGGAGCACGCGAAGGCGACCGACCGGCTCGGCATCCTGCCGGAGCTGGAGCCCAAGCCCCTGCCGATGGCGACCATCTCGCTGACCAACCGCCTGCGCGACGCAGCGGACCGGCTGGCCGGACTGCTGCGCATCGCCGAGGACGGCGTGATCGACGACGCGGAGCGCCCGGAGTTCGACACCATCGTGCAGGACCTGCGCGAGACCATCGCCGCGGCCTATCAGGTGATCTACGCGGACGGCGCAAAAAAAGAACGCCCCGAGGCTGGCACCTCGAAGCGCTCCGTGTCCCAGAGGAAAACCTCTGAAAACCATTGCAAGGCTATTGTACCGCAGAAAAAGAGAAATGTCAAGGCTCTCCGAGAGGAGGTGCGCGCATGACGGGACTGGACATCTTTCTGATCCTCGTCGGCGTCACCGCCCTGACGGAGTGGCTGATGAAGATCATCGTCTATTTGGATGGAGGAAAGTATGAGCGAGGGCGTAATAAAGTCCGGCCATCGTGAGCCGTTTACCGTCCTGTATAAGTCCGCGATCCGAGACACGCGCCTGAGCTTTGAAATGCTCGGATTCCTGACCTATATGCTGGACAAGCCTCCCGATTGGGAGTTCACCATCTCCGGCATGGCGAAGGAGCGCGGCATTGGCAAGGACACCGTGCGCCGCCTTGTCGGGCGGCTGGAGGAGGTCGGCTATCTGATGCGCGAGCAGTCTCATGACGACGGCGGCCGCTTTGCTGCAAACACCTATGTGCTGCAGGAAAAACCACCGTTGTCTGAAAATACCGACAACGGTGAAAACCGTCGTCGGGAAACTCCGTCAGCGGATATTCCGACCCAAACTAAGAACGTAGAGACTAAAGCTTATAATAATCCCCCCTATAGTCCCCCCAAGGGGACGCGGCGCAGCAAAACGACGCCGACGTGGAAACCGGAGCGCTTTGAGGGCTTTTGGGCCTACTATCCCCGCGGTGAGAACCGCATGGGCGCGGTGCGCGCCTGGGACAAGCTCAAGCCCGACGACGCGCTGATCGAGACCATCGGCAGGGCGCTGCAGACGCTCAAGGCTTCGCCGGCGTGGCGGGACGGCGTCGGCATCCCGTATGCCTCGACCTTCCTCAACGGCCGGCGCTGGGAGGATGCCACGGCCAAGCGCCCGGCGCAGAGCGCCAAGGCGCAGCCGGTGCGCCGCATCGAGCAGCCGCCGGATAGTCAGGACGGAGGGTGGACATGGGCCGAGTAGACGCGCAGCCGAGCGCCGGGCTGGAAGCCGAGCGCGCCGTGCTCGGCGCGATGCTGATCGACGAGAGCATCGTCAGTCAGGTGCTCGCCGAGGTGGACGAGCGCGACTTCACCAGCACGCCCAACCGGTTAATCTTTCAGGCGGCGCGTGAGGTGTTCCGCGAGGGCGGACACGCCGACGCTATCACGATCAACGCGAAGCTCGGCTATGCCTCCGGCTCGCCGCAGCAGCAACAGCTTATCGACCTGATGGAGGTCACGCCCACCAGCGCGAGCTGGCGCGAGTATGCACAGCTCATGCGCGAGCAGGCGGCGTTGGGCCGCATCCGCGCCCTCTCGGCGCAGATCAATGGCGCGGCCACGCTTGACGACGTCCGTCCGCTGCTCTCGGAGCTGCAGGCGCAGATGACTTCGCGCCGCGGCGTCAAGGTGGTGCCGATGCTGCAGCTCCTGCAGGACTTCTCCGCGCGCCACGCGAGCGGCGCGGCCGCGGACTATGTCGGCTTCGGGCTGGACGTGCTCGACCACAACAGCTTTATCCGGCGCGGCGACGTGGTGGTGCTGGGCGGGTACCCGAGCGACGGCAAGACGGCGCTCGCCCTGATGATGGCCTACCACATGGCCAAGACGCTCAAGGTCGGCTTTTTCAGCCTCGAGACGGATGTTGGCAAGATCGGCGACCGCATCGTGACACAGGGAATGCGCATCGACTTTGACGCGATCAAGCGCAGCCGCCTGACGGATCGGGACTGGGGCACCTTCGCGGTCTGTTCGGAGGACGCGGCCAAGCGCAGGCTCGACGTGATCCAGGCGAGCGGCATGACCGCCGGCGACATCATGGCCGAGACGCTTACCTACGGCTACGACGTGATCTTTGTGGACTACGTCCAGCTGGTCGTCCCGGAGGGCAATCCGCGCGACCTGCGCAGCGAACAGATGGCGACCGTCTCCCGCGCGCTGCACACCTTCGCTCAAAGCCGCGGCGTGCTGGTGGTGGAGCTGGCGCAGCTCTCGCGCCCCGAGCGCGGGGCATGGCGCGCGCCGGATATGCACGACCTCAAGGAGACCGGCCAATTTGAGCAGGACGCGGACCTGATCGTGATGATCTACCGGCCCGACCCGAAGCAGAACTACTCGCAGGAGAAGTGCCGCGTCATTCAGATCGCCAAAAGCAAGGAGGGCCGGCGCGGCAAGGGCGTGTTCGCTTTTGACGGCAGGCACCAGACCTTCGCGCCCTATACCCGCGACGACGAAAAGGGCCGGAAGGAGAAAACGGACGGCGAAGCGCCCGGTCAGGTCGAGCTTACGGAAATCACGAACGAGGATGAAGAGGAACCGCCATTTTAACAGCACACAGAAAGAGAGATAGAAAATGCCAAGAATCGGAGATACCCACGCCATTTTGGCGGACATCGGCGCGGCCATCGGTCCCTGACATCGGGAGCTCCCGCGGCTGCTGCCGGGCCGCATTGTGTACATCAACCGCGCGCACCGCTGGTTCCTCGTCGAGGCCGACCTCGGCGACGGCGTGACAGTCCGCGAGGGATACAAATTTTGACAGAGACAGACAGGAGAAAAGGCTATGAAAACCATTGCGATCATGAACAACAAAGGCGGCGTCGGTAAGACCGTGACCGCCATCAACCTCGCCGACATCCTCGTCGCGGACTACGCGCAGCGCGTGGTGCTGGTGGACTGCGACGGGCAGGCGAACCTCACGCGCTTTTTCCTGCCGGGGGCAGACAAGCTGGAGCTCACCACCACGGCGGACGTGCTGCGGGGCGACTGCGAGCCGCTGTGGATCGACAACCTCGTGCCTATCCGTCCCGGGCTTGACCTGCTGCCGAGCAGCTCCGACCTCTACGAGCTCGACCTTCAGGCGATCAAGGACGGCGTGAGCGCGCCGGAGCGACTGCGTCACTTTGCCGAGGCCGCGGCAGCGGACGGCGAGGTGGACTGGATGCTCTTCGACTGCCCTCCGGGCTACACGCTCGCGAGCGTCGCGGCGCTGCTGAGCGTGCGCGAGGTGATGATCCCCGCGCTTGCCGACAAGTTCTCGCTCGACGGCGTGTTTGCCGTGATCGCGCAGCTGCGCGGCCTGAGCGCGGCCTGTCCGGGGCTGCGGTCCCGCGTGCTGCTGACGCAGACGCGCAGCGCGGAGGTCGTGGGCGAGTGCGAAAAGCTGCTGCGGTCGCAGCGCGTGCCGCTGTACCGCACGAAGATCCGGCGCACGGACAAGGTGCCGGAGAGCACGGTGACGCTCTCGCCGATGCGGGAGTACAGCCCGCGCAGCAGCGCGGCGG
>ERZ827168.534-NODE-534-length-61503-cov-4.344307_pt1 | contig 61503 bp, 45 predicted proteins | sample MGYA00519868_ERZ827168 | MGnify/ENA primary metagenome ERZ827168 (study PRJEB31778, sample SAMEA3449271) | human gut metagenome | biome: human gut; feature: human-associated habitat; material: faeces | place: United Kingdom | collected 2010/2012 ... | reverse complement strand
GGGGATGCCCCTGACGCCCTTTTCCATGCGCTTGGAGGTTTCCAGCATGGCCCGCGTGGGGCCGCCGCCGCCGTCGCCGTAGCCGTAGCATTGCAGCACGTCGTCCGTCAGCGTCTTGTCCTGGAAGCGCTGCCAGCAGCCCATCACCTGCCTGGGCGCGAGAATGCCGTTGTAGGTGGTGTTAAACGAGGGGTTGGGGTCCTTGTCCGGCTTTTTGACGTAATCTTTTGTGGAGATGAAATAAGCCAGCACCTCGCTGCCGTCGATGCCGCGCCAGTGCGTCACATCGTGGGGCATCATGTCGGTGTCGTTCCAGGCCAGCTTCGTTGTCATGAAGTAATCCGCCCCGCACTGCTTCATGATCTGCGGCAGCGCGCCGGAGTAGCCGAACACGTCCGGCAGCCACAAAATGCGGTTATCCACGCCGAATTCCTCGCGGAAGAAGCGCTTGCCGTGAATGAACTGGCGCACAAGGCTTTCGCCGCTCGTCAGGTTGCAGTCGGCTTCCAGCCACATGCCGCCCTCCGGCTCCCAACGCTTTTCCTTCACGCGCTCTTTCAGGCGCGCATACAGCTCCGGATAACGCTCTTTTAAGAAATAATAAAGCTGCGGCTGACTGGACATGAAGTGATAATTCGGGTATTCGTCCATAAGCTTCAAAACCGTCGCAAAGCTGCGCGCAGTCTTTTCACGCGTCTGGGCGACCGTCCACAGCCATGCCACGTCGATGTGCGTGTGGCCGATGCAGCTTGCAATCACGTCGTCGTGTCCCGCAAGGTCGGTGTAGACCGCTTTTTTTAGATATGCGGAAGCCGCGCGCACGGAAGCGTAAAATTCCCCGCTGTATGGCGTGCGCAGGTCGAGCAGGTTTATGCCTTCGTTCAGCGCGTTTTCCAGCAGCATGCGGTTTCGGTCTTCCTTTTCCATGCGCGAAAACGCCTCAACCGGCACTTTCAAGTCATAATACAGCGCTTCAATCTCCGGGTCAATCTCCTGAATTTCCATAAAGAGATTGAATTCATTGTGGATGGTGCCGGTGTACGCTTGCAAGTCGAACACAAGCTTTTCGCCGGAAATCGCTTTCGGGGAAAGCAGCACGTCACGGTGATTCATGTCCATGCCCTGCACGGGCACGTTGTTCACAAACAGCAAAAACTGCGGGTTTTTGCCGTCGTCCCCTTCGATCTGCGTGCGCACATTCAGCCACATTGCCTTGCCGTTAAGCGCTTTCGGCACGGTGAATTCCGTGCGGAACCAATAGTGCTCGTCCGGGCCGTACCAGTGCATGGTGCGGCTGTCAAACGACGTCCACGGCGGCGCAGCGGCATCTGCTGCTTCGGGGCGGATATACATGCCCTTTTTGCAGATAAGGTCGGTCAGCGGAATGCGCTGCACGATGCGCAGACGGTAAAGCTCATCACAAATGCGCTCCACACGTTTAGCGAGATACCTCATAGTTGCAACTCCTTTTCTATAGCGGTTTGGGGTTTCGTAAAGACTGGTGTTTTTGACTTGATTTTAGCATAATAAGGCACAGAAAACAAGAAAAAATGCACAGATTCTTCCGGCTTTTCACACATTAGAATTGTCTTTACGCACACGTCGCGTCGAAAATGCAGAAAAACAAGTTATTTATGCACAGAACACAAAAAATAATTGAAAATCAGCGGAAAGTACGCTATACTAAATCTATAAAGCAGAGCGTATTTTGAGAAAAGCAACGGTGGCTCAGCCCCGAAAAACAGCGGTTTTGGAGTGCCGTATTCAAATCACATCACATAGAAAACAGAGGAAAAAATATGCGAAAAAAGGCTTGGATCCTTTTGCTTTTTGCCACGCTTATTGCGCTGCTTTGCGCATGCAGCGATACGGCACAGCAACCGGAGACGGAAAAACCGAAAATACGTATCGGCGGCACAACGTATGCGCCGTATTTTTACCGCAATATCGGCGGCAACTATACCGGCATCGACGTGGAGATTGCCGAGGAAGCCTGTGCGCGTATCGGGTATGAGCCGATCTTCGTGGAGCTCGATATCGACAAGGGCTTTGAGCTTTTGGATGAAGACTATGTGGATTGCCTTTGGTGCTGCCTGACGATGGAAGGCAACGAAGATAAGTTTATTTGGGCAGGGCCGTATATGTACACGCAGCGCGTGGTCGTGGTGCCGGCGGACAGCGAGATTGAAACACTGGAAGACCTTGCCGGAAAGTGCGTGGCGGTGCAGGCCGGCTCTATAAGCGAGGAGATCATTTTAAAAGGGCTGAACCCGAATTTGCCGGAGATTACGGACCTTTCCACATTCAGCACGGTGGGCGAGGTGTTTACTTCGCTGCGCAAGGGTTATGCGGATGCGGCCATCGGGCATGAAAGCTCGCTGAGATTATATACGGACGAATACCCGGACGGCTACCGCTACCTCAACATGAACATGTACAGCGACGCCGTGGGCGTGGCATTTAAACCGGACGGCGATGCAGTACTGGCGGAAAAGCTGACGCAGACGCTGCTTGAAATGCGCGAAGACGGCACAATGGCCGCTATTGTGAAAAAATATGGGTTGGACGCCGAAAAAAGCGTGAACGGAGGTACCGAATGATGCCGAAGTTCAAGGGAAAAACAAAACCGAAGCTCCATAAGCCGAGCATGGAAACGGTCATGCGGTGGATTGTCACGCTTCTTCTCGGCTTTGTTGTGCTGCTGCCGGTATTTGCAGGCGTAACACAGTATGAACAGAACAAGGCGAAAGCGGATGTTGAGGACGTACTCGCTTTTATGCAGACGAACTGCCGCAAGTACGACAACTACCGCTTGGCCAATACCACCGAAGCGCTGCAGGATGTTTTGACCAAAGTCAAAACACTGACGGCATACCGTTACGAAGAAGATGCGCTTTTAAACGAAAATCGCTTACAGCGCTATGCGAAATTTCAGTATTTGACCGGCATTTTTGTTTTGGATGAAAATTTCTCCGTGCTGGCCCATTACGACAAAGCGGGCAAGGATGAAAGTCTGCTGCTCAGCCAGATAATAGGGGACAAAAATGCGGCGGATATTTTGCACTATCCGCAGAAAACCTATGCCGACCAGATCTGTTTAAACGACAATACGTATAACTACGCCATTTCCGCACGGCAGGATAAACCGGGCCTCGTTATTTGCTATACGGATATCACGCGCTTTCAAAACGATAAAAATGAGCTTTCTCTCTCCAATATGCTGGATGCTGAAATGTTCCGGCAGGATGTGACCGTCGTCATCACGGACGGCATGCGCGTTATCAGCACGAATTGCGAGCAGCTGGAGAACACGCTTGTGCAGTATTATCCTATTGCTGACGTGCTCGTTGGAGGGGAGCAACTTATACCGGACACATTGCTGCAATTAAAAAACGACAACGGCACATGGTACGGTATGTTCACCCAGTACAGAGATTATTATTTGTATGCCTTTTTCCCGAGTCGCGTAGTCTACGCAAGTCGCCGCGGTTGGATGCTGCTGTTTACGGCAATCTATCTGTTTTGCGGCATGGGGTACCTTATTTGGCGGCAGTACAGTAAAAAGCGCCGTCTGCTGCGTATGGAAAAAGAATACCACCTTGTCAGCGCCATTTCGAGCATTTACCTGTCAAACCTGCTCATTCACCCGCAGGATGATACATGGGAGCCCATTGTGCAGAGTGAGCGCATGAAAGCAATCACAAACGGTGTTTTAAGCGCAAAAGCCATGCTGGAAAAGTTTAACACCGAGTGCGTAGCCGAGGCGTACCGGGAGGAATTCCGTGCGTTTACGGACCTCGATACCGCTCAGCAGCGCTTAGAGGGCAAGGCTTTTGACGGCTTCACAATGGAAAATGTGGAGGGCAAGTGGTACCAGCTGCTTCTTGTGCCGCAGCGCCGCTTTACGCACCGGGAAAAGCCGAGCTCACTCATGCTTTTGTTCCGCGATGTTTCGAAGCAAAAGGAGCGCGATATGGAATATCAGGAAAACCTGCGCCGCGCAGCAGAGGAAGCTACCCTTGCAAACGCCGCCAAAACGGATTTTCTGCGCCGCATGAGCCATGACATCCGCACGCCGATCAACGGCATCCGCGGCATGGTACAGATTGCCGACCGTTTCCCGAATGACGCGAAAAAGCAGGCGGAATGCCGCGCAAAGATTATGCGGTCTTCGGATTTTCTTTTAGAGCTTGTAAACGATGTGCTTGATATGAGCAAGCTGGAATCCGGCGAAATGCAGCTTGAGGAAGTGCCGTTCAATTTGAACGAGCTGCTGCACGATGTGGGCACGCTGCTCTCCACGCAAGCGCAGGCGCGCGGTATTACGTATACCATCACAATGGAAGATAAGCGCGAAAAGCATGTCATCGGTAGCCCGCTGCATTTAAGACAGATCTTTCAAAACATCGGCGGCAACGCCATCAAGTATGGCAGAGCCGGCGGCTATGTACATGCTACGTGCAGCATCGTTTCACAAACAGAGAACACCGTTCGCTACCGCTTTATCTGTGAAGATAACGGCTGCGGCATGAGCGAAGAATACCAAAAGCATATGTTTGAGCCGTTCTCGCAGGAAAATTCCGGTGCACGCACTACGTATCAGGGTACGGGGCTCGGCCTTTCCATCGTGAAAAAACTCGTGGATGCCATGGGCGGCACCGTCACCGTGGTCAGCGAAAAGGGTGTGGGCACCACATTCATCACGGAGATTCCGCTGAAGCTCGACCCCGCGGCGTCTGATGCCGAAAAGCCGGAGGAAGAGATCGATACTACCGTGTTCCGCGGGCTGCATGTGCTGCTTGTGGAGGATAACGAAGTGAACATGGAGATTGCGGCGTTCCTGCTTGAGGACAGCGGCGCCGAGGTCACAAAAGCATGGAACGGCGCAGAGGGCCTGGAGAAATTCAAAGCCTCGGCCCCGGGTACGTATGATCTCATCTTAATGGACATCATGATGCCCGTGATGAACGGTTTGGAGGCGGCAGAGAAGATCCGCGCGCTCGACCGCCCGGATTCGGAGACCGTGCCGATCTTCGCCATGACGGCAAACGCGTTTTCCGACGACGCCGCCCGCAGCCGCAAAGCCGGTATGAACGAGCACCTCACAAAGCCGCTCGACCTTGAAAAGATCACAAAAGCGGTGCGCAAATATTGCAAGAAAAACAGCCGATAAAAGCCATAAAACGGCGGCGTGCCTTTAAAAGCGGTTGCGCCGCCGTCTTTTTATGGGCTGCAGTGTGTCTGCTCCTACCAAAACACCAATGTGCGGAAATTTCATAAATTGATTCTGAAAATAGGATGAATTCCTGTGGGGATTTTCTCCGCATGAAGGTTGAAATCATAGTGTTGATATGATAAAATAATAGCGCGAATTTTGCAATTCTGGTGCTTTATGCAGAAAATGAGAATTTTGGACGCGGCTTTCGCATTTTAAGCCTATAAAACTGCTTGATTATGCGAAAAGCAGCATAAATATACGAAATACGAAGCTCGGTTTAGAAAGGGAGGACGTTCCATGGCTTATATGCGACTTGGCGATCTGCTGATTGCGGCAGGTGCCATTACGCAGGAGCAGCTTGAAGAAGCGCTGACCATTCAAAAGCAGAAGAAAGAACGTCTCGGCGACGTTCTGATTGAAAGTAATATCATCACGGAGCGTCAGCTCATTGAAGCACTGCAAATGCAGCTCGGCGTCGATTTCATCGATTTAACGGCGATCTCTATTCCATTAGAGCTCGCCAAATTTGTGCCGCGCGCCATCGCGAAAAAATACAACGTGGTGCCGGTAAAGCTTGTAAAAGACGAGCTCTTTGTTGCCATGAGCGATCCGTTGAACTTCGTTGCGCAGGAAGAGATTAAGGCCGCTTCGCATAAGCGCGTTGTGCCGATGATCTCCACGCGCCGCGCGACCGAGCAGGCCATCGGCACATTGTACGGCAGCGAAGGCACGGCCCGTGCCATTGAAGAAATGAAGCGAGAGGTCGGCACATCCACACCGGATATCGTGCCGGTGCAGATGAACCAGACGGATGCCGGCAACGCGTCTGCCGCGCCGACGATCCGCTTTGTAAACTCCGTCATTGAGCGCGCCTTTTTGGAGCGCGCGAGCGACATCCACCTTGAGCCGCAGGAGGGCGAAATGGTGGTGCGCATGCGTATCGACGGCATTTTGAGAAAGATTTTGACCGTGCCCGCGAATTTGCAGAGCAACGTTATTTCCCGCCTGAAGATCATGGGTGGCATGAATATTTCCGAGCGTAAGATCCCGCAGGACGGCCGCGCCATGGTGCAGGTGCGTCACCACGAGATCGACCTGCGTATCTCGTCCATGCCGACGATCTACGGCGAAAAGATTGTTTTGCGTTTGCTCGATAAATCCGGGCATACGATCACGAAGCAGTCCATCGGCCTTGAGGGCACAGACCTGCAAAAGTATGATGCGCTGCTCAAAAACAGCAGCGGCGTGATTTTGATTGTGGGCCCGACCGGTTCCGGTAAATCCACGACGATGTGCGCCATGCTGCAGGAGCTTGCAAATGAGGAAACGAACCTCATGACGCTGGAGGACCCGGTGGAATACAACATTCCGGGCGTTAACCAGTGCCAGATCAACGAAAAGACCGGCATGACGTTTGCGACAGGACTGCGCGCCATCTTGCGTCAGGACCCGGATGTCATTTCCGTCGGTGAGATTCGCGACGGAGAGACGGGCGCCATTGCCATTCGTGCTGCTATCACGGGCCATTTGGTGCTTTCTACTTTGCATACGAACGACGCCGTTTCCGCCATCGACCGCCTGGTCGATATCGGCGTGGAGCCGTACCTCATTTCCAGCGCGCTGCGCGGCGTCATCTCCCAGCGCCTTGTGCGCAAGGTCTGTCCGCACTGCAAGAAGGCGTATAGGCCGGAGGCGGAGGAGCTTGCCATGCTCGGCCTGCCGGAGGACGCCAACGTGCAGTTCTACCGCGGCGAGGGCTGTCAGGAGTGCTACCACACCGGCTACAAGGGTCGCCGTGCCGTCTTTGAAATCTTCATGCTCAACGGGCGCATTCGCCGCATGGTTACGGAAGGCGCAAAGTACGATGCGCTTTTAAGGGCAGCGGTGGAGACGAACTTTGTCACGATGCGCGAAAATTGCCGTAACCTTGTTTTGCGCGGCGAGATTAGCGCAGCGGAAGCCGCGCGCGCCATCAATTCCACAGCGGATTGACATTCTGCTGAAAATCTGTTGAAAACTTGCTCATAACTTTCGGAAAGGACGCAGTCGCCGCGTTTCGGCGATGGTTTTAATATGTTTGAAATTAGCGAAATCATCGCGCAGGCGCAGCAAAAAGGCGCTTCCGATATTCATATTGTCACCGGCCTGCCGGTGAAATGCCGCATAGACGGCAAGGTGCAGAACCTCACGGAGAAAGTCCTCACGTGGGAAAACTGCGAATACTACGCAAAATGCCTTGCGGGCGACCTTTTCCACGAGATCGAATGCATCGGCGAGCTTGATTTGGCGCGGACGTTTCCGTGCGGAGCGCGAACCAGAATTAACCTGTTCCGCCAGCAGGGGGCGGTTTCGGCGGCGATCCGTATTTTGGCGGATACCATCCCGGAGATCGAGGCGCTGAATTTGCCGCCGGTCGTTTCCGAATTCCCGGAGTACCGCAGCGGCATCATTTTAGTCACGGGTGAAACGGGTTCCGGCAAATCCACGACGTTGGCGGCGATTTTAAATCGCATCAACCATACGCGGCGCAGCCACATCATCACGCTGGAAGACCCGATCGAGTACATCTACGAGCCGGATCAGTGCATCATTAACCAGCGCGAGATCGGCAAAGACACCAGAAGCTACGCAGACGGCCTGCGGTCTATCCTGCGTGAGGACCCGGACGTTATCCTCATCGGCGAGATGCGCGACCTCAATACCATTGAGACCGCATTGACGGCGGCGGAAACGGGCCACTTGGTCTTCGCCACCCTGCACACAAACTCCGCAGCGGATTCCGTTGACCGCATGGTGAACGTGTTCCCGGAGGGGCAGCAGCGTCAGATTCGATTGCAGCTTTCCACTACGTTGCGTGCGGTGCTTTCGCAGCAGCTGTTGCCGAAGCGCGCGGGCGGCCGGGCGGCGGCGTGCGAAGTCATGATGGTGAACAGCGCCATCAAAAATTTAATCCGCGAGGGTAAGACCCCGCAGATTGACAGCTTCATTACCATGAACGCGCAGGACGGTAGCATTACGATGGATAATGCCCTACTGAAAATGGTGCGCGAGGGCACCGTAACGTATGAAACGGCGCTCGGCTACGCCAGAGACCGAGAAGCGTTTTCCAAGGGAAGACGCGGCTAAATTTAGAAAGAAAGCGAGGGAGCGGGTTTGACGACCTATAAATACAAAGGGCTTTCCCCGGACGGCGCAAAGCTTTCCGGCGTCATCAAAGCGTATAACGAGTTTGAAGCGGTCGCGCAGCTGCGCGAGACCTGCTCCGTCATCACCAAAATAGAAGAAGTCAAAGAGACGCAGAGCTGGAACAAACAGATCGGCACGAAGAAAATCAAAGACAAGGAGCTTGCCATCATTTGCTCGCAGTTCGCCATCATCTTGACCTCCGGTCTGCCCATTGTGCGCTGCGTGGAGATGGTTGCGGCACAGGCGCGCACCAAAGAACTGCAAAGGATGCTGAAAAAGGTCGCGGAGGACGTCTCCGGCGGTTACAGCCTTGCGCAAAGCTTTGAAAACAACGCTACGGGCTTTCCGACCACGTTTATTGAGACCGTACGTGCGGGCGAACAGTCCGGCACACTGGAAGAATGCTTTGAAAAACTACATAAGTATTACGATAAAACCGCTAAAATGAAAGCGAAGATCATCAGCACGCTCACGTATCCGGCAATTGTCATTTGCGTCGCCGTCATCGTGTTCATCATCATTATGGTGGTAGCCGTGCCGGCGTTTACAAGCGTGTTTCTGGAGCTCGGTACCGAGCTGCCGGGCATCACAAAGGCGCTCATCGCAACGTCGGATTTTCTCACGAACTACTGGTGGTCGCTTATTTTGATTGTGCTCGCGTTCTTCATCGGCAGGCTTCTGCTGAAAAAGAACGAAAAGGGGCGTGCGTTCCTTGCGGAAAACAAGCTAAAGCGCTCACCGCTCAAAAAAATGCACAGTCTGAACGCCGCTTCGCAGTTTGCAAGCACCATGAGCACCATGCTCACGGCGGGCTTGCCGATTACAAAGGCGCTGGAGGTCACGGCAAATGTGGCAGATAACTACATGTTCGCGGTGTCCATCCGCAAAGTGCGGCAGGGCGTGGAGCAGGGCCGCAGCCTGGTGGACTGCATGAACGAGATTCCGTATTTTCCAAAGCTGCTCACCGAAATGGTGGGCGTGGGCGAACGCTCCGGCAACATGGAAGAAACGCTCACCGTTATCGGCGATTATTTCGATAACGAGGTCTCGGTGTTCACGCAGCGGTTGCTCTCTATGTTAGAGCCGGTCATCACCATTGTTTTGGCGGTCGTCACCGTCATTTTGCTGTTGGCCGTTTACCTGCCGATGTTTACCATGTATGGCAGCATCGTTTGATTTATTTCGCTGTACCCCGTCGGCGATCCAACCCGAACCGGCGGAATACATATATTTCGATGGTGAACCCCGAAAAGTACGTTTTTGGGGCGAGCAAAATTTCAATGAATTGGAGAATGGTTCCTATGATGAACAAAATGCGTAAGATGAAGAATAAGAAGGGCTTTACGCTCATGGAAATGCTGATTGTTGTTGCAATCATCGCAATCCTCATCGCTATTGCTATCCCGACCTTTGCTTCTTCTCTGAATAAGGCAAGAGTTGCAACTGACGAAGCGAATATCCGTTCCGGTTATGCTTCCGTTATGACCGACGTTCTGACGGACGATAACTACTCTGTTGAGGGTGGTACTACTGGCGAAGCTACATATAAGCTGAACAAAGATGGTTCTGTAACGAAGGTCGCAACTGCGGATCAGGAGGCAGCAGATCCGTACACCACTGTCGGTAAGACCGACACAGCTACGAAGGTTGCAGGCGTTGATGCTGGTCCTTGGGACAAGGGTGCTGGTGTTACGTATGTATATGATTATAGTGACGGCTCTATCACAATCACTGTTGCTTAATCTCATCTAACCACAAAAACAACTCATTTTAAATGAACCAGATCTATTGAGGGGCCGGGGGTTGCGGCTCCCCTATGATCTGTTCTTTTGATTTTTTACTTTAGGTTTTCATAAAAAGGGGACGTAGTATGCTTTGGGTTTCACCCGCTCTCACGGTTTATATTTGCGTGCTTACGGGGATTCTCGGCGCGTGCATGGGAAGCTTTCTCAACTGCATGGCGTGGCGTATCGTCCACGGCGAATCTGTTTTACACGGGCGCTCGCACTGCGATGTCTGCGGCCACGTGCTTGGCGCGGGAGATTTAATTCCCGTTTTAAGCTACATCATGCACAAAGGCCGCTGCAAATACTGCGGCGCAAAGCTCTCTGCGGGACATGTCTTTGCGGAAGTGTTAACGGCGCTTACGTTTTTGCTGCTCGTGCTAAAATATGATATTTCGCTCCAAGCCCTTGAATACATTTTGCTGGCGTGCCTGCTGCTCGCCGCTGCATTCACGGATTTGGAGGGGTATATGATCCCGGACCGTTTCATCGTGACGGGGATCGTCGTGCGTGTTGTTTTCCTGTTTTTGCAGGGGAACGTGCTCGAAAACCTTATGGATGCGCTGCTCGGCGGCTTCGCCGTTGGCGGCGGTTTATTGCTCATCGTGCTCTTATACGAAAAAGTGCGCCAAAAGGAAGCCATGGGCGGCGGCGATATTAAACTGCTGTTCCTCACCGGCCTGTTTCTCGGCTGGCAGCGGAATATTCTGTGCCTGCTCATCGCGTGTGTGCTCGGCATCGTCTTCGCGTTTGTCTTCCCGGAAAAACGTACCACAGGAGACGGGGCAGAGGAAGAAGACGGAAAGCTTTTTCCGTGGGGGCCGTCCATCTCGGCGGCAGCGATTCTCACGCTCCTTTGCGGCAGCGAGATCATCGGCGTGTATTTGAGTTTATTTTAACGGAAAGAACAAAAGCTTTACAGCTTGACGGATAGAGATAAAGAAGAAAGCGAGGTGTCTGTACCATGCCCGGACAAATCACGGCATTCGACATTGGTGAGTGCATGGTAAAAGCCGCATGCTTTACAGGCGGCAAACTGAAAAAGGTTATGGCGAAAGAATTGCCGGATAATATGGTTTCCGGCGGCGAAATCGTCTCCATGGACGCCATGGCGGATTTTATCAAGGAAATGGCGAAAGAAAACGGCATCTCCCGCGGTGCGGCGGCGGTCATTCTGCCCGGCACGCTGGTGTTCACCCGCAACGTGACCGTGCCCGCCATGACGGACGGCCAACTGTTGTATAACCTGCCGTTTGAATTTAAAGATTACCTGACGCAGGAAAAGAATAAGTATTATTTCGACTACGCCGTGCAGGATACGGTGAAAGACGAAGAGGGCAATGTGAAAGAATTGCAGCTTTTCGTTTGCGCCACCTTAAAAAGCACCGTGGAAGAGTACCGCGCCATGCTGCGCCGTGCGGGCTTCAATTTGAAGGTCGCCATGCCGGAGGAATGCGCCTACGCTGCGCTGACGGAGGATTACATGCAGCGCACAAATGCGCCCGCGGGCAGCGATTACTGCTTTGTAGACCTCGGCCACAACGGCATCCGTATGCACATTCTGCAGGACGGCGATTTCACCACGAAGCGCTCCGTCGACCTCGGCCTGCGCGACCTTGAGCAGATGATTTCCGATGTGCGCGGCGTGGATATTCACATGGCACACGCACACATTTTGTCCGATTACAACGACGTGCTTTCCGAAGACGTGAGCGCCGAGCTTTTCAACCGCATGGCGATCGAAATCATGAAGGCCGTCAACTTCTATAATTACAATAACCGCGAGCGCTCGCTCCGGAGAATTTATCTTTGCGGCGGCGGTGTGGCGGTAGATCAGATTCGCGCGGCCATCTGCCGTGTGACGGATCTGGACGTACATAACGCCGAGGAGCTGCTTCCTCAGCACGACGCATTGGAAGCGGCGTGGCTTTACATCAAAGCGATCGGCTGCGCGCTGCAAAAGTAAGGAGGCGTTGGAATGAAGCTTGAACTCGGCATGGGGAACGGCGCCAAAAAGCCCGTAAAATACCCCACCAAAAGAACCGTCAACCTCGCAAAGCGCGAGTCGCACTCCCAGAGCGTCATGACACTTTCTATCGGCACGGCGGTCATTATCGTGCTTGTGGTGCTCGTCGTGAAATTCGGCGTACTTGACCAGCTTGCGCGCCAAAGTGCCGCAGAAAGTGCTTACAACACCGTGCATGCCCAGTATACCGAAATGCAGAGCGCCGTGGAGAAATACCCCGAGGTCGAAGAGGAGTACCGCACCTATTCCAGAAAATGGATGCAGCAGGAGGATTCCGGCGCGTTCGTTTCTGTGGACAGACAGGAAGTGCTCGACCTCATGGAGAACTATCTGCAGCCCTACGGCACGATAAAGGCCGTCACCATTTCGGACGACGTGATGATTGTTTCCATGTCCGGCATGAATCTGCAGGAGATTTCCGCTATGTTTGAGATTTTACAGCAGCAGCCCATTGTAAAGGCTGCTGACCTTACAATCGCTTCCACCGAAAAAACGGCAGGCGAAGACCTCGATTTCTCCGTGACGATCACATTACAGCCGGCTGACACGGCGGAAGGGGAGGCCACAGCATGAAAAGAGCCTTTACAACGCGCGAAAAAGTGATGCTGCTCGTCCTCACCGTGCTGCTCATCGTCATCGCATATTTTAAGCTCATTTTGGAGCCCATCAACAATTCCATCGACGAGTATCAGTCCGAAACGGCCGCAGAGCAGGACGAGATTTTGCAGAATACCGAGCTTTTGACGCACATGAACCAGATGCAGAAGGAGCTCGAGGAAATCTATGCCGCGGGCGACCCCACGCCCATCCCGAATTATGACAATTCCGGCAAGCTGCTCGTTGAGTTGAACAGCATTCTTTCGGCTTCCGTCGATTATTCGCTGGATTTCGGTCAGGTCTCGGCACTGAACGATGGCTACATCATGTGCCGCCCCATCAACATGACCTTTACAACGAACACCTACGCCGAAACGCGCGCCATCATTGATGCGCTGCACAACAGCGATTTTACAAACCAAATATCGGACATCAGCGTGCAGTTTGAAAACTCCGGCAGTTCCGGCAATGTGCAGGTGAACCTGTATATTACGTATTTTGAACTTCAAAAATAGCTGGTGCAACACAGGCCGGAAGCTGTTTTTTGCTTGCCGGTTTTCTGTGTTTAAAAAGACTTATACTGTTTTACAGTTTCCATATTTTCTCAGGAGCAAAACGCATGAATTTTTCACGGGATATGAAGAGTTTGAAAAATAGAAGAAAGGGGAAAGCCGGCTTTACCATGTCCGAGCTTTTGATTGTTGTGGCCATCGTCATCGTGCTGTTTGCCGTGGCGGTTCTCTCGCTTGTGACGATTCAAAAGAATCTGCGCCAAAAGGAACTCGACAGTAAAGCGGAAATCCTTTACGTTGCCGTGCAGAACCGCATGTCCGAGCTGCGCGCCGGCGGCTACGAAAGCCTTTATCAGTACGATGAAAACAAGAAGAACGGCGTTGCAAAGGTTGGTCTCATTCCGCTGGATGCTCCCGAAGAAGATGCGGAAGACGCCATCACAAAAGACACGCTCTGCTACGTCGTTTCCGCAGACCGCGTGGCGGTCGGCAAGGCGGCAGCTTCCGTTCTGCCGGAATCTTCCGTAGATGCCGAGCTTTGGAACAACCACTGGGTCATCGAGTACGACCCCGAAAGCGGCAGTGTGTACGGCGCGTTTTACAGCGAAGAGGAGATCACAAGCGGTGATGTCTCCACCACGCTGCCCACATACTTAAACCGTATGCGTGTGCGTCAGACTCGCCTGCACAACGGTGCGAAGATCGGCTACTACGGCGGTGCGCGTGTGATCTCCGGCACAACCGACACTCTAAAGCCGGACATCTCCATCGATAACCGTGAGAAGCTGACGGCAACGTTCTACTGCAACAACCCCTATGCCGATGAGCTGACGTTCAATATCAAGGTTTCGGACGGCCGGAACGAATATGTAAAGGTTGTAAAATACAGCGAGCTTCGCCAGCTGAACAGCAAAACTTGGTACTACACGTGGGTTATGGATAGCTTGGAAAGCGAAAAGACGCGCTTCTATAATCAGACCGACCATAAGCTTGCGTGCGGCACAGACATCACCGTCACGCTTTCCGTAGAAAGCCAAAACGCCAATGTGGACGGCAAAAGCTACACCCGCAAAACGAACAGCCTGTTCCGCTATGCCGAGGGCACCCCGGCCGGCACGGCGCTCATCGCCTACGGCCGCCATTTGCAGAATTTGGACGAGGCCTCCCATGTTTCCAAGACGATTACCAGCGCCGTGCAGGTCAGTGACCTTTCTTTTGCGGATGATACCGCCGACAACGAAGACTGGTATTCCTTTTACCGCGACACCTTTACGCCCATCACAAATAAGTATCTCAAAAGCTATGACGGCTATTCCGAGGTCGATAACGTAAAGCTGTATTCTTCCATTTCAAACCTGTACATCACAAAAGCTGCGCAAAACGGAGATGCAGGTCTGTTCAGTACATTTAACGGTGAGATCAAAAACGTGACGCTTACCGGCATGAGGATTGGTAATGGAGGCCAGAACGTCGGTGCGCTCATCGGTTCTGTTTCCGATACCGTGAAAATCACAAATACCCGTGTATACCTCAGCTCCAAAAAAGGCGACCTCGCAGATATCGAAACGGTCGATTCCCCGGAAAAAGTGCAGCCGTGGCTCGAGGGTAAAATCGTCGGCGGACTTATCGGCATGGTGACGGAAACGGGCAGCGTATCCGTTACGGACAGCTCCGCGTCTACGGTCATTCGTGCAGACGGCGGCGCAGCAGGCGGCCTCATCGGTGCCGTGTATCATGCGGCAACGATAACCGATTCCTATGCGGATTGCTATTTGACGGCAGACAGAACGGGCGGCCTTATCGCAAAGGCAGAGGACGGGTCTGAAGTAGCCGCAACGGGAACCTCTATCACCTTAAAGGATTTCTATGCAGCGGGTTACCAAACGGCGACCGACGCTGCTTTCGGCTTAGTAGGCGGCTCCAATGTGATCGCCACAGGCGGTTATTCTGCGTGTGTTTACAATGTTGGAGATAACGCAAAGGTTCATTCCACGGTGAATACAATGGACAGTGCCTCAAACGTATATTATCTGACAGACGGCGGTCTTTCCGGAGACAGCACAAGCAAGTGGGAAAACGACAATCAAACCATGCCGAAAACCTATAAAGAACTCAGTGAATCGGGCTTTGCAAAAGGAATTTCCAAGGCGTTCACGTCGTCCTCCGGCGCGGCTACGTTTCCGTATAACTTGATGGATCAGGGCCTTACGTATTACACGTATCCGCGCCTTGAAAAGCTGAACCACTACGGCGACTGGCAGGCGGAGTTTGAATCCGGCGCACTGGTTTATTACGAGCGCTACGAAGACAAAACCTACGGCTTCTACGGCGCAAACCTTTCCACGCTCAAAACGAGTAAGTTTGTCGTCGGCGACGGCTATGCGCTGGCGTATATCGAAAAGAAAGATCCGTCCGATAACGTTACCGTGACGTATGCAAACGACCAAAAGGCACAGGTATCGTTTAAAAGCGCAATTGAAACGACCGACGACACGACAAATACGAAGTATTATCTCTATCCGCTCTCAAAAGAGGTCGTCAACACCGATTATATCGACACCGCAGAGCCGGATACGTTCTACCAGAAGATCACGATAGTAGACACCACAGCCGGTATGGAGATGGAGTATTACTACAATCCGCATTTCGCAAAAACGGTGACGGTCAACGAAAATAAGCCGCAGGCGCCGGAAACGGTCTGCATCCGCTCCGCCCGCCAGCTGTATGCGTTGAGCCTTTACTACCCGCAGTATGCGGATGCCGTAAAGGACAGTGTGTTCCGTCAGGAACTCAACATCGATTACAGCAGGTATGAGTGGACAAATTATGACGTTGTTACCGCTACTGTCAGCACACAGGCGCCGATCGGCACAGGGGATAAACCGTTTACGGCTGTGTATAACGGCGGCTGCAATACGATAGAGGAAATTTCCTTTAAAGCAAAATCCCTTTACATCGGCATGTTCGGTTATACGTCGTCCGCTGCCGCGGTGCGCAATGTGTTCCTTGTCGGCGACGGCAGTAACACGGTGGCCTATGTCAATGCGCAGGGCGGTAATTCGGCTTCCGGCAGTGCGTCGCGCGTCAGCATGGGCGTGCTCGTCGGTTATAACCGCGGCACGGTTTCAAACTGCTCGGTTTCCGGCTATACCATGGAGTATTACGGTTACAGCGCCAGCACGGCTTCGCTCGGCGGCTTTGTCGGCAGCAACTACGGCACCATCCGCAACAGCGCTTCGGACTGCCCGTCCATTCGCTTTGCAAATACGAACTCTAACACCTATGCGGGCGGCTTTGCGGGCGTGAACCACGCCTCTATTTCAGATTCCTACGCGCTTGGCAGCATTCAGGTGCGCGGCGCGCGAAACAGCACCGTGTGGGTCGCGGGCTTTGCAGCGAACAACGCCAGCGGCATGATTCGCCGCAGCTACAGCGCTACGGCGCTGACAGCTTCCGGCGATGCGGAGTCCTACGGCTTTGCGCATACCGGCGGTTCGGCATACCAGTGCTATTATCTGGACGGCGGCACGTATTCGTACAGAGGCACGCTTTATGCTTACAACACCTCCAAGAACGAATTCGAAGGTAACGCGGCGGGTGAGCCCCTTACAGGCAGCGAGCTGCAAAACAAAACAATCAACAATTTCAAAAAGGCAGATTGCACCTATAATTTCAAAGAAACGACCGGCGATTATTATATCTACCCGGCAGTTGTGCGCAATGCAGCAGGGCAGACCGTGCATTACGGCGATTGGCCCGTGCAGAAGGATATCGGTACACTCGGTGTGTTCTACTGGGAATATGAAGACAGCGGCAGCAACAGCGGCTACCACTTCAGCTACGTGGGCACAAGCCAGGGCAATGAAATTTCCAGCGCAAACAACGACATCTTAAAGGGCGATTCTCTCTGTGAAGAGCACGACGACGGCGGCGTTGTAACGCATTACGGCTACGGCTATTTCTATGCGAACAGCAATAATTTGAAGACTTCATTAAGTGCTGTGAACTTCAATGAAAACTTCATGCGCGTTGCAGAAAATGCCAAAGCCGGCGAAGCGCTCGGTAAGCAGATGCCCGGCTATACGTTTGTCGCATATGAAACCGGCGAAGACAAAATGTATTTGACCGGTAACAACGCAAACGGCACATGGCAGCTGGATTACGGCAGCGGAACGGATGCTACCGTATACGCCTACACCGTCAACCCGTTCTTTGCAAACTCTATGAGCCTCAATAACTCCAAAGTGCAGAACAAAACGACAAAAACAGGTGACGTCGAACCCGGCGCCAACGGCAACGCTTACGAGATTCGCTCCGTCTCGCAGTTACAGTTTATCAACTGGAATTCCGGAAAGAGCAATACAAACACCTCCATTGTGTCTCAGAACAAATGGGATTGGGATACGTTTAAGGATAAATACACGTATCAGGTTTACGGTGATACTCACACGGTATCGGGAAGCGGCAAAGAGCTGTATTGGAATCAAACACACGATTTGAATGCTTCCTCAGAATACCGTACACTTGGTAAGACCAATAACTTCACGCCTATCGGAAGCATGTATGATAATGCAGGCAATACAGCAACCGCTGATCCGACAATGTCATATTTTGCTTCTCATTATGACGGACAGGCATATACGATCAAAAATGTTGAAATTCACAGCAATGCGGAATGTGTTGGTATTTTTGGCATTACGGTCGGCGCAACGGTTAAAAATGTGGTCGTATACTCGGATGAAGGCAATGTAATCGAAGCTAAACAGGATGGTGAGAGCTGCTACTGCGTTGGCGGTCTTGTCGGCCTTGCGGCCGGCAGAGACAATCCTGCAAGTGTATTTACAAACTGCACGGTTTCCGGCTATACCATTCAGGATAACCATGCAAAAGACCCGGGTTGGGGCGGCGGCAGTGTCGGCGGTCTTGTCGGCATGACAAACATGGATATTACAAACTGCTCCGCTGTAACAGATATTATTATCAATATCGGCTATAATGGCCCTTATCAAAATCTGCGTGTCGGCGGTATTGCCGGTGTTTCTCGTGGCGCAGTGCGATATTGTTATGCTGGCGGTTCTATGAGAAGCACAGCTAAATTTTGGTATAATAACTATTATGGGGGTGCGAATATCTGGATGGGCGGCCTTGTTGGCGGTATTGTCATGCGAAACAGCGGCGGTTTAGCAACTTTGGTTGGTGATGTGAGTCGTGCGCTCAAGGTTGAAAACTGCTACAGTTATGTTGAGATGCCAAAACGTGGTAAAGCCAACGAGCAAAATATTATAAAGAGTACGCAGGCAATCGCCTCCAATGGCGAAATGCAGGAAAATTTCGCGAATGTTAAAAACGACTATATCGAGATTCATAACTGCTATGCACTTGAATCCGCCGTATTAAATACAGATGATTACTGCAAATATGGCGGTAAAACTCTCTCAAGTTGGTCTAACCTGAACCTGAACATGACGAATCCGAATAGGCAGGGGCGTGAGATCAAGTTGTTCAATGATTCCACCCCATACGTAACGTATGCCGAAATGCAGAGCAGCGATTTCTTAACGAAACTGAACAAGAACTACCAGTCCGGCTCAAGCTATAAGAGCTTCTCCACCGTCACCATCACCGAGCAGGGGCAGAATATCGACGGCAAGTATAGCTTCCCGGGCAACGATACGGCGCTGCAGGGGCTTAACTATCCGTTCCCGACGGTTCTGACACAGACCGATATCTTCGGCAGCACAGTCAATTTGCATTACGGCCGCTGGCCGCGCATCGGTCTCTTATGGGAAGAAAATTCCCGGAAGCTCGACCTGCTTGCGGATATCAAAACAAAAGCGGAAGACAGCACTTTGAACGACAACGAAGACGGCAAGGCGCTTTTGCAGACACATTTGCTTGTCGCCAGCAGCGACGTAGATACGAGCGCACTGCCGGAAATCAAGCTGTACGACGAAAACAGAAACGAACTCACAAACGATAAGGCCGCAGCAACAGTCAGCCGCATTGTGTATAATGATGCGAATAAATGCTACGATGTCACATTCATCGGGCAGAATGTCGGCACGGTCATCGCAGAGGCGAAGCTCGGCAATTACATCGCGCGCCTTACAATCGAAGTTACGGCATCGCTCAAGCTGGAGGCTTCTTCTACGAACATTTCGGTTTATTCCGGCGACACCGATACGATTACGCTGACCGTAAAGGACGCAAACGACAAGCAGCTGCTTGCCGAGACCGAAAAGACGCTTAAATGGGAGATTGCTGTCGATAACAACGGCGTACAGCAGGATGTCATCGAGTGCAGTAAGGACGATATCAAGCTGAACGCAGACGGCACGTTCTCCTTGCCGCTTACCGGCTTTGCCGCGGGCGAAGCCACGGTGAGCATCACGTGCACATATCCGTACGGCGCGGCAACTGCCGCGGAGCCCGCAAAAGAGGTCACGGCTACGCTGTATATCAGCGCTACAACAAAGCCAAGTGATGTGCTTGGCCTGACAAACGGCAGCGTCTATAACCAGATTTCTCTGCCGCACACGCCGAAAAAATCCACGACCTCCTACACCGGTACGACCGTTGAATACCCGGAAAACCGCCCCGCCATGCAGGGAAGTGCGCTGTTCCTCTACGCAACGGATGAGTATACCAATTTGAAAGGTTTTACGGTCGATCAAATCGAGATCACCGCAGGGGAAACGACCTACACCGTGGGTGAAGACGGCATCACGACTGATGGAAATCACACCTACACCGATGAAAATCACACCTACAAAGTGACGGTAAGCGATCAGTGGACGACAGAAACGAACGACACGAAGTTCCAATATCGCGCCGTAAAGGTGGAATCCGCCGCAGCAGGCGAGATCACCCTAAAGATTGTCCTCAAAAACGGCGACGTGACCTACAACCTCACCACCCCGTACACCATCGCATCGAACACGTATACAGTGGAGTTCCTTGACACAAAGGGCAATGTTCTTCTCACAAAAACAGTCGATTACGGCAAAAAGCCGGAGCTGACCGAGGAGGATAAGGCTAAATTGAAAGCCGATGCCGAGTTGGGCTACACCTGCACATGGGCGCTTTCTGAAATCTATGCAGATAAAGAAATTCACCCGACATTAACGCCGAACACCTATACCATCCGGTTTAATGCCAACGGCGGTTCGGGTACGATGAGTGATGTTTCGTATGCTTATGATACGATTCAAACGACGGACAACACCCTTCCGCCGAATACATTTACAAAGGAAACATCCGCCTTTAAGGGTTGGGCGTTTGATGCTTCAAGTACAACGGCTGATTATACAGATGCAAGCTTGATCGGGAACATCATAGGTTCCATGGCGATGGAGAATAAGACCGAACTCACTCTCTACGCCGTTTGGGAAGATACCGCAGCAGGCGGCGAGACCGTTGAACCGTAAATCAACAAAAAGGCAGGTGCCGAAAATGCAGGCGATCCGCAGAAAACTGAATAGCCAAAGGGGCGCTTCCATGCTGATGGCGCTGCTGCTTATGCTGGTCGGCATCATGGTGAGCGCGGTCATCATCTCCGCCGCCACCAGCGCCGCCGTAAATAAACGCTCGGAAAAAGAACAGCAGCAGGCCTACCTCGCGGTCAGCTCTGCCGCCGAGCTCGTGCGCGACGATTTCCAAAGCCTTACGGGCCGGTATAAAGATGTTACGACCACGGTGACGCATGCGGATGGAACGACCACTACGACGAATAATACGATAAAGGCCACATGTGCGGTGGGAGATATAATCAATGACATCGGCGCACGGTTTATAGGTATGAACACGACGTCCACTTATGCAAAGACCTACACGTTCTCCGTAGACGGTTATGAAGATGTATCGGCAGAAATCCTTGTATCAGTCGGCACCGGCAGTGACGCAAGCAGCAAGGTGTATAACCTCACCGCAACATTCACAAACGGTGTGGGTTCCGAACACCCCTGCCGCATGGTGTTGACTATGGAGGGCAAATTGGCGGAGGAAAGAACCTCCGGCGATACGGGTTCCACACAGGTCGTCACCCAAACACTCGAATGGAATAAGGCAAAGCTGCAAAAGGGGGTAACGGGTTGAAAAAGCTGCGTTCACAAAAAGCAGAAACACTGGTGGAAACGCTCATGGCCATCTTGGTCGTGGTGCTCGTTATGCTTTTTCTCTCCACCGCAGTTTCCACGGCCTCCAAGGTAAATGCCAAGGTGCGTAAAACCGATGTGGCTTTAACGTATAAGAATGCCGTCAAGGGCAGCGAAACCAAAACGCTGATCATTAAGGATAAAAACAGTGCCACAAAAATCATCCATGTTCAAGTCGATGAATACACAAGCAAAAACGGCTACACGTATTACAGGGAAAGCAAAGAGCAGGGGGCGGGAACTTGAAGCTGAAAGATAAAAAAGGCTTAACGCTCGTGGAAATGCTCTGCACAGTCGCCATTTTGGTGCTTGTCAGCATGGTGATGGTGTTGGGTGTGCAGCTCGGCGTGCGCTCCTACGCAAAATCCGTTTCATATTCGGAAGCGCAGGTGCTGTGCTCCACGCTTACGACCACCATCAGCGATGAACTGCGCTATTCCGGCACACTGAAAGTAGACGGCAGCGGCAACGTTACGGGCTTTTTCAGCCAGCAGTTCGGCAGCGGCGATTACACCGCGTTTACCACTACGCCGGAAGGGCATGTGCAGCTTGGCGGCAAGGACATTCTGCCCGCAAAGGCGTACCCCTACGGTATTAAAGCTGAGGTGAAAAGCTTAACGTATGACGATGTTTTCTCCCTTTTCACAGTGCGGCTGAGCGTAAAAGACAGCGAAAATAAAAACACGCTGGCCGAAACCACCTTTGAAGTGGAAAAGCTTAATGTGACGACCGAAGACACCGCAGAGGGCCGCGCCCGTGCCGAAGACATCCGCAATACAGAAAACTGAGAAACACCGCGCCAAACGGAATGCTCCGCAGGCGCGGTGTTTTTGCAATAAAGAAATTGTATACGCTTTGTTTTCAAAAGAGTATGATTTCATGCGATTTTTCTTGCACGTAAAAAGCAAATATGATAAAATAGAAAATATAGTGTATTTAAATAGTGTTCTTTATTGTGCGGAATAGATAGAATTGCTGCTTTTTATCCACTTTTTGACGAATTTGCAGAGAATATAGCGAATTCTGCCTTTGGCAAGTCATTCTATCGGTAAAAATGAAAGCGCTTTCCGATAAAAAATAAATTGTGAGACGAAACAGAAAGCGCTGCAAGGAGAAATCTATGAGTTTAAAGGAAAAAATACTCATCGCGGACGATTCGGAAATGAACCAAATGCTCCTTGAGGAAATACTCAGCGATAAATACGAATATGTCATGGCAAAAGACGGCACAGAAGCCGTCGATATCCTCGAAAAAAACGATGATATCGACCTCGTGATGCTCGACATCAACATGCCGAAAATGGACGGTTTCGGCGTGCTGGAGATTATGAATCTGCGGCATTGGATCAGCGAGGTGCCGGTTATCATCATCTCGTCCGAAAGCGATGTGGATTTCATCCGCCGCGGCTATGACCTCGGCGCTTCGGATTACATCAGCAGACCGTTCGATCTGACGGTCGTCCGCCGCCGTGTCGAAAATACGCTCATGTTGTATGCCCGCCAAAAGCGCCTTGTGCGCCTTGTGGAGGAGCAGGTCTACGAGCGTGAAAAGACGAACAATACGATGATCAATATTTTGAGCCATGTTATCGAATACCGCAACAACGAAAGCGGCCAGCATATTCTGCATGTGCGCATGATGACGGACATTCTCCTGCGCCGCTTGATTGAGATCACGGATAAATACCCACTGACGGAAACGGATATCTCTATGATCGCTTCGGTTTCCGCACTGCACGACATCGGTAAGATCAGCGTTCCGAAAGCGATTTTAAATAAACCCGGCAAGCTCGACCCCGAAGAGTGGGAGATTATGAAGAGTCACGCCGCCATCGGTGACTCGATGCTGTCCGACATCGGTATGCAGCAATCCGAAACGCTGATGAATCTGGCGCATGAGATCTGCCGCTGGCACCACGAGCGTTGGGACGGCCGCGGTTATCCGGATGGTCTCAAGGGCGATGAGATTCCGATTTCCGCGCAGGTCGTCGCCATGGCAGACGTGTACGACGCGCTTACAAGCGAACGCTGCTACAAAAAGTCGTTCGACCACGCGACCGCTATTAAAATGATTACAAACGGCGAATGCGGCGCCTTCAATCCGCTTTTGATACAGTGCCTTTTGGACGTGCAGGATCAGCTTTTCGAGAACATGCACACAGACCCCAGACGGTTCGATTACCGTCAGGAAGCAAAGCGCCTTTCCGATGAAATGCTCGAGCAAAAAGAGCTTATGCCTAATAACCGTGCGCACAGCCTGCTCACCTTCGAGCAGAAAAAGGCGGAATTCTTCGCAGAGCAGTGCGGCGGTATCCAGTTTGAATTTGACCACTGGACAAATACCGTACATCTCAAAGATTGGAATGCGCCGGTCGATCAACGAGAAAAATCCATGTATCTGACGGAATGGAACGACGTTTCGCTGCTCTCTGAAAAGGATTGGCTTGCTTTGCGTGAAAAGCTGAAAGCAACAACGCCGGAAAGACCGGAAGTGAAAATGATTGTGCAGATCCCCGTTAACGGGGAATATCGCTGGCAGCGCCTTACGGTAAAATCGCTTTGGACAGCTAAACACAAAGAATATGCCGGCGTGCTCGGACATTTTGAAGATATTCAGGATGAAATGGTGCGGCGCGGAGAAGAGACGCTCGAAAAATGCTCTGAATATAGTGTGTCTCATCTTTTGAAAGATTTGAGCCGCGTGTTTGAAGTGGTGCGCCTTGTTGATCCGAAAACGAATGAGAACCTTGAGCTGGATAAAGGCGGAAAAGTAATCACTACGCCGATACACTGCTATGAAATTTGGGGCAGAAACGAGCCGTGCGAAAACTGTATTTCTTCCCGCTCTCTGGAAGGAAAAGAGTGGGTCACCAAGCTTGAAATGCGTGACAGGCAAATGTACTTCGTGCTTTCTAAACATATCAACGTCAACGGACGTACCTGCACACTGGAGATTGCTTCGCATGAAGACGAAGCGGAGTGCGCACGCTGCGGCGGCGACAACGATGCGCCAACGCGTTCTTCGTTTATGAACTTCTACCGCGATACCCTGACCGGAACGTACACGAGACTGTATCTTGAGAGTTTCCAGTCCAATTTGGAAAGCGCAGATGCCGTGGCAATCGTGGATGTTGACCTTTTTAAGCAGATTAACGATACATACGGCCACCCTGTGGGCGATGAAGCGCTGAAAACCATCGCGAATACAATCCGTTCCGGCATCCGCGGCAGCGATACGCTCATCCGCTACGGCGGGGACGAGTTCCTCCTCATCTTCTCCAAGATCGGCGAAGAGGTTTTCTATGAGCGTTTAAAGCAGCTCAGACGCGCCGTGCAGGAGACAAAATTGCCGGATTACCCCGAGGTGAAGCTTGATGTCAGCCTTGGCGGCGTATACCGCGTACACCCGCTCTCCGAAGCCATTCGGCAGGCAGACCTGCGCATGTACGAAAATAAAGCGAAACACGCGAATGGAAATCATGCGGCATGCAGATAGGAATTGCAGAAAGGTGACAGATTATGAAGCTTGAAGAATTATATCAGAAAATCGGCGGCGACCTCAAAAACGTGATAAAACGTATCCCGAATGAGGCAATGATCGGCAAGTTCGTGCGCAAATACGCAAACGATCCGACCTATAACCGGCTTACAGCAGCTGTGGAAGCCAAAAACTGGAAAGATGCTTTTATTGCGGCGCACACCTTAAAGGGTGTGGCACAGAACCTCGGCTTCGACCGCCTGCAAAAATCGGCATCCGCTTTAACGGAGGCCGTGCGTGGCGCCGTTCCGCTGACGGACGAATCGCTTTTTGAAGAGGTCTGCAAAGATCAGAAGGAGATCGTGGAGGCCATCGAAAAGCTCGATTGATATGACTTAACAGATATGCCGGTTCTATGGACCGGCTTTATTTGTGTTCAGTTCCCTGTGTAATGCGGCGGAACGGTTTGGGGGAGAATAGGTCGTGCGCTGCGGCGTTTCCGCACTCGTCAAAATGGCGCGTGCCGGTGCCGTTCTGCGCGAGCGCAACTACGTGGTGCCGGAAGACGTGCAGAGCGTGTTTTTCGATGTCTGCGCACACCGTCTCATTCTGCGCCCGCAGGCACAGGTGGACGGCATAACGGCGCGTGATATTCTGGCTGAGATTTTGCAGCAGATCAAGCCCGGTACGGAAAGGTAAGCGGATATGTGGAAAAACAGACTGGCCTATGGGCTTGTCCTATTGACGGCAGCCGTGCTGCTGTTCCTATACAGTAAGTCGTTTTTGCTGTCGGTGCTGATCGTTTTATTGCTGCTCATGGTGATTAACGGTATGCTCGTTTTACATGATGCGCACAGCATTCGCGTTTCTATGCGTGTCCGCCCCGGTGGGCAGCAAGGCAAGGACGTTAACCTGAACATCACCGTAAATTCCGATAAAAAGCTGCTTGCCGCGGGTCAATACACCGCGTCCTTAAAACCGCTTGAGGGTCGCATCGGCACTACCGTCATCAGTGCGGTGTCCGGCGGCAAATTGCAGCATATTGCGGTGGGCGGCGGCTGCGAAGTGGTAGAGCTGCCTGCCGAGCGAATCGAAGATGAAGTTTACCGCATTTTGTGCTGAGAGAGGGGACGCGCATGAAACATCCGCAGACCGTTACGGTCTACCCGGAAAAAAACGAAAACAAAGCAGCGTATCTGCTGTGGCGCTCCCTGCGCGCGGCCCTGCTTACGGCGGGCGCGCTCATAGCGCTCATGGTTATCTGGAATGTTGATTTAAAGGGTCTTTTCGTCTTGCCGCTCGGCGGTGCCGTCACGGTGCTTCTGGGCTGCATCGCAGGGGATTATCTCGGTGCGAAAAAGCCCCTGCCGTCGGCTTTCGTCATTTTGCGGAAATTTCGACGAATTGATTGTGAAAATAGATGGTTTTGCAAAAAAAGTAGATAAATTTTTGATGATGTAGTATACTTGCGTTAAACGGGAGAGCAAGTCGATCTTTTGCACAAAAACAAATAAACGTCTGAATTTTCATGTTGTCACATGATGAGTTCAGACAACAAAAAGGAGATTTTGAAATGAAGAAAGAGCAAAACCGGCATTCCCTTCACCTCATCCGTCAAAACGTTCCGCAGTTTATTTTGCTCGTCATTTTTTCCGTGCTGCTAGGCGTTTCCGTCATCGCGGTGTCTGTTTTGATGAAAATGTTCCTCGACATCGCCACAAACGCAAGCGCTATGCCGCTCACCACATGTCTCATCATCGCGGTCGGCGTTTTGCTCGTGCTCGGCATCTCGCAGGTCGTTACGTCCGTTTTGCAGGGCAAGCTTTCCTGCCGCATGGAGCTTTCTCTGCGCAGCGCCATGGTGGAGCACCTATACCGCACAGACCTAAGGACATTCGACAGCGGCGCAGCGGATAACTACTTCACGCGCATGACAAAAGACGCGGAGACCCTCTCAAATTTCTATTCCAAAACGCTCATCCCGAGCATCTTTTTCGAGAGCTTCACGTTCGTCGTCAGCTTTATCCTGATGTTCCTCCTCGAGTGGAAACTCGCGGTCGTCATGATCGTCGTCGTGCCGATTTTGATTTTCACCATGATCCGCATCTCCCCGAAGCTTGAGATGAACAGCGTTCAGATCATGCAGAACGAAGACAAAAACCGCAATATTTTACAGGAGTTTTTGAGCCAGTACATGCTGTTTAAGTCCTACGGCGTGCTCGGCTGGGTGCAGAAGCGCGTGGGAGATACATACGCGCAAAAGCAGAAGTACGTCGGCAAACTCAGCGTTTTGCAGGGCGCCATCGGTTTTCTCAATAACTTCCTCGGCGTCGGCATGTTCATCATCGCGCTCGGCATGGGCTCGTTCCTTGTCGTGCGCGGCGAAACGACCGTCGGCACGCTCATCGCCGTTGTGAACCTCGTCAGCTTCTTCTACGGCCCGTTCCTGCACATTTCGGGCTGGATGGCCGAGGTCAACGAAGTGAAGGTCTCCACAAACCGCATCGGCGAGATCCTCTCCATGCCCACCGAAAATAGCACACAAACCGCAAAGCCCGCTGTCCAAAATGCAGGCAGCGCAGCGCTCACCGCAAAAGACCTCTCCTTTGCGTATGACGAAGAAAAAGTTATCCTGTCCCACGCCGAAACGCAGGTGCACACGGGCGAGATCGTCGCGCTTACCGGCGAAAACGGCAGCGGCAAAAGCACGCTCACAAAGCTGCTTATCGGCTTCTATACGCCCACAGGCGGCGAGGTCGAGCTCAAAATCGGCAATAAAACCGTGCACGGCGCGGAGATTCGGAATTATTTAAGCTACGATTCCGGCTTCGTCTCCGTTTTCGCGGGCACGCTCAAAGAAAACATCTGCATGGATCAGCCGTTTGACGAGAAAAAGTTCCGCAAGGCTGTCGACCTCGCCAACCTTACGGAGTTCGTAAACGAAAAAACAGCGGACTACGAGATCGAGCCGGAGGGCAAGAATCTCTCCAGCGGTCAGCGCCGCAAGGTCGCTTTGGCGCGCATTTTCTACGATGACCGCCCGGTCTTCGTGCTCGACGAGCCCACCGCGAATCTCGATAAAGCCTCCGCAGAGGGCATGTTTGAAGCCCTGAAGCAGGTCTGCAAAGACAAGATCTGCATCATCGTCACGCACGATGCGTTCATCTCCGAAAAGTGCGACCGCGTGCTGCATTTGAATAACAAAAAGGTCACAGGATGACCGCAATACGATTTGCATAATCAGGCGATATGAACTCTGCCACTCGCAACGAGCGGTGGGTGTGGCTTAGCTCCGGGCAATTCCGCCCTTGCGGCAAGGCTCGTCGTAGAGAACGCCTGCGCCGAGTGGCTTATAAATCTTGAGCATTGCTGATGGGCCATTTTTAACAAAATTTATCTTTTTTACAAAAAATCAAAATTTTTTCAAAAACCTAATTGACAACCGAAAAAATGTGTGCTACAATGCACTAAACCGTTGAGGAAGAGTGAGTACGCTTTAGGCAACTTTTCTCACAGAGAGTCGTGGATGGTGGAATCACGGCGGAAAGATAAAGCGGAATGGACTTCTGAGGGCGAACAGAAAAGGATTTCCCGAGTATGTGAGACGGAGTGTGGCTCTCCGTAAACAAAGGTCTGCGTATGATGGTACGCGTAAGAGGGTGTGTGTTTCACATACCAAGCCGGGTGGCACCGCAGGAATTTTGATCCTGTCCCAGCAAGTGATTGCAGGGACAGGATTTTTTGTTTTTCAGGGAGGTTATTTCATGTTTGTTTACACAAAACGATGGCGCAGCCGCGCTGCATCTGAAATTTTGAACCCGCATTTGAACACATTAAAACAAACCTGAAAGGATCGATAAATTTATGAAACTCAAAAACGTATTTGCCATGATCACCGCTGCCGCTATGACCCTCAGCCTCGCCGCTTGCAGCGGTCAGAGCACAGCTTCTTCCACGTCCTCCGCGTCAAGCGACTCTTCTTCGTCCGCCGCTTCCGAAAGCAGTGTGTCGAGTGAAAAGAGCACCGCAAGCGAAGAATCTTCCGGCGCATCGTACACCATCGGCATCTGCAATTACGTCGATGACGCTTCCTTAAACCAGATCGTTGAGAACATCAATGCACGTCTCGCCGAGATTGAAAGCGAGCAGGGCATCACAATCAACGTGAAGTACGACAACTGTAACGCCGACGCGAACGTCATGAATCAGATCATCGCAAACTTTGCAGCCGATAACGTAGATCTCATGGTCGGTGTCGCGACCCCGGTTGCCATGGCGATGCAGTCCGCAACCGAAGACAGCAAAACGCCTGTCGTGTTCGCCGCCGTGTCCGACCCGGTCGGCGCGGGTCTTGTCGCTTCCCTTGAAGAGCCGGGCAGCAACGTGACGGGCTCCTCCGATAACCTCGATACCAACTCCGTCATGAACCTTATCTTCGCCCAGAACCCCGATGCCAAGAAGATCGGCCTTTTGTACGACGTAGGACAGGATTCCTCCACCGCCGCCATCGAGCACGCAAAGGCGTACCTCGACGACAAAGGTGTTGAATATGTAGAGCGCACCGCAACGACCGCCGAAGAAGTCGCGCTCGCCGCACAGGCTCTCGTTTCCGACGGTGTAGACGCCGTGTTCACCCCGACCGATAACACCATCATGAAGGCAGAGCTCGCTATTTACGAGACCTTTGCTGACGCAGGCATCCCGCACTACACCGGTGCCGATTCCTTCGCCCTCAACGGCGCGTTCCTCGGCTACGGCGTCGATTACGCAAACCTCGGCCGTGAGACCGCAGACATGATCGCTTCCATCCTCACCGAAGGCAAAGACCCGGCGACTACACCGGTCATCACGTTCGACAACGGCACCGCAACGGTCAACACCGAAATCTGCGAAAAGCTCGGCCTCGACTTCGATACCGTCTCCGAAGCTTTTGCCCCGTACTGCACGAGAGTGGAGGAGATCACGACCGCAGAGAGCTTCAGCGATCTCGAGTCTTAATTTAAATCTCTCAAAAGCTTATCCTACCCCATAAGCTTTCAAACACTTCATACTACCATACCTCATCAATACCTTACTTACCCATAAGAATGCAATCACCGCTGCCATGCACCCGGTTTTCGGGCGCGTGGCTTCGGCATATCACCACAAATCTGCAAAACGAGGAGTTTTTGTATGTCTTTCGATTCAATCCTGACCCTTGGGCAGACAGCGCTGGAGCTCGGTCTCATCAGCTCGCTGACTGTTTTGGCACTGTTTTTGAGCTATTCCATGCTGAACGTATGCGACCTTTCCACAGACGGTTGTTTCACGCTCGGCGCGGTCGTCGGCGCGTCCGTCGCGCTTTCCGGGCATCCGTTTCTGGCAATCCCCGCCGCTATGGCGATCGGCATGGTCTCCGGCTTCGTCACGGCTCTTTTGCAGACGAAAATGGGCATTGATAGTCTGCTTGCCGGCATCATCGTCAATACCGCGCTTTATTCCGTCAACATCGGCATCATGAACGGTGCGTCGCTTCTGAACCTCAATAATTCCGATACGGTCTTCACCAAAATGCGTTCGGTGCTCGAAAACACACCGCTTGCGGGGCAATATAAGCTTATCGTCATCACCATCACGGTTGTACTCGTGGCGGTCGTTTTGGGACTTTTCCTCCGCACACGCCTCGGCCTTGCCATTCGTGCGACGGGCAATAACCCGGACATGGTTCGCTCCTCGTCCATCAACCCGGTTAAAACGACCATCATCGGCCTGTGCATTTCCAATGCGTTTACGGCGCTTTCAGGCTGCTTGCTCGCGCAGTCGCAAAAGTCTGTTAGCATCGATATCGGCACCGGCATGGTTACGGTTGCGCTGGCATCGCTCCTCATCGGCGGCGCGTTCTTCGGCAAGGGCAAAATTCCGCTGCGTATCTTCGGCATGGTCGTCGGTGCGTTCGTGTTCCGCCTTGTGTATACCATCGCGCTGCGATTCAACCTGCCCGCGTTCATGCTCAAGTTCGTCTCGTCCGTTATTGTCATTCTGGCAATCTCCGGGCCGTACCTCAAAAAACAGCTTCCGTATCTGAAGCGCCGTTTCGGAAAGGAGCGCACCCATGCTTAAACTCACGCATATCTCGAAGACCTTCAACCCCGGCACGGTCAACGCCAAAAAGGCGATCGAAGACCTCAGCTTCCACGCCGCAAAGGGCGATTTCATCACCGTTATCGGCGCAAACGGCGCGGGCAAATCCACGCTCTTCAACGCTATTTCCGGCAGCTTTTTCACGGACAGCGGCAAGATCGAGCTTGACGGTAAGGACATCACGTTCATGCCGGAGTATAAGCGTGCCCGCAGCATCGGCCGCCTGTTTCAGGATCCCATGCGCGGCAGCGCACCGGGCATGACCATCGAAGAAAACCTCGCGCTCGCAGCGGGGCACGGCGGTTGGCTCAGCTCCATCTCCCGCAAGGACAGACAGGCGTTTCGTGAACGCCTCTCCCTGCTCGGTATGGGGCTCGAAGACCGCATGACCCAGCCAGTGGGTTTGCTTTCCGGCGGCCAACGCCAGGCGCTCACGCTTATGATGGCCACATATAACCCGCCGAAGCTCCTTCTGCTCGACGAGCACACCGCCGCGCTTGACCCCGCCACCGCCGAGAAGGTGCTCGAGATCACGAAAAACACCGTGGAGGAAAACCACCTCACGTGCATGATGATTACGCACAATATGCAGTCCGCACTGGAACTCGGCAACCGCACCATCATGATGAACGCCGGTAAGATCATTCTGGATGTCACCGGCGAAGAGCGTACCCACATGACTGTTGCCGACCTCCTCGACCGCTTCAAGCAAGCCGCCGGCAAAGCCCTCGATAATGACCGTATGCTTTTGAGCGAAGCAGAGTAAAATTTGAAATCGAAAGACAGCAAAAAGCAGATGCCCCGAATCCACATCGGGTGCATCTGCTTTTTCTGTTCCAAAACGGAGGGGATATCCGCCGTCGTTCCTTTACGGGTGGTGATGCTTTTTTAATACGATTTCCCAAATCTTTATGTGTAAAGCGTTATTTTTCCTCGTTTTCCGGCGCAATCTCCGCTTCAATCTTATCCAAGCGGCGGTTGATCTTCTTTTGGTTTTCCAGAACAAGGTCGAGCTTTTTGTGCAGATCATCGATGATGAGCTCGCTTTTTAAGTTGATCTTATAGTCATTCTCTGCACGCTGACGGTCTTTTGCTTCTTGGCGGTTCTGGCTCATCATGATGAGCGGCGCTTGCACGGCAGCGATGCACGAAAGCACGAGGTTTAACAGAATAAACGGGTATTCGTCAAATGCTCTCGAACCCAAAACGAGGTTTATGACCATCCAAATGACCATGACGGCGATAAAGCTGAAAATAAACGCCCAACTGCCCGCAAAGCGCGCCACTGCGTCCGCGGCACGCTGCCCAAACGTCATGTGCTCGTCCTTGTCTGCGTTTTTTGTGACTTCCGTTGCAATCAGCTGATGAATCAGTTCCTCATCCGTGAATTCCTCGTCCGTCACATGTAAAAGCTCGCTGATAATTTGGTTGCGTTTCGCACCTTTTTTCATAGTAAACTTACCTCTTATCCCAAGATTCTTCGCCGCATTTCGGCGTTATCTCCAGTCTATTACAAAACCGCGTGCGTTGTCAACCGCAAGGTGTAAAAATAGTGAAAAAACGCATATTCGCGGTTTTGCCTTGCGAATATGCGTTTTGAAATTCAATAAGCTTTAGTGCGTCAGTGCTTGCCGCACGGCTTTCTGCCAGCCATTGTAGCGTGCTTCGCGCTCGGTATTATCCATCTCCGGTGTGAAGCAGCTGCGGTGCGTGTTCGCAAAGATCGTCTCCGGGTCATATAATCCGCAGGAAAACCCTGCTGCGCACGCTGCACCGAAGCCGGAAAGCTCTGCCACATCCGACACAGAGACTGTCACTTGCGCTATGTCGCTCTGAAACTGCATCAGGTACTTGTTCGCAGTGGGGCCGCCGTCCGCGTGCAGCTCGGAAAGCGGCAGGTTTGCGTCCTGTGCCATGCGCAGCGTAAGGTCAGTGATCTGGTACGCGATGCACTCAAGCCCCGTCTTTACATCTTCTTCAATCGGGTCATAGAGGTCGGACTTCACGCCGATATATTTGCACGCTTCATTCTGTATGACTCGTGCTTTCGTCGTTTTCAGCGAAAAAATGGGACTAAAACGTCTGATAGGGATATTGCAAAACCAAACAAGCGGACTTTTGCAGCTTATTTTGTATAAGCGTCACGGCAAGGTGGTAGGGGATACCCTGTTTTTCGAGCGGCTTACGCAAGGTGTCACCGAAGAAGCCCACGCGCACAGGTCTCATTTCTAAAAAAGCGCCTGCTTTTACACATGGCTCTTGACAAGCGAAAGAAGCAGGCGTACAATAAGTTTGTAAGTTTGTTTTGACTAACCCAAAACAAAGTCGTTAGGGTGCAAAAACGATGAAACAAAAGGAGTGCGTAGAACCGAAACGATAATGAGCAGCCTTTATGAGTGCTTCCCGTGCTGCGCGCTTTGTTGTCTGTCCTCGTGTACCGTACAGAGTGGGAAATAGAGAATACCTGTGGCGCGTCTAATTGTTCCTATAAGCGCAATGTAAACCGCTGTATTCCAATGCTGCGGAAAGAGAAAGTTATATCGAAAGTCTAAATGGAGCAATTTCGACTTTTTGGTTCTAAAATTGCCGAAATGTTTCTTTTGATCTGTATATACATCGTGTGCGCGTCTGTACTGAAACCGCAAAAGCCGGCATGAAACCTGTGGTTGTTTAAACTAACCGATTCTGTTTTAACAAATTGTCCAAAATGGTACGGCTAACTTGCAGGTTGGTTTTTACAAATAATAGAAAATTGTGTTTTTTGTGTGAAAACTGTTGAAGTTAGGTAAAAATCGTGCTATTCTTTTGCCAGAACAAACAAGGTGGTGAATGGATATGAAAATGCATAAGCATTTTGCGAGGCTTACCGTTTTGTTCTTCGTGCTGACTCTCATCAGTGGACACATGAAAAAATAATTTTATGAGCCGCATGGTTAAAATGCGGCTCGCAATACAGGAGGTATTTTTATGAATTGGGCAAAAATCGGTCTTTTCGCAGCAGGTGTTCTGTTTGGTACCGCCGGCATCAAGGTGCTTGGCAGCAAGGACGCTAAGAAGGTCTACACCGAGACCACTGCAGCTGCTCTGCGTGCCAAGGAGTGCGTCATGACAACGGTCACGACCATCAAGGAGAACGCAAACGACATCCTGACCGACGCTAAGGAAATCAACGAGCAGCGCGCTACCGATGCTGCCGCAGAGGTCATCGAAGATGCAGCTTGCGCATGCACGGAAGAAACAGCTTCCGCGGAAGAATCCACCGAAGCCTGATCGCGGGTCTATCCCGGGTCTGAATTACCGGAGAGCCGCCGAAAGCGGCTCTCTTTTTTCGTTCATCTGCTCTGTTTTTCGGAGCTTCCAATATATTGTTGCATAGAAGGATAAAGTTATGAAGTGTAAAATTCTGCATGAAGCGCGCGGGCACATGCGTGTACATCTCGTCTGCGGCCGCATGACGCTGAAAGAAGCCGACGTTTTAGAGTATTACCTGCGCGCCGTGGACGGCGTAAAGGAAGTTAAGGTCTACGACCGCACACAGGACGCCGTCATCGTCTATCAAAACGACCGCACATCCCTTATTCGTGCGCTCGCGACATTCTCGTTCGCAAAAGCCGAAAGCATGGAGCTTGTGCCGGATCACACCGCCCGTGCATTGAACCGCGAGTTTGAAGACAAGCTCGTCTTCACGGTGCTGCACCGCGCTATGGCCAAAATGTTCTTCCCGGCGCCCATTCGCATGATGCTTGCCATCATCCGCTCCGCAAAGTACATCAAAGAGGGCGTTAAGGCGCTGCTGCACGGTCATCTCTCCGTTGCTGTGCTTGATGCCACGGCTGTCACCGTTTCTCTTGTGCGCGGTGATTTCGATACGGCAGGCTCCGTTATGTTCATGCTGCGCCTCGGCGAGATTCTCGAGGAGTGGACGCACAAAAAGTCTGTTGCCGACCTCGCGGGCGCCATGTCCCTCAATGTCGATAAGGTCTGGCTCAAGACGAACGACACCGAGGTGCTCATGCCAATCGGCGACATTCAGGCGGGCGACCGCATCGTTGTGCGCACGGGCAATATGATTCCGCTCGACGGTAAGGTCGTCGAGGGTGAAGCCCTGGTCAATCAAGCCTCTATGACCGGCGAATCTCTGCCGGTGCAGAAGTCCGTCGGCAGCTACGTGTATGCCGGCACCGTCGCCGAAGAGGGCGAGTGTGTCATCTGCGTCGAAAAAGCCATGGGCGGCGGTCGTTATGACCGTATCGTCCGCATGATCGAAGAATCCGAAAAATTGAAATCCACCGCAGAAGACAAGGCTTCCCGCCTTGCCGATAAGCTTGTGCCGTACACGCTTGGCGGCACGGCGCTGACCTATCTGCTCACGCGCAACGTCACAAAGATGCTCGCCGTGCTGATGGTCGATTTCTCCTGCGCGTTAAAGCTCTCCATGCCGATCGCGGTGCTGTCTGCGATGCGCGAGAGCAGCGCACACCATATTTCCGTCAAGGGCGGCCGCTTCATGGAGGCCGTTGCAAATGCCGATACCATTGTGTTCGATAAAACCGGCACGCTGACGTACGCAACACCGCGTGTCGCCATGATCGAAACGTTCGGCGACCGCGAGGAAAGCGAGATGCTGCGTCTTGCCGCCTGCCTTGAGGAGCATTACCCGCACTCCATGGCAAACGCTGTCGTGGCCGAAGCCAAGGACCGCGGCCTCTCCCACGAAGAGTACCATTCTCGCGTGGAATACGTCGTCGCGCACGGCATTTCCAGCACTGTGGAGGGCAAAAAGGTCATCATCGGCAGCGCGCACTTCGTTTTTGAAGACGAGGGCTGCGTGATCCCGGAGGGCGAAGAAGCGAAGTTCAACGCACTTCCGGCCGAGTATTCGCACCTTTATCTGTGCATTTCCGGTGTGCTCGCAGCCGTCATCTGTATCTCCGACCCGCTGCGTAAGGAAGCAAAGGACGCCATCCGCGCTCTGCACGCTTGCGGCATCAAGAAGGTTGTCATGATGACCGGCGATAACCGCAAGACCGCCGAAGCCGTTGCGGCAGAGGTCGGCGTAGATGAGTTTTACGCCGAAGTGCTGCCGGAGGATAAGGCGAACTTTATCCGCCGCGAAAAAGAAATGGGCCGCACCGTTATCATGGTCGGCGACGGCGTGAACGATTCTCCGGCGCTGTCCGAAGCAAGCGTCGGCGTTGCTATCAATACCGGCGCCGCCATTGCCAGAGAGATCGCGGACATCACCGTTGCGGCAGGCGATCTCTATGAGCTCGTCACCCTGCGTCAGCTCAGCACTGCGCTCATGGCGCGCATCCACCGCAACTACCGTTTCATCGTCGGCTTCAACCTCATGCTTATCCTGCTCGGCGTAGGCGGAATCATCCAGCCGACTACCTCCGCACTCCTGCACAATATGTCCACACTCGGCATCAGCCTTAAAAGCATGACAGATCTTCTGCCGGAAAAAGCAGAGGAAGAGTAAGAAAAGAAGCTTCCCGTAACAGTGGTCAAAAGTTTTCGCCGGCCTTTTTCAAAAGACTGCGGGTACTTAGGGCAGCGCCCTAAGTTGCTTTCATCAGAAAGCGAAATCTCTTTGCCTACATAAAATTAGGAAGGTTGATTTGAATGTCCGGGGGACATTCAAATCGTAGGGAACCCAGTTGCATGGGTTCCTGCAAGGGCGGTCAATGACCGCCCTTTTTTACATCCAAACCCGCGCTTTGCCGCATCGCTCCGCGGCGCCCTTTCACGCTTTATTGCACAATGGGTAAAAGGGTACAAAAAGAAATTTAAAATAAAGCGCATTTACTACTCGACAAGACGCCAACTTCGGTGTATACTGGTAGGGTGCTTGCGGCAGGAACCGCAAAAACGAACACAATATCTTGTGGTTACGCATAAATATTCAATATAAAGTAAATTATGGAAACTGATTATGAAAACCAAAGGGGCTGGAAACATGCAGCTCCCGCGGGCGGTATGAAGGAGCGGTAAGGAACATGAAGATCATTAAGAGAAACGGCTCGGAAGCAGCGTTCGATATCACTAAGATTATCGTCGCTGTCTCCAAGGCAAATAAAGAGATCGACGAGCGTCAGAGACTTACGAACGAGCAAATTCGCACAATTGCTGCAAATGTCGAAGGAGCGTGCGTCGCCATGGGGCGTGCAGCGTCCGTGGAAGAAATACAGGACCTCGTAGAAAAGCAGATCATGGGGCAAGGTGCGTTCGATGTCGCTAAGGAGTATATCTGTTACCGCTATACGCGTTCGCTTGCGCGCCGCGCCAATACCACCGATAACCAGATCCTCAGCCTTATCGAGTGCAACAACGAGGAAGTCAAGCAGGAAAACGCGAATAAAAATCCAACCGTAAACAGCGTCCAGCGCGATTACATGGCCGGCGAGGTCTCCAAAGACATCGCGCGCCGCATTTTGCTTCCGCGCGAAATCGTCGAAGCACACGAGCAGGGCATCATCCATTTCCATGATATGGACTATTTCGCGCAGCACATGCACAACTGTGACCTCGTAAACCTCGAAGACATGCTGCAAAACGGCACGGTCATCACCGGCACGCTCATTGAAAAGCCGCACAGCTTCTCCACCGCCTGCAACATCGCCACGCAAATCGTCGCGCAGGTTGCAAGTAACCAGTACGGCGGCCAGAGCATCAGCCTCGCACACCTCGCGCCGTTCGTGCAGATCTCCCGCGAGAAAATCCGCCGTGAGGTCGAAGTCGAGATCGGCGAACTTGGCGTTTCCCCGGATGAGGCCCAAATCTCCAAAATGGTGGAGCGCCGTCTGCGTGAGGAGATCAAGCGCGGCGTGCAGACCATCCAGTATCAGGTCGTGACTTTGATGACGACGAACGGTCAGGCGCCGTTCATCACCGTGTTTATGTATCTGAACGAGGCGAAAAACGAGCGCGAAAAGCGCGACCTCGCCATGATTATCGAGGAAGTGCTGCTCCAGCGCTATGAGGGTGTCAAAAACGAAAAGGGTGTGTGGGTTACCCCGGCATTCCCAAAGCTCATTTATGTTTTGCAGGAGGATAACATTACCCCCGGCAGCGAATACTATTACCTCACCGAGCTTGCCGCAAAGTGCACCGCAAAGCGCATGGTGCCGGACTACATCTCCGAAAAGAAGATGAAAGAGCTCAAAGAAGGCAACTGCTTCCCGGTCATGGGTTGCCGCAGCGCGTTAAGCCCGTGGAAGGATGAAAACGGCAACTATAAGTTCTACGGCCGCTTCAATCAGGGCGTCGTCACACTGAATCTTGTCGATGTTGCGCTCAGCTCCGGCGGCGATATGGAAAAGTTCTGGAAGGTCTTCGATGAGCGCCTCGACCTGTGCTACCGCGCACTCATGTGCCGCCACAACCGCTTGAAGGGCACATTGTCCGACGCCGCGCCAATCCTCTGGCAGTACGGCGCAATCTCCCGCCTCAAAAAAGGCGAGCCCATCGATGCGCTTCTCTACGGCGGCTATTCCACCATTTCGCTCGGCTATGCCGGTCTGTGCGAGTGCGTGCGCTACATGACGGGCAAATCCCACACGGACCCCAGCGCAACGCCGTTTGCGCTCGCTGTCATGAAGTACATGAACGCTGCGTGCGAAAAATGGAAGGCAGAGACCACCATCGGCTTCGGTCTGTACGGCACGCCGCTCGAGAGCACTACGTACAAGTTCGCAAAGTGCCTCCAGCGCCGCTTCGGCATCATCCCGGGCGTCACGGATAAGCCGTATATCACAAACAGCTACCACGTCCACGTCACCGAGCATATTGACGCGTTTGAAAAGCTCCGCTTCGAGTCGCAGTTCCAGGCGCTTTCCACCGGCGGTGCGATCAGCTATGTCGAGGTCCCGAACATGCAGAATAACCTCGAAGCCGTCCTGCAGATCATCCGCTATATCTACGATAACATCATGTACGCCGAGCTCAACACCAAGAGCGATTATTGCCAGAAGTGCGGCTACGACGGTGAGATTCAGATCGTCGAGGACGACGGCAAGCTCGTTTCCGCCGACCGTACCCCCAACATGCGCGGCGCCTTCGTTACGGGGCTGGTTTCCGAGTACCCCGCGCCTGCGCTCGACGCCCTCGCGCGCGAAATCCGCGCCGGAGAGGTCAAGACGGTTCTCTGCTTCCGCGAAGACCTCAAATCCCTCGGGCTTGACTCCAAGGACTTCAAGTCCGCCAACGTCATCTACTGCGGCGCGCTCGAAAACCGCACGAGCGAATCCGCAAAAATCTGCATTCCGCTGCGCAGCGAGTTCGAGAAGGACGGGCTGTGGATAAACCGCCAGTTCAGGGTGCAGAAATTCGAGCGCGCGGTAAACCCGCCCGCCGACAGTGTGGACGAAATAGAGTTGCTTTCGGCGCTTATGCGCAAAATCGCTAACGAGTCTTTCAAAACCCCGACGGTGCGCGAACTCAGGGAGCTTATGGCCTCCCGAATCGCCGTCTTGAAAGACTGCGCCGACGTCGGGGATTCCGGCGTCCTCATAGACTCTTCCGATTTCGCGGGCATAAAATTCCCCGAGGCCGCTGCGCTGCATTTCGAGCCTTCAAAATAGCAAGGAGCCGCAATGAACATACAAAATTTCCCGACTTTTGAAGCGGTTTTAGCGTCCGCCGGAGTTTCGGCGTGCGGGATTCTGCTGCAAATCCTCTTCGCGCTTCTTGCGATAATGCTGATAATGACCTTTGCGGGGCTCAGCGTGGTCGCCGAGAGAAAAGTCTGCGCGTACATTCAGGGTAGGTACGGGCCAAACAGGACGGCGATACCGCTCGTGGCGGCGATACCGCTTGTAGGCAATTTCCTCAAAAAGAACGGTCTGATGCAGCTCGCAGCAGACGGGCTCAAATTCCTCTTCAAGGAGGATCCGATTCCCGCGCACGTGCGCAAGTTCTGGTATATTGCGGCGCCCGTAATGGCGCTCGCGCCGGTTCTCGTGGTCGCGGGGCTGATACCCTTCGGGGTGTGGCGGGGCGCCGACGGGGAGGTTCCGATAGCCGCCTGCGACATAGATTTGAGCCTGCTCGCCGCGCTCGCCGTCAGCTCGCTCGGGGTGTTCGCCTCGTGCATGGCGGGGTGGTCGTCGAACAGCAAGTTCCCGTATTTGGGCGCAATGCGCGCCTCCGCGCAGGTGATAAGCTTTGAGCTCTGCATGGGGCTCTCCGTCCTGCCGGTCGTGCTCTGGATTTCGGGTTCCGTCCAGAATCCGCTCAGCCTCTTTGAAATAGGCCGATACCAGTCGGGCGGCTGGTGGTTCTGCTTTACGCAGCCCGTATCCGCGCTGATATTCCTGATATGCCTGTTCGCCGAGACGAACCGCCTGCCGTTCGACATGGCCGAGAGCGAAACCGACCTCGTAAGCGGCTACCACACCGAATACGGCTCTTTCAAGTTCGGCCTGTTCTTCGTGGGCGAGTACGGGCATATGGCGGCGGGTTCCGCGCTCTTCGTGGCGCTCTTTCTCGGCGGGTGGAATCCCCTGCCGGGCTGCGAGTGGCCGGCGTCCTGGGGGTGGGTTTCCTCGGTTCTTTCGGTCGCGGCTTTCATTGTGAAAATCGCGGCGATGCTCTTCTTCATGATATGGGTGCGCTGGTCGCTGCCGCGCTTCCGGTACGACCAGGTGATGCGCATAGGCTGGAAGGTGACCCTGCCGCTGGCTTTGGCGAACGCCGTGTTCTATATGTGTTTGGCTTCAATTTAACGGATATTTCCATGGCAATCGTAGTCGAAAGAAAATCACTCTCGCTTCTCGAGCGCACGTATCTGCCGCAGATAGCGTCCGGGTTGTGGATAACGCTCAAAAACTTTTTCAAGCCGAAGGTCACCCTGCAATATCCCGACCAGCGCCCCGTTCTGCCCGACGGATACCGCGGGGCCCCTGTGCTCGTCAAGGATTCCTTCGGGCGCGAGAAGTGCGTCTCGTGCCAGCTCTGCGAGTTTGTCTGCCCGTCGAAGGCGATAAAGGTCACCCCGGGGGAGATCGACCCGTCGGGCGAATACGCCTTTATAGAAAAGGCTCCCCGCGACTTTGAAATCGACATGCTGCGCTGCATTTACTGCGGCCTGTGCGAGGACGCCTGCCCCGAAAAGGCGATAGTCCTCCAAAACGAATTTTCGATAAACGCCGACTCGCGCGCAAAATTCGTGCGCCACAAGGAGGAGCTCTACGCCCTCGGCGGCGTGCTGCCGGACAAGATAATGAAGTGGAAAAAGGTGAGGGATACCGCCGAACTCGAAGGAGGCCGCTGATGGAGACAGCAATATACTATCTTTTGTGCGCCATGACGCTCGGAGGCGCGCTCGGGGTGATTCTCGCGCGCGGATATGTCAACGCGGCGATGTCGATGCTGCTTTCGATGCTCGGGGCCGCCGGAATGATGGTCATGATGGGGGCGTATTTCGTGGCGTTTATAATGGTGAGCGTTTACGCGGGGGCGGTTCTTGTGCTGTTCGTGTTCGTCGTTATGCTGATGGGCGAGGAAAAAGACGGCGCGGGACTCGGCAAGAAACTCGCGCTCGCGGGGCTCTGGGTGCTGCTCGGGGCGTTCATAGGCTGGGCGTCTCCGGCGTTTCTCGGCGACGCCGCCCTGCGCGCGGGGGCTCCGGCGGAGGCTTCTTCCGCTCTGGCTTCCGCCAGGAATTACGGGCTCGCGCTGTTTTCCGAATACATGCTTCCCTTCCAAATCTGCGGCGCGCTGCTTTTTGCGGCGATGCTCGGCGTAATCGCAATCGCCAAGCCGCCGCGCTCCGAAAGCGCGGGCAAATCCGAAAAAATTTAGAGATATGGACATTCTGAACCAATTCCTGCCGCCCGCCCTGATGCTGTTTGCAACGGGGCTTCTGGGCGCGATGTTCAAAAGAAATCTCGTTACGATTTTCATGTGCGTCGAGATTATGCTCTGCGGCGCGACCCTCGCGCTGGTGGCTTTCGCGGCCGCCTACGGCGACGTGTCGGGGGCGGCGTTCGCATTCTTTGCGATGGCGATAGGCGCGGCGGAAGTCGCGGTGGGGCTGGCGATAATAACGCAGCTCTTCAAGGTGTCCAACACCGTCTCGACCAAAAACCTCAACGCGCTGGGAGACTGACGACATGGAGGCCAAACTTACGTTTCTGCTATTGGCGCCCCTTTTTGCGGCGGCGGCAATAGTTTTGTTTTTCCGCTCCGGAAGGAGGCTTCCGGCGTTCATATCGGTGGCGAGCGCGGGGCTTTGTCTCGCGGCGGCGCTCTCGGCGATGCTCTCCGGCACCGGATTCTACAAGTCGTCCTTCGAGCTTTTCAGGCTCGGGAATTTCTCCTTCAACACGGGGCTGCTCTTCGACCCCGCGGCGGCCAACATGCTGTTTGTGGTATGCTTCGTCGGGTTCCTGATACACGTTTTCAGCGTTGGATACACGGACGGGGAGGAATCCCGCGGCAGGTTCTTTGCCGGAATGAGCTTTTTCATGTTCTCGATGACGGGGCTCGTGCTCTCGTCAAATCTGTTCATGATGTTTGTGTTCTGGGAACTCGTCGGGTTTTCGTCCTACGCGCTGATAGCGCAGTACTCCTCGACGGAGGCGGCGAAGGCGGCGTCCAAAAAGGCGTTCATAGTAAACCGCGTAGGCGATTTCGGCTTTTTGCTCGGCATAATTTTCTGTTGGAGCGCGTTCGGGACGACCGACTTTTCGGAGCTCGCAAAAATCGTGGAGGCGGATCCGGCGAAGGCCTCTACCGGCATGGGAATGCTTCTGCTCTGCGGATTCCTCGGCAAGAGCGCGCAGTTCCCGCTCCAAGTCTGGCTCCCCGACGCGATGGCGGGTCCCACGCCCGTTTCCGCTCTCATACACGCGGCGACAATGGTTGCCGCCGGCGTGTTCATGATGGTGCGCCTCTGCTCTTTCGGATTCCTGACGCCGGCCGTTCTGGACGCCGTTCTGATTCTCTGCTCGCTTATGGCGTTCTGCGCGGGGCTTTGGGCTTTGGGGCAGACGGACATCAAAAAGATTCTGGCGTATTCCACCCTCGCGCACCTCGGGCTGATGGGGGCGGGGGTTGCGCTCGGCTACGATCTGGCGATGTACCACCTCACCACCCACGCGTTCTTCAAGGCCACCCTCTTCCTCGCCGCGGGTTCGATAATCCACGCCTGCGCGCACGAGCAGGACATATACAAAATGGGCGGGCTTTTCAGGCGCATGCCGGCGACCTCCATTGCCGCGCTGGTCGCCGCCCTGTCGATTATAGCCGTTCCGTATTTTTCGGGATATTACAGCAAGGAGGCCATAGTGCTGGCGTCCTACGCGCGCTCGGCGGGCGGCGCGCTCCTCGACAAGGTTTCGTTCTGGCTGGTGTTCGCGGCGGCGGCGTTCACGCCCATATACATGTTCAGGCTTTTCTTCAACGTATTTTGCGGAACCCCCCATTCGGAGGGCGCGGAGAAAGCCCGCGAGAGCTCCCTGTGGATGACGCTGCCGCTCGCGGTCCTCGCCGCGTATTCAGCGGTAGGGGCGTGGAGCTACGCCTACGGCTTTGAATGGCTCGGCGGAAAGTGGAACTTCCTAATGCCCTCCGCCGCCACGAAGTTCGTCGGCGACCTGCTCAAACTCCACTCGCCTTCCCCGGATTCCGCCGAAGCCGTCCGCATCGTCGCCCGCGCGGCGCTCGCGTGCACTTTTGCGGGCGTCGGAATCGCGTACGTTCTCTACGGCCGCAACCGCGGCTGCGATCCGGTTCGGAAGAGATTGCCTTTTGTTTACAACATTCTCGAAAAACACGGCTGGTTCGACTGCGTCTACGACTGGTACGTCGCGAAAGTCCAGCAGAGGGTTGCGGTGTTTCTCGCCACTTTCGTCGATTTGCTCTTCGTCGAAATGCTTTGCGTGAGGGGTTCGGGCGTCGTGTGCGCGGTCGTCGGGCACGGCGTCAAAAAGCTCCACGCGTGCTCCTGCAATTCGCAGGTGAAGTGGCTAGTTTTCGGGGCTGTGCTTTTAATCGCCCTTGTCTTTGTGTCATAGGAGGCTGTTTCCATGGAAGACTTTTATAAAGCTGTTTTGAATCTGGGCGTATACGCCCCGCTGGTATGCGCGCTTGCGGTGGCGTGTTTCTGGCCGTTTATTTCTGCGCGCGCGGCAAAGGCGCTTGCGCTCGCCTCGTCCGCAGTTTTGGCGGCAGCCGGAATCGCCCTGTGGTGCGCGATGCCCGCCGACGGCTCGTTCGCGTTCTCGTCCGATTTGACGCTCGCGGGAGTCGCCCTCCCGCAGTTCGCCCTCAACGGGGTGTCCGCGCCGATTTTCGCGCTCGCGGGCATAGTCGGCTTTGCGGCGGTCTGGCAGGCGGCGTGCTCCGAAATCCGCAACGCCAAGCTTTATTTCATGCTGCTTTCCGTGATGCTCGGCGGGCTCGCCGGAGCGTTCGCGAGCGTCAACCTGCTGTGGATGTACGCCTTCCATGAATTCGCGCTCGTGCCGACGTTTATTGCGATGAACATCTGGGGCGGGGCGGGGCGCAGAATGGCGGCCATGCAGATGGCGGTCTATCTCACGCTCGGCGCGCTCGTTTCGCTTGCCGGCATAATCGCGCTTTACGCGCAGAGCAATGCCGGCAGTTTCGGCTTGCAGGATATCGCGCTCGCGGCGGCTGTAAATCCCCTTTCTTCCGGATGGCAGTCGGCGGTTTTCGCCCTGCTGCTCTTCGGGCTCGGCACTCTCGTATCCCTCTTCCCTCTGTACTCATGGGCGCCGCGCGCGTACGCTTCGGCCCCGACCGCGTTTGCGATGCTCCACGCGGGGGTGCTCAAAAAGTTCGGCCTCTACGTGCTGATACAGGCGGCCTACCCGCTGCTCGCTTCCGGAGCGCGGGAATGGGCGTGGGTTATGGCGGTTCTGGCGCTCTTTAACGTGGTCTTCATCGGTTTCGTCACGATGGCCCAGCGCGATCTCAAAATGATGGTTGCCTATTCGAGCGTCGCGCACATGGGGATATGTTTTCTCGGGTTGGCGTCGATGAGCGTGCTCGGCGCGGGCGGCACTGTTCTGATGATGTTCGGGCACGGCGCGAGCGTTGCGCTCATGCTGATGCTCTCGACCATTATAGTAAACCGCACCGGCGAATGGGAGATGTCGAAGATGGGCGGTCTTTACCGCCGCGCTCCGGTTCTGGGGGCGTTTTTCGTCGCGGGGTCTTTCGCGGGCGTCGGGCTGCCCGGGTTCGCGAACTTCTGGGGCGAACTCTGCGTGCTGACGAGCCTCTGGAATTTCTCGCCCGCCGTATGCGCGGCGGCCGCCACCGGCATAATAATATCCGCCGTGTACGCGCTCAGGGCCGTGGCGAACGTCTTTATGGGCGAGCCCTCCGCGGCGCTCGCCGGAAAGTTCGGTTCCATCGCCGACATGACTTTGCGGGAAAAAATACCCGCGGCGGTGCTCGTTGCCGCCCTGCTTGTCGTGGGCTTCTTCCCGAAGACCGTGACGACGGGTCTGGACTCGTGCCTTTCGAATGTGGCGGCTTACGCCCAAACAAAGTAGGATTTTATGGAAAACATCACATCTTTCGAATGGTCGGCGGTTTCGGCTGAAGCCGCGCTCTTTTGCGGGGCGGTTCTCGCCGTGCTCTTCGAGGCGCTTTTCCCGAAGAGGAGGACGGCGGTATGCGCGTTTGCGGTCGCCGCAATGATAGCCGCCATAGCGCTTGACCTGCTCGCGCCCGTTCCGGATCTGTCGTTCGGCGGAACGCTCGGCGGCCGCGGCGGATTCGGGGTTTTCATAACGGCGTGCGCGCTGCTTTCGGCGCTGCTGGGCTTCGGGTACTTCGCCAAGGGCGGGGCGCGTAGGTGCGAGTTCCTCGCGGTTCTGATGGTTTGCGCGGCGGCTCTCTCGGTCTTTGCGCGTTCCCGCAACCTTATGCTCTCGTTTGTCGCCCTCGAATGCGCCACGGTCTGCCTGTACGTCATGGCAGCGTGGAGCAGGTCGAGGGCTTCGAGCCTTGAAGGGGCCGCCAAGTACCTCGTGATAAGCGGCGTGAGCGGCGGCCTCTTCCTGCTTGGAACCGTTTTCGTCTACGGCGCGGGGCTCGAGTCCGGCGTGGACTTTTTGAATTTTGAAAATTTTACCCTCGGCTTTTGCAGCGGCAAATTTGTCGCGGGGATTTTGCTCGTGGCGTGCGCGGCGCTGTTCAAGCTCGCGGCGTTCCCGTTCCAGTTCTGGTCGCCCGACGTTTACCAGGGTTCCCCGACGCCCGTTTCGGCATTCTTTGCGGTTGGCTCCAAGGCGGCGGGGATAGTGTTTCTGGCGCAGATATGCCTTGCGGTGGACTTCTCCGCGGTTCCGTCGGCCGCCTCCCGCGCGGCTTTTGCGGTTTCTGCGATAGCGGCGCTCACAATCGCCGTCGGCAATCTCGGAGCCATCACCCAGACAAACGCCAAGAGGCTCATGGGTTTTTCCGGAATCGCGAATGCCGGTTATCTGCTCGTTTTGCTCGCCTCCCTCATAAAATACCCGAAGTCCGCGGAGCTCTTCGAAATCTCCCTGTACTTCTACCTTGCGGCTTACATGTTCGCCAATTACGGCATATTTTTTGTAATAAACCAATTCGAGGGAGACGACGACAGCGCGCTCGAATTTTCCGACTTCCGCGGCCTGATCCGCAAGAACCCCGTGGCGGACTCGACCCTCATAATATCGCTCGCGTCGCTGGCGGGGATTCCGCCTACCGCCGGATTTTTCGGAAAACTCCTGATTCTGATACTCGCATGGTACGCGCAGCTGTATGTTCTGATGGGCGTCATGATCGCGGGGTCCGCCGTGTCGATTTTCTATTATTTCTCATGGATGCGCGCGAGCGTCGACGCGGGCGCGGGCGACGAGCGCAGGCTTGGGGATTCCGCAGCCATGCTGCCGACTATGATCGCGCTTTCGGCGGCGACCCTCGTGTTCGGGGTGTTCTTCTTTTTCAAGGTTTAATCCCGAAAATTGTTGCCAAACGCCGCGTTTGCCGGAAACTGATTCCCTATGAAATTTTTTGCGCCAATAGCCGCGGCCGCGGCGCTCCTGTTCGTCTGCGGCTGTGAAACCAAGGAAAGGGACTTATTCAGCCGCCAGATTGAAATCCGCAGCGTGCCCGCCGGCGCGCCGATAGTGGTTGACGGGCTTAAAATGGGCAAAGCGCCCCTGAGCGTCGGCGTCGAGACCACGGAGGACGGGTGTTTTGTCCGCAAGACTGTCATCACCGCCATTCCGCAGGACGAATCGCTCCATACCCAGATAGTCACCTTTCCGGCTTTCAGGATTTCCGACCCCGAAAAGAGCCGCGTCCCCGAGACTATAATCTTCGATATGACCAAAAGCCCTGCGCAGGGCGGCGGCGTGTCGTTCGAGGACTGAAAATTTTTTCGCAGCTTTACCGAAATGTCATCGCAGATAAAATACATATTGGACGAAGAGTCAATCCCGACCCATTGGTACAACATTGAGGCCGACCTTAAAAAACCGACGCCCCCGCCGCTCGACCCCTCCACGGGCAAGCCTTTCGAGCCCGCGAAGCTCGAAGCGATTTTCGCGAAGACCTTAATCGAACAGGAGATGTCGCGCGAGCGCTACATCGAAATCCCCGAGCCCGTCCGCGAAATAATGCGCCAGTGGAGGCCGTCGCCGCTCCACCGCGCCCGCAGGCTCGAAAAGGCGCTCGGAACCCCCGCGAAAATCTATTTCAAATACGAAGGCGTCAGCCCGTCGGGTTCGCACAAGACCAACAGCGCGATGGCGCAGGCATTCGAAAACAAGAGGTGCGGAACTAAAAAGGTGACGACCGAGACCGGCGCGGGCCAGTGGGGGTCGGCGCTCTCGCAGGCGTGCAACATTTTCGGGCTTGAATGCACCGTGTTCATGGTGAGGTGCTCGTTTGAGCAGAAGCCGTACCGCAAAGCGATGATGGAGATTTTCGGCGGGCGCACCATTCCCTCTCCGAGCCCCTTTACCGAAGCGGGCAGGGCGGTTCTTGCGAAGGATCCCGACTGCCGCGGTTCCCTCGGGATAGCGATATCCGAAGCCGTTGAGGAGGCGCTCAAAAACGACGATACGAAGTATTGCCTCGGCTCCGTGCTCAACCATGTTCTCCTGCACCAGACCGTCATAGGCTTGGAGGCGATGAAGCAGATGGAGATGGCGGGCGACTACCCCGACATCGTGATAGGCGCATGCGGAGGGGGTTCCAATTTCGCGGGCATGGCATTCCCGTTCATAGGAGAGTCCTTGCGCAGCGGCAAAAAAGTCGATATTCTCGGCGTCGAGCCCGCCGCGTGCCCGAGCCTCACTAAGGGCAAATACGCCTACGACTACGGCGACGTCGCCAAACAGACGCCCCTCATTAAAATGTACACGCTCGGCAGCTCTTTCATTCCGCCGGCGGTGCATGCGGGCGGCTTGCGCTACCACGGCATGGCGCCGCAGATAAGCAACGTTGCGGCCCAGGGGCTGATGCGCGCGCGCACTGTCCAGCAGTTGGACGTGTTCCGCGACGCCATAGCGTTCGCCCGAGCCGAGGGCATAATTCCCGCTCCCGAATCATCGCACGCGATAACCGCAGCCATGGACGAGGCGCGCGCATGCAGGGAGACTGGGGAAGCCAAGACGATTCTCTTCAATCTCTCGGGTCACGGGCATCTCGATATGTCGGCCTATACCGACTATCTGGCCGGCAAGCTCAAAAATTACGACTATCCCGAAGAGGAGATAGCCATGGCGCTTTCCGGCCTGCCGGTCTGCGAAGGTTGATTTCCTCCTTTATTTCGCCCCGCCGCATGCCGCGCGGGGCGGTTTTTTCTTGTATTCCGCGCGCTCCGGCGGTAGCTTCATTTCAAAATGCGGCTGCGGAGGGCGGAACGCCCGTATGCACATTTGCTTGCCGCCGCAAAACTTGTTTCTCCTTGACTGATGACAGGTCGCGTTTCCGGCGTATTTTTCGGATTTTATTCCGCAGTTTCCGCGTTTGCGTTTGCCGCGGCGGCCTTGTTTTGCCTGCCGCAGTCCGCGCTCGGCGCGGATTTTTCCAATGAGGCTGAGAATCTCGCGGCGGCGATGGACTGGGACGCCCCGGCCGGCCTCTCCGCCGCCGGCTACGCCGCCGCCAAAAAAGCCGCCGATGCCGGAGACGCCGCCGCGCAGTTCGTCGTCGGGGCGGCCAACCTCGTCGGCGCGGGGCGCGAAAAAGACCCCCATTCGGCGGCGGCGTATTTTTCCATGTCGGCTTTCTCCAAATATCCCCTCGGACTCTTCGGACTCGCCGTATGCATGCGCGACTCCGTTGGAATGCCCGAATCTCCAAAATCCGCGCTCAAATATTTTGAAAAGGCCGCCGCCGCGAGGTGCGCGCGCGCGGAAAACGCCCTCGGCGTATGTTATTATAAGGGCTACGGCGTCCGCAAAGACCCCGAAAAAGCGGTCGGGCTCTTCAAAAAGGCGGCGAATGCCGGTGTCGCGCGCGCCTACGTATCGCTCGGCAAGGCGGCATTGGAGGGCGTTGGAATGGGAAAAAATCCCTCCCGAGCGCGCGAATACTGGGAGTCCGGCGCAAAGTCGGGCAGCGCGATAGCGCAGAACAACCTTGCGATTCTGCTCGCCAGGGGTCTGGATTCCAATCCCGACGAAATACGCGCAATATCGCTTTTCAGGGAGAGCGCGCTGCGCGGTTATCCGCCGTCGCAAATCGCCTACGCGCTGTCGCTCTTGCAGGGCGTAGGCGTCGCCCGCGACCCGCGCGAGGGTTTCAAGTTCATGGAAATGGCGGCCAAGTCGGGAAATCCCGAGGCGCAAAACAATCTTGCCGCCTGCTATTTCAACGGCATCGGGGTTGCGCAGGACTATCCCATGGCTCTGAACTGGTACAGGCGCGCCGCTTCCGCCGGCTATCCGGACGCGCAAAATAACCTTGCGGACTGCTATTTCAACGGCTACGGAGTTCCGAAAAACCAATCGGAGGCGGTCAAATGGTACAGGCGGGCCGCATTCCAGGGCAATGTCTCCGCCCAGAGCAATCTCGGCTATTGCTATCTCAACGGAATCGGAACCGGAAAAAACGCCTCCGACGCCATCAAGTGGCTCGAAAAAGCCGCCGCCGCCGGAGACGTTTCCGCGCAGAGCAACCTCGGAACCTGCTACGTCAACGGCGTAGGTGTGCCCGTAAATTATCCCGCAGGCGTATCATGGCTCGAAAAAGCCGCCGCCGCCGGAGACGCGCAAGCCCTCGGCAACCTCGGAGCCTGCTATTTCAACGGCCTCGGCGTCGAAAGAAATACCGAAAGGGGACTAACCCTTATCCGAAAGGCCGCCAAAGCCGGCAACGAAGAAGCCCAAAAGGCTCTCCAAAGGATCTCACGCCTCTGATTTGGCGAATGCTTTTGGGCTAAAAACGAGTTGCTGCGCGATAACGGCGACTTTCGCGTATGTCAATACGCTTCAATCCGCCGTTTCGCTTGCGCCCCGTTTTTAGCTCCAAAAGCATTGCGCCAAATCGGGTACCCTTGATTTTTTGAAACGAACTCTGGAAGTTTGTACGAACCTCTCATGGGAGGTTCGTTTTTTATTGGGGGATTGAGGAGGAGATAGAAGCATTGGCGGAGCCAATCTTCGTAAGGGGCGTTAGCTCCTTCAATGGAAGTGCGCCCCGCACCGTCCCGTGCCGATAGTCCTTGCGCCGTTGCCCAGACCCCCTCATTACCGTTTTTAAGCGGCAAGACTTTATATCGGATAGTATGTCTTGATTGTGCCTTTATTTGGCGAAAGTCCTTCCAAGGCGGCGCGCTTCTTTCAGGTATTCCGTGTTCTCGATGTCACCCGCAGCGAAGCAACCTTTTGCCGCGACGACACCCGCGTCTTTCCAGCCGAGAAAATTCGCCATGCCCCTGTATGAGGCGATTGCGCCTTCGGCGGATTCCAGAGTGTCGTCCGCAAACGACAACAAAAGCGCCGTCTTTTTCGGAACATGCAGCGCGGCGTCGTTGGCGTAAAACCTGTCTATTACGCTCCTTATCTGGGAGTTCATTCCGTAGTAGTGGATTGGGGAGGCGAATACCACTCCGTCCGCCTCCAAGAGATGCGGGTTGAGCTCTTGCATGTCGTCCTTGAACGCGCATCCGCCGTCGCCGCTATGGCATTTTTCGCATGCTACGCATGGGTGAATTTTTTTGAAGGCCGCGTCGAAGCGGATTACTTCGCAGCCCGATTCCTCGGCGCCGGCGATAAACTCGTCCGCTAACCTCGACGAATTGCCATGCCTGCGCGGGCTTCCGGTTATTGCCAATATTTTCATGATATTTCCTTTCGTCACAGTTATTGCAAATATTGTAATGTGTTCGGGCGGCATCCATTGCCGCAGGGCACCGCCGCCTTTCGGGGCTTCGGGGAGCCTTTTGGCGCTTTGCCACCTGTGAATTTAAAATTTTATTGATTTTATCATACGGGATTTCTTAATTTTTATAAAGTACGCACAAATATGTTATATACTAACCAAAAGTAGAGCATGAGAAAAGCCGGCAAACTGTGCAGCAAAACTGGCGTCAGGCTGGAGGATACGGGGTTTGGGTACACGCTTTCGGCGATAGGCGGAAAATACAAAATGATAATCCTGTTCTGGATTGTCGAAACCGGCCCTGTATTGAGGTTCAACGAGCTTAAAAGGAAAATCGGCACGATTTCTTTCAAAACGCTCGCGGCGTCGCTTAGGGAACTGGAAGCCGACGGCATTGTCGAGCGCAAAGCCTACGCGCAGATACCGCCGAAGGTCGAGTATTCGCTCACCAAGAAAGGCGAGTCGCTGATTCCCGTGCTGGACGCGATGTGCGACTGGGGAAGCGCGAACGGGAAGTCTTCCGCCAGATAGTCGCTGCGGGTTTGCCGCATTTCTTGAATGCGCCGTATTGGCGAAAGGCGCCCGAATTTGCACGCCGTTCCCCTGCGGCGGCGCGTTGTTCCGCGGGCTTCCCCGATGCCGACGGCGTCTTAGTTTTGCCTCCCGCGCGGCTATTTCAACGGCGCCTATTTCGCCTTCTTTTTCAGGTACATTATATAGCCGTTATTTATTATGTATGAGGCTGTCGGCCTTATTTCGGAGTTCTCGATTTTCATCGTCCGCCCGTCTTGGAGAGTACGCTGGTACGAGCTTTTGGGGTTGTCGAAGAGCGGGCGTATCTCCCTGAACAGGCCGTCGGCGAGATATATCGGGCCGGCCTCGTACCCCTCCGGAATTTTCGCTTTTCCGTCCGCCGAAAGGAACACGAAAAACAGCTTGTCGGTCTCGGGCTGGAGGCCTGAGTAGGCGCCGGAGGAAATCCGCGCCGTCGGGCTCTCGTAAGTTTTCCCGTCCCATTTGCGCTTTTCGAGCGGCACGTTGAGAATGTTTTCCCATACGGGTATGGCCTTTACGAGTTTCAGGCGCGCGGGCATCTGCGAAATGCTCCCGAACCCGGGCGTGTGCCCGTTGCCCTCGGGCATTCCGAAAAACGCTGTCCACGCGCCGTTGGCCGCCGCGAGCCCCGCAATCTCGCGCGAGACGGGTTCTTCGAAAGCGTTGGGCGTCGTCGAGCACATTTGCGACGGCTTTACCGTGCCCTTGGCGAACAGCCGCTTGTCCGTCACGAAATCCGTGGTGGCGGCTTCAACCGCCACGAGGTCGGCCTCATATTTTTTACGCTCTTCGGGCTTCATTTCACTGTACGGCGGGGATTCGAAAAATTTCACCCACTGCGCGTAGGGACCGCCGGGTTCGACTATGAATTTTGCGTCTTTGTTGAGCTCCGCCCGCGCGCGCTCAAAGAGGTGTCTGTAAAATTCCATGTGCCCTTGCGAATATGTCGGGTAGTCGTGGACGGTGTCGGGGTGTCTTATGCCCGAATCTTTCCCCGTCCAGTGCGCGAGCGTCACCTGGCGGCCGTTCGCGAACCAGTCGTCCTTCGTCCCGTCCCAGAAGTCGCCCGCAGGCTGGGGGACGTCCCACGCGAACCCCGCGAACTTAAATCCGGGGGTTTGCGCCTCGATTTTTTTCACTCGCTCTATTATCTTGTCCGTTATCTCCCTGATGACCTTCTTTTGTTGGAGGTCGAGCGTGGCGGTGAACCCCTTGCCGCTCCTCCACCCGGGGGCGATATTCCACGGGAACGGCTTGTCGAGGCTCAGGAGGGAGCAGTTGGTCTCCCACCATTTGATTTGTTCCGGAGAATATTTTTTCGCCGTGTCGATTACGCGCGGATATACCGCGTATTCGGGCGACTCTATAAAAAACTTAAATCCCTTGGCCTTTGGGTTGCGCTCCATGCCCCACTGGTAAAATACGTGGGTGTAGCCCATCTGGCGGGCGAAGTCGAGGTTTTCGTCGGCAGTCCCGCGCCACGCTATCCCGTAGACGTTTCGGAAATCGTCGGGTTTTATTTCCGGCTCCCCCGCATTCAGCGCGGCGGCGAGCGGAACCAGCGCGCAAATGGCCTTCAAAATAGATTTCATTTTACCCCCTCCGTTTCGGCAGAATTTTTTGGTGCAACATTCAAAAGTTTAGGGGATTTTCGGAAATATTCAACACGCAAATTTCCCGCGCCTGCCGAACCGGCAAAGAAGCGGGGGTGCTCAGGTCAATTCCGCTTCCAGAGCGGTTGTGGTTGCCGAAAGTACCTTTACGCGCGCGAGGCTGCCGGCGAGGCTTTCGGGCGCCTTGAACAGAGCTTTTCTGTGCGTGCGCGTCCTGCCCATCATGACGCCCTCTCCCCTCCGCGCGGGGCCCTCGACGAGCACTTCCTGCACACTTCCGACGAGGGAAGCGTTGTACGCGCGCGAAGTCTTTTCGAGCTCGCCCAACAGCTCGGCGTTGCGCCGCCGCTTTTCCTCCTCCGGAACGTCGTCGGGCATTTCGGCGCTCGGCGTGCCCGCGCGCGGGCTGTACCTGAAAATGAAAGCCATGTCAAAGCCGGCCTCGCGGAACGCCGAACGCGTGAGCTCGAAGTCCTCCTCCGTCTCGCCCGGGAACCCCACGATTATGTCGGTTGATATGGATATGTTCGGGACGCGCTTCCTCAGGCGCGAAACTATGTCCAAAAACCTGCCTGCGCGGTAGGGGCGGTTCATCTTTTTGAGGACGGCGTCGCTGCCCGATTGCAAAGGCAAGTGAACGTATTCGCAGAGCTTTTCGAGAGATCCGTAGGAGTCTATCAGCTCGTCCGAAAAATACGACGGATGCGGCGAAGTGAACCTTATGCGCTCTATTCCCCCGATTTCGTTTACCGCACGCAGGAGCCACACGAAGTTGGATATGCCGCCCTCCCGCGGAAATTCCCGACCGTAGGCGTTGACGACCTGCCCCAGGAGGGTGACCTCACGCGTGCCGCGCTCCGCGAGGTATTCGATTTCCCGCAGTATGTCCGCCATCGGCCTCGAGCGCTGCGCGCCGCGAACTTTCGGGACTATGCAGTACGAGCAGTTCATCTGGCAGCCCTGCATTACGGATACCAGCGCGCTCGGCGGGGCCGAGAGGTGCTTGTCGACTTTCAGGAAATCGGAGGGGTCGTCGGAGATGTCGACAAAGGCTTCTGAGAATCTTGCCGTGCGCCTGCCCATTCCCTCGGGCAGGGGGGGGTGCCCAATGCCGGCAAGCCTCCTGCGGACGATTTCCTCCGCGATGTCGGGGACCGCCGCCGTCTTGTGGGAGCCCGCCACAAAGTCTATCTCGGGGAATTTGGACACGATTTTCGCGCCGAAATTCTGCGCCATGCACCCGATGAGGCCTATTGCGGGCAGCCCCCCGCGCGGACGCGCCAGCCGAGCCGAAACCAGCCTGCCCAAAAGCCCGACGACTTTCAATTCCGCCTGCTCGCGCACGGAGCATGCGTTTACGATTATCGCGTCGGCATCGTCGGGCGAGTCGGCGATCTCCCAGCCGCGGCCGGCGAAATCCGCCGCAATGTGCTCCGAGTCGCGCTCATTCATTTGGCACCCGTATGTGCGCAGGTAGACTTTCATCGGCAGTTTTTTCTTGAAATTGCGGGCGATTTTACCCCTATTTTACAACTTGCAAATTTAATCCGATACAACCGATGGTAGTTTTTTAAACTTTTGCAAGCTTTGTCGAAATACCGCAGAATTTTAAAAAATTATTTCGGAACGCCGGAATTGCGGTCGGATCAAAAGAAAGAATACTGAAATATGGCAACAAACAAACCCGTAGTTTTCAACAATACCGTCCTGCGCGACGGCCACCAGTCGCTCGCGGCGACCCGCATGCCTACTTCCATGATGCTCCCCGCCTGCCCGATTCTCGACAGCATGGGCTTCAACGCCCTCGAGACATGGGGCGGGGCCTCCATCGACGCGGGACTGCGCTTCCTCGGGGAATTTCCCTTCGACAGGCTCGACACCCTCAAAAAGGCGTGCCCCAAGACAAAACACATGATGCTGTTCAGGGGGCAGAATATCGTGGCGTATTCGCACTTCCCGGACGATGTCGTGGAAGCTTTCGTCCGCGCCTCCGCCAAGCACGGCATGGACATTTTCAGGATTTTCGACGCGCTCAACGACACCCGCAACATGGAGTGCTCCATCAACGCGGTCAAGAGCCTCGGCAAGGAGGCGCACGGAACCATCTGCTACACCCGCAGCCCCGTGCACACCGTCGAGAGCTTTGTCCGCATGGGCTGCGAGCTCGAAGAAATGGGCTGCTCCGCAGTCGTGATCAAGGATATGGCGGGGCTGATTCCCCCGTATGTCGCGGCGGAAATCGTCAGGGGATTGAAGTCCAATATAAAAATTCCCGTGATTTTGCACACGCACGAGACCGCCGGAATGGGCGCTCCTACCTACTGCATGGCAATCGACGCCGGCGTCGACTGCCTCGACACTTCGATTTCGCCGTTCGCCAACGGAACCGGCCAGCCCGACACCGCCCGCATGATGGCGATGCTCGAAAACAATCCGCGCCGCCCCGACTACGACCTCGAAAAGCTCGCCGAACTGCGCAAGTACTTCCAGGGGGTCTACGACAAGCTCGGCTTCTACACCGCGCTCAAAAATGAGGTAATAGACACCGACGCGCTCGTGTATCAAGTCCCCGGCGGAATGCTATCCAACTTCCGCGTGCAGCTCAAAGAGCAGCACATGGAAGACAAGTTTGACGAAGTGTTTGCGGAAGTCCCCTACGTGCGCGAAAAGCTCGGCTGGATTCCGCTCGTCACCCCGACTTCTCAGATTGTCGGCACACAGGCGATGATGAACGTCAAGTTCGGGCGCTGGAAGATGTTCACGCCGCAAGCCATGGATATCGCCCTCGGCTACTACGGGCGCACTCCCGCCCCCGTCGACCCCGAAGTCCGCAAGCTCGCGCAGGAAAAGGCAAAAAAAGACCCGATCGACTGCCGCCCCGCCGACCTCAAAAAGCCCGGCATGGAGGATCTGCGCAAGGCTCTGCGCGAAAAAGGGATAAAGGACGACGACGAACACTGCGTAATCTACGCCATGTTCCCCCAGCAGTTAGAGGATCTCTACAAGAAGCCCCGCTCGGCTTTCGAGCTTAAAAAGCCCGAGGAAAAAATCCAAAAGGCGGCCGGCGCGAAAGCTCCCGAAAAACTGCGCATTACCATAGACGGCGTTGAAAAAGACGTCTCCGTGGAGTTCGCATAAGCCGGCGGCAGTGCCGCCTGGTGGGCGCAAAGTGCGCCAGCCAGGCATGAGGCGTGCCGGCCATTGAAGGGTGCGGCAGTGCCGCTTCCATTGAAGGGGTATAGCCCTTACGAAGATTGGCTTCGCCAATACTTCTATCCCCTCCCCGTTCCCAACAAAAAAACGAACCTCTCACATGAGAGGTTCGTTAACACTTCCGGAGTTCGTTCCGAAAAACCAAGGGTACCAGATTTGGCGCAATGCTTTTGGAGCTAAAATCGGGGTACAAGCGAAACAAAGGGTCGAAGCGTATTTAACATACGCGAAAAACAAGCCAAAGGCGCGTTTAGATGCGCCGCAAACGCGCCCCGCAGATGTGAGGGCGACACAGGCCCCAACCATTGAAGGAGCTATCGCTCCTTATGAAGATTTTCCGCCAATGCTTCTATCCCTTCCCCGTTCCCAACACAAAAACGAACCTCTCACATGAGAGGTTCGTTAACGCTTCCGGAGTTCGTTCCGAAAAACCGCGGGTTCCCGATTTGGCGCAATGATTTTGGTGCTAAACACGTGGTGCAAGCGAAACAAAGGGTCGAAGCGTATTAAACATACGCGAAACTCGTCGTTATCCGTTTCCCACACAAAACGAACCTCACATAAGAGAGGTTCGTTAACACTTCCGGAGTTCGTTTCAAAAAACCCCAGCTTCCCCGATTTGGCGTAATGATTTTGGATGAAGAGCGAGTATTCGGGGGAAGCCGCCGGTGGGAGCGTACATTAGTACGTGACCAGTGGCGGCTTTCCACGAAACGGAGCTATTCGCCAAAAGCATTCGCCAAATCAGCGGAGACGGTTGTATGCGGATATAAGCCCTTTTAAACCCGCAAATTCTATATTGGCGTCCACGCCAACTCCCCAGACAAGCCGCTTGTCCTCGGAGGATTCCAGACATACATAGGCGGCGGAATTCGTGGCGGAACCCTTGCCGATTGCGTGCGAGCGGTAGTCTACGACCTTGAAGTTCTTCATTCCGTTTCGGTCGAAAGCGTTTACGAGCGCGTTTATAGGGCCGTTGCCGCGCGCCGCGACGGTCTTTTCATCGCCGCAGACGAGAAGCTTTGCGGTTATTTTTACGGCTTTCGGCTCGTCGGCGTCGCCCTCCTCGTAGGCCATTTTGTAGGATTCGAGCTTTACCGGAGCCTCGCGCCCCACAAATTCCTTTGCGAAAATCGAATATATTTCCGGCGGTTGGAGCTCCCTGCCGAGCTTGTCGGCCTCGCCGTTAACGAAGTCGCCGACTTGCTGCATCATGGGCTTGGGTATGTCGAAGCCGAATTCCTCGCCGAGAATGTAGCACACCCCGCCCTTTCCGCTCTGCGAGTTTATGCGTATAATCGCCTCGTAAGAGCACCCGATGTCGCGCGGGTCGATGAGCAGGTACGGGACCTCCCATTTGCCGCCGCCGGAGCGCATTATCTCCATGCCCTTTTTTATGGCGTCCTGGTGCGAGCCGCTGAACGCCGTGAATACGAGATCCCCCGCGTACGGGTGGCGCGGCGGGACTTTCATGCCGGTGCACTCCTCGTACACGCGGCGGATTTCCGGAAGGTCGGACAATTCGAGATTTGGGTCGACTCCCTCGGCGTACATGTTGAGCGCAACCGTCACTATGTCGAGGTTGCCCGTGCGCTCGCCGTTCCCGAAGAGCGTGCCCTCAACCCTGTCGGCGCCCGCCATGATTCCGAATTCCGTTGCCGCCACACCCGTGCCGCGGTCGTTGTGCGTGTGGAGGCTTATTTCCACCAAGTCGCGCTGAGATATGTTGCGGCTCATCCACTCAATCTGGTCGGCGTAGACGTTGGGCGAGCTGTACTGCACGGTCTCGGGCAGGTTGATTATGATTTTGTTGTCCGGCGTAGGCTTCCAGATTTCCTTGACGGCCTCGCATATTTCGAGGGCGAAGTCCAGCTCGGTGTCGCTGAAACTCTCTGGGGAGTATTCCATGCGCACGCGCGTGCCGGCGGCCTCGAGGTCGTCGGCCATTGAGCGCACAAGGCGCGCGCCGGTGCGGGCGATCTCGACGATTTCGGCTCTCGACATTTTGAACGTCACCTTGCGCTGCAATGCGGAAGTGCTGTTGTAGAGGTGGACTATCGCGCTCTTCGCGCCTTTGAGGGACTCGAACGTCTTGCGGATGAGGTGTTCGCGGCTCTGCGTGAGCACCTGCAAAGACACGCCGTCCGGAACGAGGTTTTCGTCCACGAGCTTTCTCAGAAAGGCGTACTCGGTGTCGCTCGCCGCCGGAAAGCCAACCTCTATTTCCCTGAACCCGATTTTCAGGAGCTCTTTGTACAGGCGGAGTTTTTCGTCCACTCCCATGGGTATCGCGAGCGCCTGGTTGCCGTCGCGCAAATCGACGCTGCACCATATCGGCGCGCGCTCGATTTTTTTTGAAGGCCACTGCCTGTCCGGCAGATCTATGTCGGGTCTACGTATATATTTTTTCTTTGCCTGCATTTTTGTCGGTCGGTTAAATTTTCCGGCACAAAAAAGCGCGATTCTTTTGTGGAGGGAACCGCGCTTTCCGTTTGCCTGATTGTCCGTACGGTCTACGACAAATTCCCCTTTCCTATGCCGCGCAAAAGGAAGCCGAGTTCGCCAAGAAGTCGGTGGTCGAGGCAGTTTCTGCCGTCGAATATCCATGCGGGGGTTGCCATAGCCGATTTAATTTTTTTGTAGTCCAAGTTTTTAAATTCTTTCCACTGTGTCAACAAAACAATCGCGTGCGCCTTTTCGGCGGCCTCGTACGGCGAGGCGCAAAATTCAACGCGCGGATCGCCCTCCTCCACATTGAGATCGGCGAGAATCTGTTTTTTTGAAACTTTGGGGTCGAATACCGCAAGCTGCGCGCGCTCGTTGAGAAAGAGCCTGCAAATGTCGATTGCCGGAGACTCCCGGGTGTCGTTAGTGTCCTCCTTGAACGCGAAACCGAAAATCGCGAGCCTCTTCCCGCAGATGTTGCGGTACAGCGAGTCTATCACGCCCTCGGCGAACCTCCGCTTCTGGTAGGCGTTGATTTCCACAACCCCCCGCCAGTAGCGCGCGACTTCCGGCAGGTTGAAATGCTCGCAAAGGTAGATCAGGTTCAGCAGATCCTTTTGGAAGCACGACCCCCCGTAGCCCACGGAGCTGTTGAGGAACTTGGAGCCTATGCGCGTGTCGGAGCCGACCGCGCGCGCGACCTGCTCGACGTCCGCGCCCGTGGCCTCGCAGAGAGCGCTTATGGAATTTATAGAGCTTATGCGCTGCGCCAAAAACGCGTTCGCCGTTAGCTTGCTGAGCTCGCTCGACCAAAGGTTGGTCTTGATTATCCTGTCCTCCGGCACCCATCGGGCGTAGATGCCCGCGAGCTCGTCTATGGCGCTTCGCCCCGCCTCGGTGCCCTCGTCGCCTCCTATGAGGACGCGGTCGGGGGATTCGAGGTCTCTTACAGCCGTGCCCTCGGCGAGAAATTCGGGGTTGGAGAGCACCTGGAACTCCATTCCCGTCGAGGAGAGAATCTGCCTTATCACATCGGCGGTCCGCACGGGCAGCGTCGACTTTTCGACGACGATTTTCCCGCTCCGCGAGACCTCCGCAATCTTGCGCGCGCAGCTTTCCACAAACCGCAGGTCGGACGCGCTGCCCGCGCCGTACCCGTAGGTTTTAGTCGGTGTGTTTACCGATATGAAAACTATGTCGGCCGCGTCTACCGCGGCGTCCACGTCCGTGGAGAAGAATAGGTTTCTGCCGCGGCACAGGCGCACGATTTCTTCGAGCCCGGGCTCGAATACCGGAAGGCTGTCGGAATTCCACGCGGCGATGCGCTCCGCGTTTATGTCCACGACATCCACGCGGATATCGGGACATTTGCGGGCTATCATCGTCATCGTCGGGCCGCCGACGTAGCCCGCGCCTATGCAGCAGATTCTCACGAAGCCGCTATTCCCTCACGAGATTCGATTTTTTTGCGAAAGCTTCTTCGGGAACGCCCTGCTTGCGCGCGCGCTCTTTTAGGCGCAGCGATTGCAGGCGGATAAATCCGGTGGCGTCGTCCTGGTTGTAGTCGCTCTTGACGCCCTCCATGGAGGCGATGTTTTCGTCGTAGAGGCTGAACGGGCTCTTCCTGCCGACGCAGGCGATATTGCCCTTGTAGAGCTTCACCCTGACGACCCCGCTGACCTTCTCCTGGCTCTTGTCGACGAAAGCTTGCAGGGCCTCGCGCTCGGGGGCGTACCAGAAGCCGTTGTAAATCAGCTCGGCGTACTTGGGAATGAGGGTGTCGCGCAGGTGCATGAGCTCCCTGTCCATGGTGATGGTCTCCATGTTGCGGTGCGCAAATTCGAGAATCGTGCCGCCGGGAGTTTCGTACACGCCGCGGCTCTTCATGCCCACAAAGCGGTTTTCGACTATGTCGACCCTGCCAATCCCGTTCTCGCCGCCGATTTTATTGAGCGCGCGCAGAATGTCGGAGGGTTTCATCGCCTTGCCGTCGATCGCCACGCAGTCGCCCTTTTCAAAAGTCAATTCCAGATATGTGGGCTTGTCGGGGGCGTCCTCGGGAGAGACGGTGGTCTTGAACATGTCCCTGTTCTCGGGGACGGTCGGGTCAAACCACGGGTCTTCGAGGATTCCCGCCTCGTAGGAGATGTGGAGCATGTTCCTGTCCATTGAATAGGGCTTCTTGGCGGAGGCTTGGACGTTTATGTTGTGGGACTTGCAATATTCAATCATCTCGGTTCTGCCGGGGAATGCCTTGCGG
>ERZ827168.527-NODE-527-length-62327-cov-7.411726_pt1 | contig 62327 bp, 53 predicted proteins | sample MGYA00519868_ERZ827168 | MGnify/ENA primary metagenome ERZ827168 (study PRJEB31778, sample SAMEA3449271) | human gut metagenome | biome: human gut; feature: human-associated habitat; material: faeces | place: United Kingdom | collected 2010/2012 ... | reverse complement strand
TAACTGGTATCATTTTAAAATGTGAAAGTGGTATCAAAATCGCATGTTATTAACAAATTATGAAGATATAAATTGACAAATAATAATTGAATGTGTAATTTATTGAAATAGAGAGCGTGATTGAAAAATGAAAAATTTAGTTATTGTAGAGTCTCCTTCTAAATCAAAGACGATTGAAAAATATTTAGGAAAGGACTATAAGGTTGTTTCTAGTAAGGGTCACATTCGTGACTTGGCTACTACTGGTAAAGAAGGGCTAGGAGTAGATGTTGAAAATGATTTTAAACCTACTTATGTGGTTTCCAAGGATAAAAAAGATACTGTTAAAGAATTAAAGTCTTTAGTTTCAAAGGCTGAAAAAGTATATCTTGCGACCGACCCGGATAGAGAAGGAGAGGCTATTTCTTGGCACCTAGCTCAAGAGTTAGGCTTAGATGTTGATGATACAAATAGAGTAGTATTTAATGAAATTACAAAGAATACTATTTTAAATTCAATGGAAAATCCTCGTACTATTGATATGAATCTTGTTAGATCACAAGAAACAAGAAGAATACTTGACCGTATTATTGGTTTTAAGTTGTCTAAGTTGCTTCAAAAGAAGATTAAATCTAAGTCAGCAGGTAGAGTACAATCTATTGCGCTTAGAATGATTTGTGATCGTGAGAAGGAAATTGCGGCTTTTGTGCCTGAAGAATATTGGACTATCAAGGCTTTATTAAATAAGGATAAGGATGAATTCAATACTACCTTGGCTAAGATTAAGGGCAAGAAGGCTGAAATTAAGAATGAAGAAGAGGCCAATAAGATTGTAGCTGATTTAAAAGAGCCTTTTGTGGTAAGTAGTGTAGTTGAAAAGAAGAAGAAAAGAGCTCCTTATCTTCCTTTTATCACTTCAACTCTTCAACAGGAAGCTTCTAGTAAATTAGATTTTAGTGCTAAGAAGACGATGATGTTAGCTCAAAATCTTTATGAGGGTATTGATTTAAAGAACGAGACTGTTGGTCTTATTACTTATATGCGTACCGACTCTACACGTTTGTCTAACGAGTTTGTTAGTGCTGCCTATAGTTTTATTGAAAATGAATATGGTAAAGAATATAAAGGCTTTTATCGTGTTAAGAATGATGAATCAAGTCAAGATGCTCATGAGGCTATTAGACCTACTTCGCTTAATAATACTCCAGAGAGTGTTAAGCCTTATTTGACTAACGATCAATATAAGTTATATAAGTTTATTTATATTAGAGCCCTAGCTTCTTTAATGAAGGATGCATCATTTGATTCAGTAACTTACAACATTGAAAGTGGTGATTACTTGTTCACGATCAATGGTTCTAAGTTGGACTTCGATGGTTTCTTAAAGATTTATAAGGATTATGATTCTAGCAAGGATGTTATTTTAAAACCTTTAAAAGAAGGGGATGTTCTTGAATTAAAGGATACTGTTAAGGAACAACATTTTACTGAAGGGCCAAGTCGTTATACTGAAGCTAAATTGATTAAAGCGCTAGAAGAAGAGGGTGTTGGTCGTCCTAGTACTTATGCGACTATCATTGAGACTATTGTTAAGCGTAACTATGTTGAACTTAAGAAAGAGTCTGATAAGTCTAAGACTAAATATTTCTATCCTACAGAGCAGGGTACTTTGACTGATGAGAAGCTTAAGGAATTCTTTAAGCCAGTTATCAATGTTAAATATACTGCTAATATGGAAGATGGCTTGGATAAGATTGCTGAGAATAAGGAGAATAATCTTGAGTATTTAAGAAAGTTCTATGATGAGTTCCAACCTCTTGTAGATAATGCCTATGAGAAGATGGAAAAGAAAGAGGATGAAAAGACTGGTGAGAAGTGTCCAGTGTGTGGCAGTGACTTAGTTTATAAGGAAGGTCGCTATGGTAAGTTTGTGGCTTGTTCTAATTATCCAACTTGTAAGTATGTTGAAACAGAGAGTGTGGGAAGAGATTGTCCTGATTGTGGCGCTCCTTTGATTTATAGAACAGGAAGATATGGCAAGTTTATTTCGTGTTCTAAGTATCCTGAGTGTAAACATATTGAAAAGATTGAGAAGGAAAAGCCAGAGGAAGTAGGAAGAGAGTGTCCTGAATGTGGTAAACCATTATTAAAGCGTAAGTCAAGATATGGAACTTATTTTATTGGTTGTTCTGCTTATCCAAAGTGTAAATATATCGAGAATATCGAGGGTGAAAAAAAGCCAAGAGCTACAAGAAGTAAGAAAAAATGAGAGAAGTGATTGTTGTTGGAGCTGGTTTAGCTGGTTGTGAGGCTGCTTACAAGTTAGCTAAGCTTGGTGTGAAAGTTAGACTATATGAACAAAAGCCTGTGAAGAAGCACGAGGCTTTTAAGACTAATTTGTATAGTGAACTTATTTGTTCTAATTCTTTAAGAAGTGATGATTTATATAATGCGGTAGGTCTTTTAAAAGAAGAAATGCGTACTCTAGATTCTTTAATCATGGAAGCTGCCGATAAGAATAGAGTTGAGGCTGGTAAGTCTTTAGCGGTGGATAGAGAAGGTTTCTCTAGGTATATTACTGAAAGAATTGATAATGAGCCTAATATTGAAGTGATTCATGAAGAATTTACTCATATTGATGAGAATATTCCAACTATCATTGCGGCAGGTCCTTTGTGTCAGGGTGCTTTATCTGATGAGATTAAAAGACTTGCTGGTAAGAGCTACTTGTATTTTTATGATGCGGTTTCACCAATTGTAGAAAAGGATTCTATTGATTTTTCAAACGCCTATTATAAGTCAAGATATGATGAAGAGGGTGATGGTGATTATATCAATTGCCCTTTGACTCGTGAAGAATTTGAAATTTTCCATAGAGAAGTAGTAAACGCTAAAAAGATCGATGTTCATGATATTGATTCTGAAATCTATTTTGAAGGCTGTATGCCTTTTGAGGAGATGGCAAGAAGAGGCTATAAGACCTTGTTGTTTGGACCTATGAAGCCAGTGGGCTTGGAACATGATGGTGTTAAGCCTTATGCAGTAGTACAGCTAAGAAAGGATAATGCGATTGATACTTTATATAATATCGTAGGTTTTCAAACGCATTTAACTTTTGGTGAGCAATTAAGAGTTTTAAAATTAATTCCAGCTTTAAAGAACGTATCGATTGTAAGATATGGTGTAATGCATAGAAACACTTATATTAATTCACCTAAGGTAATTAATAATCATTATCAATTTATTGAGTATCCTAATGTTTTTGTGGCTGGTCAAATCAGCGGCGTTGAAGGTTATATTGAATCAGCGGCCAGTGGTTTGTATGCAGCTTTAAATATGTATAACTATTTAAATGAATTAAATGGCCCATATTTGGGTCAGGATACAATGATGGGTGCTATGGCTTCTTATATCAGTGATTCTTTGATTGACAAGTTAGTGCCTATGAATGCTAACTTTGGCATTTTTAAGTGTGATTTTAAGGGAAACAAGAAGGATAAGAAGGCTTATTTTGTAGATCATGCGTTAAGTGAAATTAGAAAATATAAGGAAGAATTTTTTAAATAGGTTGTTAATAAAATATTAATCTGCAGTATAATTTATATAGTTGTTAGTGAATATACTAACAAGGTAATTATGGAGGAAATTTTATGACACGTTTTACATTACCTAGAGACATTTATCATGGCAAGGGCTCTCTTGAATCTTTGAAGACTTTCGAAGGTAAGAAAGCAATGATCTGCGTTGGTGGTGGATCAATGAAGAGATTCGGTTTCTTAGACAGAGCTATTGGCTACTTAAAAGAAGCTGGAATGGAAGTTGAAGTATTCGATGGTATCGAATCAGACCCATCTGTAGAAACTGTTATGCGTGGTGCTGACGCTATGCTTAAATTCGAACCTGACTGGATCGTTGCGATCGGTGGTGGTTCTCCAATTGATGCTGCTAAGGCTATGTGGATTAAATATGAATATCCTGAAACAACTTTCGAGGATATGTGTAAGGTATTTGGCTTACCTAAGTTAAGAACAAAGGCTCATTTCTGTGCTGTTTCTTCTACTTCTGGTACAGCTACTGAAGTTACTGCTTTCTCAATTATCACTGATTATCAAAAGGGTGTTAAGTTCCCAATTGCTGACTTTGAAATTACACCAGATGTAGCAATCGTTGACCCAGAACTTGCTGAAACAATGCCTAAGAAGTTAGTTGCTCATACAGGTATGGATGCTCTAACTCATGCTGTTGAAGCTTATGTATCAACTGCAAACTGTGATTATACTGATCCTCTTGCTATTCATGCAATTGAAATGATCCAAAAGGATTTAGTACCTTCTTATAATGAAGATATGAAGGCTAGAGATGATATGCATAATGCTCAATGTTTAGCTGGTATGGCTTTCTCTAATGCATTATTAGGTATTGTTCACTCTATGGCTCATAAGACTGGTGCAGCTTTCGCTGACTATGGTGCTCATATTATCCATGGTGCTGCTAATGCTATGTATCTTCCTAAGGTTATCGCTTTTAATGCTAAGGATGAAACAGCTAAGAAGAGATATGGCGTAATCGCTGATTATATGCACTTAGGTGGTAACAATGATGATGAAAAGGTTAAGTTATTAATTGACTTCTGCCGTGGCATGAATGACCAATTAAATATTCCTCATTGCATTAAGAACTATGGCGCTGATTCTTATCCAACTGAGCAAGGTTTCGTTCCTGAAGAAGTATTCCTAGAGAGACTTCCTGAAATCGCTAGATTAGCTATCGGTGATGCTTGTACAGGTTCTAACCCAAGAATTCCTACTCAAGAAGAGATGGAAAAACTATTAAAGTGCTGCTACTACGATACAGAAGTAGACTTCTAATAACTCTAAAATAAAGCGTTTATCTTGAAATTCGTTCAAAATGAACGCTTTTTTATATTGAACTTAAAAAACTTGTCATATATAATAAATAGGCATTTGTATGCAATACACACACAGTGGATTCATTACTCCGTGGCGAAAGCTTAGTGATGATCGAAACTGTGGAGGAGAAACGGAAAGAGAGGAAATATTTAAAATGTCACAATTAGTTTCAATGCGTAAACTTCTAGAAAACGGTGTTCATTTAGGTCACCAAACTAGAAGATGGGATCCAAAGTGTAAGCCATTCATCTACACTGAAAAGAATGGTATTTACATTATCAATCTAGAAAAGACTCAAGAAGGTCTTGATGTAGCTTATGCTAAGTTAAAGGAAATCGCTGAAAATGGCGGTAAGGTACTATTTGTTGGTACTAAGAAGCAAGCTCAACAAATCGTTCTTGATGAAGCTACAAGAAGTGGAAGTTTCTACATCAACCAAAGATGGTTAGGTGGTACGTTAACAAACTTCAGAACTATTCAAAAGAGAATCAAGAGACTTCTAGAAATCAATGAAATGGAAGCATCTGGTACTATTAATGTTTATACTAAGAAGGAAGTTGCTTTAATTCGTAAGGAAGCATCTAGACTTGAAAACTTCTTAGGCGGTATCAAGGATATGAAGAAACTTCCTGATGCATTAGTTGTTATCGATCCAATGGAAGATCGCAATGCTGTTTTAGAAGCAAAGAAGTTAGGTATCCCTGTATTCGGTTTAGCTGATACAAACTGCAATCCAGCATTTGTTGATTATGCAATTCCTGCTAACGATGATGCTGTTAAGGCTATCAAGTTAATGACTTCTTTATTAGCTGATGCTATCGTTGAAGCAAAGGGTGGTATCTTACAAGATGCTTATCAAGAAGATGAAGCTGAAAAGGATGTAACTATGGAAGATGTTATCATCAACGTAGAAAAGCATGCTGAAGAACTTGAAAAGAGAAGAAAAGCAAGAAACGAAGAAAAGATGCGTCAACAAGGACAAAACAGAGGTCGTTTCAATAGAAACTCTGAAAGAAGATATATTGGCAAGAAGGACGCTGAAAACAGCGAAGCTCCTGCTACAGAAGAAAAGAAGGAAACAACAGAAGCTAAGGAGGCTGAATAATATGGCTATTACTGCTGTTCAAGTTAAGGAATTAAGAGAAAAGACTGGTGCTGGTATGCTTGATTGCAAGAATGCATTAAATGCTACTGATGGCGATATGGAAAAGGCTATTGACTGGTTAAGAGAAAAGGGTATCGCTAAGTCAGTTAAGAAGGCATCAAGAATTGCTGCTGAAGGTCTTTCTAAAGTTTTAGTTGAAGGTAATAAGGGTTGTCTTGTTGAAGTTAACTCAGAGACAGACTTCGTTGCTAAGAATGAACAATTCTTAAAGCTTGTTGATACTGCTTGTAAGACAATTCTTGCTAGCAATGCTACAACAAATGAAGAAGCTTTAGCATTGCCAGTAGATGGTAAGACATTAAATGATTTATTCATTGATGCTACTGCTACAATTGGTGAAAAGATTGTTTTAAGAAGATTTGCTTTAGTTGAAAAGAGCGATAGCGAAATCTTTGGTTCATATATCCATATGGGTGGTAAGATTTCATGTCTTGTAGTATTAGAAGGTGGCGATGAAGCTTTAGCTAAGGATATGGCTATGCAAATTGCTTCTATGTCTCCAACTTATGTTTCAAGTGCTGATATGCCTCAAGACGTAGTTGAACATGAAAGAGCTGTTCAAACTGAAATCGTTAAGAACGATCCAACTTTTGCTGGTAAGCCAGAAAGAGTTATTGAAGGCGCTATTAACGGTAAGGTTTCTAAGTCTTTAAAGGAAATGTGCTTAGTTGACCAAGAATTCTTCAAGGATCCAGGTCAAAAGGTTGCTGCTGTATTAAAGAGCGCAAATGCTTCTGTAAAGAGTTTTGTTAAGTATCTTGTAGGTGAAGGTCTAGAGAAACGTGAAGAGAACTTCGCTGAAGAAGTTGCTAAGCAAATGGCTTAAAAATTAATTTCAAGGACCTTTAATGGTCCTTTTATTTTGGAGGATGACATGTATAAAAGAATTTTATTAAAACTTTCTGGTGAGGCTTTAGGCAATCCTTTTGATACAAAGGTGCTTGAAAACATTGCAGAACAAATCAAACAATTAGTAAATGATGGCGTTGAAGTAGGTATTGTTGTTGGTGGCGGGAATATCTGTCGTGGTCGTACTTTTGAAAAGCTAGGTCTAGATAGAAGAAATGCTGATTATATCGGCATGGAAGCTACTGTTATTAATGCTCAAATGATTGAGGCTTCTTTAACTAAGATTGGTGTGAATGCTAAGGCTTTATCTACAATTGATGTTCAAAGAGTTGAAAAATATGATACTGAAAAAGCTAATATCTTATTGGATAAGAAGACCGTTTGCGTATTTGGCGGTGGTACTGGTGAACCTTTCTTCTCTACGGATACAGCTAGTGCTTTAAGAGCTCAAGATATTCATGCTGAAGTTATTTTAATGGCTAAGAATGGTGTTGATGGAGTCTATACTGCTGATCCAAATATCGATCATAGCGCAACTAGATATGATGAGTTAAGCTTTAATGATATAATTGAAAAAGAATTAGCAGTTATTGATTTAGAGGCTGCTAAAATCTGTAAAGAAAACAAGATCCATGCGTTTATCTTTGATATGGCACCTGAAAACAACATTGTAAAGGCTGCTAAGGGAAAAACGGTGGGTACAATCATTAAGTAAGGAGAATTTATGGAAATTAAACACGTTGAAGAAAAGATGAATAAGGCTATCGCAGCTTTAGAAAACAATCTAACTAAGGTTAGAACTGGTAGAGCTAATCCAAATTTATTGGATCATGTTGAAGTTAACTACTATGGTTGCCCAACTCCAATTAATCAAATTGCTTCTATTAGTGTTCAAGAAGGTAAAACTTTAGTTATTAAACCTTATGATGCTAGCAGCTTAAAGGATATTGAAAAGGCAATTAATGCTTCTGATATTGGTTTACCACCTCTAAATGATGGTACTGTAGTAAGAATCACAATGCCTGTTTTAACTGAGGAAACAAGAAAAGGTTTCTGTAAGGATATTGCTAAGTATGGTGAGGAGACTAAGGTCGCTATTAGAAATATTAGAAGAGATGCTAATGATGAAATAAAGAAGGACAAGACTCTTCCTGAAGATACTGCTAAGGATTTACAAGACCAAGTTCAAAAGTTAACTGATAAGTTTGTAGAAAAGACTGATGCAGTTGCTAAGGCTAAAGAAAAAGAAGTAATGACAATCTAGTTTTATGAATACTTTAAATCATATCGCGATTATTATGGATGGTAATGGTAGATGGGCAAAACATAGAAATCTACCACGTACCATGGGTCATAAGAGGGGTGTTGAAAAAGTACGTGAGATTGCAATTTATGCTAATAAGTTAGGCATTAAGTGCTTAACTCTTTATGCTTTTTCTACAGAGAATTGGAAAAGACCAGAGAATGAGGTTAATTATTTGATGTCTTTGCCTAAAGTTTTCTTTAATTCTTATTTAAAGGAAATCATGGAAAACAACATCAAAATTGAGATGATTGGTGAGATGGAAAGAATTCCAGGTGAAGCTAAGTCAATTTTTGAGAGTGCTATTGAAAAGACTAAGAATAATACAGGTATGGTATTGAATTTTGCCCTTAATTATGGTGGCCAAAGTGAGATAGTTAGAGCTTGTAAATTATATGCTCAAGATTATAAGAATGGTCTTGTTGATGATGTAGATGAAGAAACTTTTACTAATTATCTATATACTAAGGATTTACCTGAGGTTGATTTGATGATTCGTACAAGTAATGAACAAAGAATTTCTAATTTCCTTTTATATCAGTTAGCTTATAGTGAATTTATCTTTACAGATACACTATGGCCTGATTTTACATGTGATGATTTAGATAGATGTATTGATGAGTTTAATCATCGTACTAGACGTTTTGGTGGTGTAAATGAAACAAAGAATAATTAGTGCTGCAGTTGCTGTTGCGATTTGCATTTATCCATTAATATTTGGTGGCGTTAGCTTAAATATTCTAGTTACTTTAATTGGCCTTGTTGGCTTATATGAATATGTTAATTGTGTTAAGAAGCCACTTAATTATCTTTTATTAGCTTTTAGTGAAGTCGTATATCTTATTAACTTATATTTTGGTAGTAAATATTTTATTCCTTCATTTTTAGCTTTAATTATCGCCTTATTTATAGTAGCAATCTACGATGAAAATATAACTATTATTGAAGTATTTGGTACTGTAGTGATGACTTTTATTATAAGCTATTGTATTTTACTAGTTATGAATTTATATGCTGATGGTAATGGTGATATCTTCTTCTATATTTTGATTGCTTCATTATTAACGGATACTGGTGCATATTTTGTAGGTCGCCGTTTTGGCAAACATAAGCTGAACGAAAGGGTATCTCCTAAAAAGACTATTGAAGGTTCTGTTGGTGGTGCTTTGGTTGGTTTTGCATGTTCGCTATTATTCGCTTTCTTTAGAGGTTTCTTTGGATTGAGCATTGGGCTTGTAATTATTTGTTCAATTCTACTTCCAGTTATTTCTGAATTTGGTGACTTAGCTTTCTCTTTAATTAAAAGACACTATGGAATTAAAGATTTTGGCAACATCATGCCAGGACATGGTGGCGTACTTGATCGTATTGATTCAGTTATTTTCTGTTTAATGTTGTTTGCGGTTTTGACTAATATATTATGATGAAGAATATTTTATTACTTGGTGCTAGTGGCTCTATTGGCACTCAAAGTATTGAGATTATCAGGGAACATAAGGATAAACTTTGTCTTAAGGGTGTTTCTGTTGGTAAGAATGTTGAATATCTTAGAAGTTTACTAGAAGAGTTTGATTTAAAATTTGTTTATTCCATTGATAAACAAAAGGATCTAATGGAAAAGTATCCTAATGTTCATTTTTATTATGGAAATAACGGTTTAGAACGCATTGTAAGGGAAGAAGATTATAACTGGCTAGAAAATGCTTTGGTTGGTTTTACAGGCTTTAAACCTACTTTAAATGCGATTAGATGTGGTAAGAATATTGCCTTAGCTAATAAGGAAACTTTGGTAGCAGGTGGCGGTATTATTAATGCTGCTGTTAAACAATATGGTGTCACTTTACTTCCTATTGATTCTGAACACTCAGCTATCTTACAGTGCCTACAAGGCCATAATAAGGAAGATGTTAAGAAGCTTATTGTAACAGCTTCTGGTGGTGCTTTTAGGGATAAGGATAGAAGTGAACTTAAAAATGTTACCTTACACGATGCTTTAAAACATCCTACTTGGTCAATGGGTAATAAGATTACTATTGATTCAGCTACAATGATGAATAAGGGTTTTGAGATTATGGAAGCTCATTACTTATTTGATATTCCGTATGATAAGATTGAACCAGTTATTCATCCTGAATCAATTATTCATTCTATGGTTGAATATAATGATGGTACTGTAATGGCTCAAATGTCTTCACCTGATATGCGTTTGCCTATTAGATATGCTTTACTTTATCCAGATAATAAGGGTGATGATCTTGTTAAGCATATGCATTTTAGTGAATGTATTAATTTGAGTTTTAGAAAAGTTGATTATGCTAGATATCCTTTAGTTTTATTAGCTAAGGAAATTGGTGCTTATGGTGGAAATTTTGGTGCTTTATTAATAGGTGCTAATGATGAGGCAGTTGACTTGTTCTTAAATGGCCGTATTAAGTTTACTGAGATTGAACAATATGTTATTAAGACACTTAAGCATGCTCATTTTGTAAAGAATCCTAGTGAGGATGATTTGATTTACTATAATGATTGGGCTGCTAATTATGTAAGAAATCTTTGGGCTAATAGTTAATGAGTTTATTTAATTTTATTTTATTTATATTGATGCTTATGGCAATTATAGTAGTTCATGAATTTGGACATTTTATTGTTGCCAAGATGTTTAATATCTATGTTCCTGAATTTTCTATTGGTATGGGTAAGGCTTTATATCAAAGAAAGGGTAAGGAGACTACTTTTTCAATAAGATTATTACCAATTGGCGGTTATTGTGCTATTGCTAATACACCAGATGATTTTGATGAAAAGATCGAGGTCGAAACAGAGAAGGTTGATGTTTCTAGAACTTTAGCTGGTATTTCTAAGTTTAAGAAGATTTTAATTCTTTTAGCTGGTGTAATCATGAATGGTGTTTTAGCGCTAGTTATTATGGCAATGGTTTTCTTATCTATTGGTCAAGTCGGTGTTTCTCCAAGTTCAAAGGTTGAACAAGTGGTTGCTGATTCTCCTGCTGAAAATGCTGGTTTAATGGCTGGTGATTATATTAAGAAACTTGAATTTGATAACGGCTATTCAATGAGTATCGATACTTATGGCGACTTAAGTGATTTTATGTCTTTGTATAAAAGTGGTGATATCACTGTTACTGTTGATAGAAATGGAGATAATAAAACTTTAACTTTAAGTCCAGGTACCAAGGATGGTAATACTTACTTGGGCATCGCTTTTGGGACTTATGGGGTTGAGAAGGTTACATTTTTAAGTAGCTTTAAATATGGCTTTAATTATCTAAAGGAGATGACTCTACTATTAGTAACGATGTTACTTGGTTTATTTAGAGGTGTTGGACTAGATCAATTATCAGGTCCTGTTGGCGTTTATAAGGCTACAAGTGATGCGATTAATTCAGGTGCTATTTATTATTTTGTCTTAGCTGCCTCATTGTCGTTGAATGTTGGCATTTTTAATTTGATTCCGATTCCAGCATTAGATGGTGGCCGTATTGTCTTAACTTTGATTGAGGCTATTATCAGAAGACCTATTAGTAAAAAGGTAGAATCTTATATAATAGGTTTGTCCTATGCCTTGTTCTTATTACTGTTTATTTATGTAACGGGACAGGATTTGTTTAATTTATTTAAGTAGGAGTAACTATGTTTGTAAAATATTTGATTGTTTTTCTAGTTTCGATGGTTCCACTGATAGAATTAAGAGCAGCTATTCCTTATGCGATTGCATTTCATTTGCCACTTGTTCCAAGTTATTTGATTGCGATTGTTGGCAACATGCTTCCAGTTCCTATTATTTTCTTTTTCGCAAGAAAAGTGCTTGAGTGGGGTAAGGACGTTTCTTTTAAACCTTTTGCTAAGTTCTGTCGTTTCTGTATTGAAAAGGGTGAAAAGGGTAAACAAAAGCTTCTTGCTAAGGCTAATAATGGTGTCTATGTCGCGTTATTCTTATTTGTAGGTATTCCTTTACCTGGTACAGGTGCTTGGACTGGTACTCTAGCAGCTTCTTTCTTAGATCTTGATTTCAAGAAATCGGTGTTTGCTGTAGTTTGTGGTGTTGTTTTAGCAGGTATCATTATGGGCCTTTTGTCTAGTGGTATCTTTGGTGCTATAAGTTTCATAAAGTAGGAGGGATTATTTATGAAGATTCTAGTTACAGGAGGAACTGGTTATATCGGTTCTCATACAGTCGTTGAACTTATCCAAAAGGGTCATGAATGTGTAATAGTTGATAACTTATATAATTCATGTGAGAAGGTATTGGATCGTATTAAGGAAATTTGCGGTGTTAAACCAACTTTCTATAATGTAGATATCAGGGATAAGGAAGCTTTAGAAAAAGTATTTATTGAAAACAAGTTTGATGCGGTTATTCATTTTGCAGGTCTTAAGGCTGTTGGTGAATCAGTTAAGATTCCTTTGACTTATTATGAAAATAATATTTCTGGTTCTATTAATCTTTATGAATTAATGGAAAAGTATGATGTGAATAACTTGGTATTCTCTTCTAGTGCTACTGTATATGGTAACAGTTTTAAAGCTCCTTTTAAGGAAGAATATGGTAGAGGTACAACCACTAATCCTTATGGTACAAGTAAATTAATGAATGAAATCATTATTGAAGACTATTCTCACGCAAGAAAAGAATTGTCTGCAGTATTACTAAGATATTTCAATCCAGTTGGTGCCCATAAGTCAGGTTTGATTGGTGAAAAACCAAATGGTATTCCTAATAACTTGATGCCTTATATTGCTGATGTTGCCAATGGCAAGCTTGAATACCTAAGAGTATTTGGTGATGACTATGATACACCAGATGGCACAGGTGTTCGTGACTATATTCATGTTGTTGACTTGGCTAAGGCTCATGTACTTGCGATTGAGTATGCTGATAAGCATAAGGGTTGTGAAACTATTAATATCGGTACTGGTGTTGGTTATTCAGTTCTTGATATCGTTAATGCTTATAAGAAGGCTAATAATATCGATATTCCTTATAAGATAGTTGAAAGAAGACCTGGTGATATCGCTACATGTTATGCTGATACTAAGAAGGCTTCTGAATTATTAGGTTTCAAGGCTCAATATGGTATTGAGGATATGTGTAAGGATTCTTATAACTTTATCAAGAAGAATCCTGATGGTATCAACTAATTTATAGATAAATTTATCGTTATAAAAATTGACAAAATTATAGACGTAAGTCTATAATTTTTTATATATGAAAAACCCAATTATTAGTGTATTAGATTCATTAGTTCCAATTAGTGCTTTAAACCAAGGTAAGGCTGCTAAGATTATTTCAGAACTAGGGCCTGAAGATGTTAAAATAATAGTTAAGAATAACGAGCCTATGGCTGCAATTATTCCCATTAGTAGATTTAATAAGCTTCTTGAAGCTGAAGAGAATATGGAGAAAGAATGACAAAGAAAAGAAAAGTAAGATACGATCGTATTGTTTTATTGGTTCTAATAGCAGTAGCTCTTATTATCGCTCTTGTTTTAGGCATCAAGATGATTTTAGGAAAGCCAGCTGTTGACGATAATCCTAATAACAACAATCAAATAGTTGAAAGTAATGATACAAGTTTAGAACTTGTTTCTTATGATGTTTATAAAGATAAAGATAACTTATTAGGTTTTAATTTTGCGGTTATAGAATTAAAATTTAAGAATGAAAAGGGTATTAACTATGATTTTGGTAATCTAGTTACTGATGAAAATATCAAATTATCGGATACTTCTATGTATTCAAAGAAATTTAATTTACAAGAATTAGATTTTTCTTTATTGAATACTGTTAATGGTGTAATTACTAGTGATAAGGAATATACAGCTAAGGTCTTTGTGCCTTTCACAAAGGACAAATTAATATTGACTGATATGGTAAACGGTAAGTCATTTACTATTGATGTAAGTAAGAATGAAAAAGATTTAAGTTCATTGAAGTATCAATCAACTGAATCTAATATTTCTTCTTCTAACTATAATCTTGATATTTCTAATAGTTATGTTTCAGATATGATGACTAGAAATGGTCAGGACTATAATTCAAGTATGCTATGTATCTATACTTTTGATATAGATGTTAAATCTATTGGGGATAATATAAAATTAACTAGTGCTGTTTATAAGAAAAACAGTGATGGAGAATCTTATGATGCTTTGGATGCTAGCTATGCTTCTAGAAAGATAGATAACATTCTTGATAAGACTTTAAAGGTTGGCGATAAGTATGCATTATTCTTTGAAGTATTTACAGATCCAAATGAGAAACAAGATTTTAGTGGGACTATTACTTTTAATTTCTCAGATGGCTCTTCTAAGACAATAGATACGGTGTTGAATTGATGAAGAAGTTATTTATAAAATTACTTGTTATATGTTTACTAGTACCATTTATTGGTACTTTTAAGGTTTCTGCCCAAGATTTAAAAAGCTGTGGTTATGAAGTGGCTTACATTAATGATGATGGCAGTTTTAGCACTGAAAGCTGTTATAGCGATTTTGCTAGTGCAAAAAATAGAATGAAAGAATTAGGTGGCGATGTTGTTGTTAGACATGATTCTTCTTATTCATATACAAAAATTATTGCGATGAATTCGGGCATTGCCTATTCATATCCAAGAGATGGCGCTACTTTAAATATTTATCAGGATGTAAATAATCATTCGATTTACTATAAACAAACTTATGTGGCAAGACACTTTGAATTGAATTATCTAGATACTGAAAGATATTTAGGTGATGGTAGAGGGATGATTGAAACTAATATCAACGGTTTTCATGGCTTTACTGATTTAGAATATGTTGATTTGGTACCTAACAAATTTATTAGAAATGGCATTGCGATTACACTTGGTGGTAATAATCCTTATACAAATGAGGGAACTTTTACTTTTGTTCCTAAACAAAATTACTACGAAAGAAGAACAAGTGGCAATTATAGTGAAATTGTTTATCACATTTATAGAGGTTTTCCAGCTAATGGGTATGAACCTGTAAGTGAAGCAATTGTCATTGGCCCTGCGCCTAGTGATATGAACGAGGGTGTGAAGTACTATTCTTATGATGGTGTAAATTTCTATAGTGATAGTGATTTTAAGAATAAGAGCTTTACATATTATAATTATTATCAATTTTTACCATTAAGATCGAAGACTAATATTTCTGCTGATATCTTTAATAGTTATATATCTAAATATGATAATTCGGTTATGAGGGGCACAGGCCAAACATTTATTGATGCCCAAAATAAATATGGTATTAATGCTTTATTGTTGTTCGCAATGGCTGCTCATGAATCAGCTAATGGTACTAGTGGTTATGCAACGAAACGTAATAATTTGTTTGGTTGGAATGCAGTTGATGCTAATCCAAATCAAGCTACAAGCTTTAGTAGTGTGGCAGTGTGTGTAAACCAACAGGCTGGTGTTAATCTAAGAGGTTTTGTGGATGTTACTGATGGAAGATTCTTCTCGTCTTCGCTTGGAAACAAAGGATCTGGTTTAAATGTAAAGTATGCTAGTGATCCATATTGGGGTATGGAGATAGCTTCTATTGCTTACCAAATTGATAAGTTGTCTAAGAATAAGAATGGTACTTTGAGTGATTATAATTATTATTCTTTGTCTTTGATTAATAAGTTTGATATTCCTGTTAAACAAGAACCAAGTGATGGTTCTAAGACTCTATATACAACACAATATGGTCCACATTATCAAGAAGGTTTTATTGTGATTGATTTAGGAACTCAAGGGTCTTATACAAAGGTTCAATCAACTAATCCAATTGATGAAAATGGTAATATTAAGACTCATAGAACTCCGATTACTACAGGCAATTTGAATCCTATTTCTTATGGTGAATATGATTTCGATAGAAGTGTTGCTTATATTAATAGTGAATATTTAACTGTTGTTAATAAGAAGAATGAGAGTACTTATGATAAACCAGACAAAGATTTAAGTTTGATGCAAAAGATTAATAATCTAAATGTTGAAAATAATGTTATTCACATTGATGGTTTAGCTTTTATAAAGGGTATGAGTGCCTCGAATTTGGATAAGATATCTATTTCTATAAACACTATTGATAATTTATCTAAAGAAGTGATAAAAACCTATAAAACAACAGTATCTGAATTTGATGGTATTTCGTTTGGTGATACACATACTTATAAATATATAGCTTATAGTATTGATATGCCGTTAAGTGACTTTGTTGAAGGTTCTTACTCCTTAAAGGTCTCTGTTAATAATGATGGATATGAATACGCTGGTGAATTGAGTTCAACAAAATATGAATTTGCTAATATCAATGTGTCATACAATGAAATGAATTATAGAATCAAGATTAATACTTATTATAATTATCGTGTTGAAATTGAAGCTGAGAGTATTCCTGAAATTATTGATTATTCAAAGATTTTAAAGCCTAATAATTCTATTAGAAATTCTTTATTCTCATTCGATTTGATTGAAATTGATGATGAATTAAATTTCAATATTGATGGGCGTTCAATGATTTATTATACAAATTATGATAATTTGGATAATCTAGAAACAACTTTATATCTTGTTGATAGTGCTAACAAATATTATGAAATTAAATGTGAAAACTATAAATCAGATTTTAATTATAAAGAAGCATTACAATCTTCTTATAATTTAGATTATATTTCTTTTAAAGGTACTGGCAATATCAACGATATTGAAAAAGGAATGTATTCGATTATCTTGAAAGTTCGTAATGGTGAATATGTTGATTATATAGATTTAACTACCGCGAAAAATATGGATAATACAATCACAAAAGATGGTGCATCTTATCGAATATTCAAGAGCAATTTAAAAAATAGATTAATGTTGGAGGTTAAATAATGAAAGATTTTTTTAGCAGTAAATTAAATATCTTTTTGAGTGTGTTACTATTGGCTATTATTAGCGTTTGCGTATGGTTTGCGTTTACACTATTTGGCAACCCTTTTGATAAGAGCGTTGTTGCGGTTAATTTTAGTGGCATGAATAAGACTGAGGTTGAAAAGTGGATTGATGATAACAAACTTGATAAGAGTAAATATAGTTATTCTTTCCAATATGATGAAGTCATTGAACAAAACTATGTAGTTTATCAATCTGTCAAAGAAGGTGAAAAGATTAATGATTCTTTAACTATTGTTTATTCAAATGGCAAGGATCCAAGTGGCGCTAAGGATGTAGCTTCTGAAATTAAAAATATGTCAGCTGATGAGGCTAGAAAATGGTTTTTAGTCAATGAATATACAAATGTTTCTTTCTTATATGAAATAAGCGATGTTCAAGAATTTGGTAAATTAATTAATGTTAATCCAAGTAATGCGACTAAGAGCGATAATATAACAGTAACATATTCTCTAGGCAAATCAATCGAAGATATTATTACTACGGTTCCTAATTTTTCTACTTATACTGAATTAGAAATTAGAGAATGGGCGAAACAATATGCGATTGATTTGAGTATTAAATATGAAGAACATGATATTGCTAAGGAAGGTGAATTCATTTCTCAATCTATTCCTGCTAATAAAGAAATAAAGGGTGGTCAAGCTTTAATTGTTACTTTATCTAGTGGCAAGGGCGATGGCAATTCTAAGACTATTCCTGATTCTTATTTAGGCTTAAGTGAAAGCGATTTTATTTCTAAGCTAAAGGCTTTAGGCTTTACAAATTTGTCTAAGTCAAATACTACTTATTATGCTGAGAGCATCGAAAAGGGCAACATTTACTCTTATGATGATGGCACTTTTAGTACAAGTAGAACAATTAATTATGCTTTATCTGAAGGCAAATATACTTTTGATGCAAAGGAATTTAACGATAAGACAAAGACTGATGCTGAAAAAGTGGCTGCTAATTTAAAGAATAGGAATGCAAGAATCGACAGCAAACTAATCACTATTGAATTTGTTGCTGGTGATAAGAATGATGATAAGACTGGCAAAACATATGATTGTGCAGCTAGTAAGAATGCAATTTCTTGTAAGGTTTATTCAAGTGATAATAGTGCTAAAGCCTTAATTCCTACTAATAATCAGTATTTAGGCAAGGACCCACAAACTTATATTGATGCTTGTAAGAAATTAGGTTTTACTAATTTTAAGAAATTAGATACTACTTATTTTTCTACTACGCTAAAGAAAGATGCTTTGTATTCTTATGATGATGGTGAATTGTCTTTAGGCAAGACACTTGAATACGCTTTATCTGCTGGCCCTTATTCATTCAATGCGAATGACTTTAATGGTCTAACAAAGGATGAAGCCAGTAAGAAAGCTTCTGATTTAAAGGCTCGTAATGCGAGAATTAATGGCGATTTGGTTACTATTAGTTTTACAAAAGGAACAAGCAGTTCTGTAGGAACTGGCAAGGTTTTTGATTGTACTGCTAATAAGAATATTATTTCTTGTAAGGTGAATGGAGAATCTAGTGGAGGTACTACAACTGGTAAGACTGCTACTATTCCTGATACTTATTTAAATATGAAGGAAGCTGATTTCTTAACAAAGGTTAAAGCTTTAGGTTTCACTAATTTTGCGAAGTCTGATACAACATATTTTTCAGAGAATTATCCAGCTGGGAATATATATTCTTATGATGATGGAACTTTTGATTTAGGTAAGACTATTAACTATGCTTTGTCTGCTGGCAAATATTCTTTTAATGCCAGTGAATTCAATGGTATTTCTAAAGAAGAGGCAACTAATAAAGCTAATGCATATAAGAATAGAAAGGCTGATAGAGGAAATTTAAGTATTTCATTTACAAATGGAGAAACTAATTCTTCGAATGTTGGCAAAACATATGGTTGTTCTTATACTTATAAGAATATTTCTTGTAAAGTTTATACAAGTGGTGGTTCAACTCCTAGTGTAGCTAAGGTTAGTGTTTCTGATTATACTGGTAAAAGTGTAAATGATTTTAGAACTTGGTGTTCAAATAACGGTTTAACACCAAATGTAAGCGAACAATATTCAGATAATGTTGCTAGTGGCAATATTATTTCTCAAAATCCTGCATCTGGAAGTGTAGACAAGGGAAGTACTGTTAGTGTTGTTGTTTCCAAAGGTCCTAAGCCTGTTGAGACTAAAACTTTATTAGATATTGATGAGTTAAATAATTTCTACTTAATTGGTCCTAATAGTTCTAATTCTTTTGATGATTCAAAAGCTAAGATTTCTAACTATTTGAGTGGGGCTGGTTTTACTAATTATTCTTTTGTAGAATCTGTTGGTGATCCTCCTTTTTTGATGAGTAAAATCACTGTTAATGGCAACGAACATCTTAAGAAAGGCAACTATGCTTCAAATAGTACTATTGTTGTGTATATTAATAAAGATAGTAAGTAATTATGAATCGTATTAAATATTATTTTGAACGTTTATTTGAAATAGATTGGAAGAATATGTTTAAGGTTGTAGGTAAGATATCTAAAAGATGCCATAAGCCTTATATCCTTATTCTATTTGATACAATTTGGTGTTCTATTAAGTATGGTGCTGGTTATATGGATTATTTCCAGTTCTTCTTTGAGAATTTAAATTCTAAACAAAGGGCAACTTATATTAATCGCACAGTAAATAATAAATACCATCGTTTATTGAATAATCGTGAATATTTCCATTTGTTTCAAAATAAGCATGAATTTTTAAATACATATAAGGAATTTATTAAAAGAGATTTCTTATTGTTGGATGAATCCACTTATGATGAATTCTTATATTTTGTAAAGAAACATCCTGTATTTATTGCGAAACCTGATGATGGCTTATGTGGTATTGGCGTTGAACTTGTTGATACTAATGGATGTGACTTAAAGGGTCTATATGATAAATTGCTTACTAATAAACAAAACTTATTAGAAGAGAGAATAGTTCAAAACGCTGAGATGAATAAACTTTATCCTGAGGCTATTAATACTTTGAGAGTTGTTACTATTAATCGTTTTGGTAAGGTTAGTGTTCCTTTTGTAGCTTTGAGAATTGGGACAGGTGGTAGACATGTGGATAATTTCCATGCTGGTGGTTGTTTCTCTGTTGTAGACAGTGATGGAGTGATTAGAAAACCTGCTTTGGATAAAGAAAACAGAATCTATGATGTTCATCCAGATACTGGTACTTCTATTATTGGATTTAAGGTTCCAATGTATGATGAAGTAATTGAACAATGTAAGAAAATGGCTTTGGTTACACCTGAAATCGGTTATACAGGTTGGGATATGGCAATAGGTGAAAAGGGTATTGATGTAGTAGAGGCTAATCAATTACCTGGATATGACATTTATCAGTCTTATCCTCATTTGAATGCTGACTTGTGTGGATTGAAGCCACGTTTCGATGAAGCTATATTTGATAAATAATTGTTACTAGTAAATCCTTCTTTGGTATAATTTATACAGATACTTTAGGAGGATTTTTTTAATATGGGAAAAGTATTCCAATCAATGGATGGAAATACAGCTACTGCCCATTGCGCGTATGCGTTTACTGAAGTAGCTTGTATTTATCCAATTACACCTTCTTCTCCAATGGCTGAAGTTATCGACACTTGGTCAACAGAAGGTCGTAAGAACATTTTTGATTCAACTGTAAAGGTTGTAGAAATGCAATCTGAAGGTGGTGCTGCAGGTGCTTTACACGGTGCTTTACAAGGTGGTACTTTAGGTGCTACATTTACTGCTTCACAAGGTTTCTTGTTGATGATTCCTAATATGTATAAGTTAGCAGGTGAATTATTACCAGCTGTTATTCATACTAGTGCTAGATCTTTAGCAGGCCGTGCTTTGTCTATTTTTGGTGATCACCAAGATATCTACTCTGCAAGACAAACAGGCATGTGCATGCTTGCTTCTCATTCTGTTCAAGAATGTATGGATCTTGCTGGTGTAGCTCACTTGGCTGCTATTAAGGGTTCACTTCCTTTCATTCATTTCTTTGATGGCTTTAGAACTTCTCATGAAATTCAAAAGGTTGAAGTAATGGATCAAGAATTCTTAAAATCACTTGTTGATATGGATGCAGTTGCTAAGTTTAAAGCTAACGCTTTAAATCCTCATACAAATCCAGTAACAAGAGGTGGTGCTGAGAATGATGATATTTACTTCCCAGCTAGAGAAGCTGCTAATGGTTATTACGAAGCTATTCCTGATATCGTTAACGATTATATGCAAAAGATTTCTGAGCATACAGGAAGAACTTATGCTCCATTTACTTACTATGGTGCACCTGATGCTGATAGAATTATCATCGCTATGGGTTCTGTTACTGAAACAATCAAGGAAACTATCGATGCTTTAAGAGCTAAGGGTGAAAAAGTTGGTTTAATTAAGGTTCATCTTTATAGACCATTCTCTGTTAAATATCTTGAAAAGGTATTACCAGCTAGTGTTAAGAAGATTGCTGTTCTTGATAGAACAATCGAAGCTGGTGCTAGAGAACCTCTATTCTTAGATGTTTGTGATGCTTTAAGAGAACACAAAGATTTAACAATCATTGGTGGTAGATATGGTTTATCAAGTAGAGATACTGCTCCAAACCAAATCAAGGCTGTTTATGATGAATTAGCTCATGATAATCCAAGAGAAGAATTCACAATTGGTATTGAAGATGATGTTACTCATTTATCACTTCCAGTTGATCCTAACTTTCATGTAGATGCAGATTATACATCTTGTCTATTCTTTGGTTTAGGTAGTGATGGTACTGTTGGTGCTAACAAGTCATCTATTAAGATTATTGGTGATAATACTGACCAATATGCACAAGCATATTTCCAATATGACTCTAAGAAGGCTGGTGGTGTTACTAGATCTCACTTAAGATTTGGTCCTTCTCCTATTAGATCTACATATTATATTAGTAATGCCGACTTTATTTCTTGTTCATTAGATTCATACTGCTTCAAGTATGATATGACTAAGCAATTAAAGGATGGTGGTACTTTCTTGCTTAATACTTCTTTCCCTAAGGAAGAAATTGCTAAGCACTTACCAAATAGAATGCTTGCAGGTTTAGCTAAGAAACATGCTAAGTTCTATATCATTGATGCTACAAAGATTTGTGCTGAAATTGGTATGGGTAGAAGAACAAATACTACTCTTCAATCTGCATTCTTCGCATTGAATGAACAAATCATGCCATATGATAAGGCTCTAGAACTTATGAAATATATGGCTAAGAAGTCTTACTCTAAGAAGGGTGATGATGTAGTTGAAATGAACTATAGAGCAATCGATGCTGGTAAGGCAGGTCTTGTTGAAGTTACTGTTGATCCAGCTTGGGCTGAATTAACATATGATGCAAATAAGGCTAATACAGGTGATGCTTACTTTGATAATCATGTATCTGTAATTAACGCATTAGATGGTTATGATCTACCAGTTTCTAATTTCTTGAAGTATGGATTACCTGATGGTTCATTACAATCAAATGTTGCATTCAAGGAAAAGAGAACTATCGCAGTTAATGTTCCTAAGTGGAAAGCTGAAAACTGTATCCAATGTGGTTTCTGTGCATTTGTATGTCCACATGCTACTATTAGACCAGTTCTATTAACTGATGAAGAAATCAAGAATGCACCAAAAGAATTTGATACTATTCCTGCTATTGGTAAGGGTGTTGAAAACCTTAAGTTTAGAATTCAAGTTTCACCTGCTAACTGTGTAGGTTGTGGTTTGTGTGCTGAAGAATGTCCAGGTAAGGGCGGTAAGAAGGCTCTTGAAATGGTTGATGTTAATGAAGAACTTGAAAATGAAGTTCTTGCAGACTATATGTTCAAGGATCTAGAACCTAAGACAACTTATTATCCAACTAATACAATTAAGGGTTCTCAATTCTTAAAGCCTTACTTTGAAGTATCTGGTGCTTGTCCTGGATGTGGTGAAGCTCCTTACTATAAGTTAGTTTCTCAATTATTCGGACGTGATATGCTAGTTGCAAATGCTACTGGTTGTTCAATGATTTATTGTTCAAGTGCTCCATCTACTCCATTTGTTAAGGATAACAATGGTGAGGGTGTTGCTTGGGCTAACTCATTATTTGAAGATAATGCTGAATATGGCTATGGTATGGCTATTGCTCAAAACTACAAGGAAGCTAAGATTTTAAGCATCATGGAAGCTAACTTAGATTCTGATTGTGGTGATGCATTCAAGAAATATATCGCTGCTGGCAACAACAGAGATGCTCAAAGAGCATGTGTTGATGAAGTAGTTGCTGCTGTTAAGGCTAGCTCAAATCCTGCAGTTAAGGAATTATTAGAATTCGAAAGAGATCTAGTATCTAAGTCTGTATGGATCGTTGGTGGTGATGGTTGGGCATATGATATCGGTTACGGAGGCCTAGACCATGTACTTGCTAATAACGTTAATGTTAACGTATTAGTTCTAGATACAGAAGTTTACTCTAATACTGGTGGTCAATCTTCTAAGTCATCTCAAGCTGCTTCTATTGCTAAGTTTGCTGCTGGTGGTAAGGTTACAGCTAAGAAAGACTTAGGCCAAATCGCTATGGCTTATGGTCATGTATATGTTGCTTCAGTATCTATGGGTGCTAACAGAATGCAATTATTAAAGGCTCTTGAAGAAGCTGAAAGCTACGATGGACCATCTCTAATCATTGCTTACTGTCCATGTGCTGAACAAGGTATCAGATCTGGTCTTGCTTCTCACCAAAAGGTTGAAGCTAATGCTGTTAAGTGTGGTTACACTACTCTATACAGATTCGATCCACGTAAGGAACAACCTCTAACAATCGATTCTAAGGAACCAAATTGGGATGAATTTGAAGCATTCTTAATGAATGAAAATAGATACAACCAATTACCTAAGATCAGAGGTCAAGAGGCTGCTGAAGCTGCATTTGCTAAGACAAAGAGTGATGCTCAAAAGCGTTATAAGAGACTAGTTGCTCTATCTAAAGAGTGCTAATCAATCAAATAAAAGGAGTTCATTTGAACTCCTTTTCTATGTAAATAATTCATTTGTACACTTCTTTTCTAATTGCCTTAATCGTAAGAAAAAGGGTGTACATAAATCACACCACCCAAAAGAAAAGTAGGATTCAATCCTACTTGATAAATGAAACTTTATTTTCTTTTCCTTGAATAAGTCTTTTAATATTAGCTCTATGCATGAATATTACAAATAATGTAAGAAGTAATACTAGAGTCGCTAATGAGTTATCCTTATATGTAAGAAAGCCCATGATAGTTGCCATTGTTAGAGCAGACATAGAAGCTAGTGACATATATTTAGTTAGACATAAGACAATTATGAATACTAACACTGGATATAAGAATGTAAAGATAAAGTCATGCGTTATAAATAAGGCAATACCTAAGATATAACCCATAGAACACGCTACTGCTTTACCACCTTTAAATTGGGCAAAGACTGGGAAACAGTGTCCTATACATACTGCTAATCCTGCATAGCGAGCATATTCTGGTGAAATCTTATTTACAATTACCATCACAATAAATGCTTTTAAGGCATCTAGAATAATAACTGAAATACCAGCTTTTTTGCCTAATACTCTACCTGCATTGGTTCCACCTAGATTACCAGAACCCTTAGTTCTAATATCTACACCGTAAAATACTTTACCAATAATAAGGGCCCAGGGAATAGAACCAACAAGATACCCAACAATCAGCCACAAAATCAATATAATAGTTTTCATAAAAAAATTATAACAAAACTTTTGGTATAATTGACTGGTATGAATAATAATTATGATGATAACAGTATAGAAATATTAGAAGGACTAGATGCCGTAAGAAAAAGACCTGGCATGTATATTGGTTCTGTCGATAACAGAGGACTACATCATTTAGTATGGGAAATCGTCGATAACGCAATCGATGAAGCTCTAAATGGCTTTGGTAAAGAAATCGTTATTGAACTAAATAAGGATGGTTCTTGTAGTGTAACTGACTTTGGACGTGGTATGCCCATAGGCAAACATAAGTCTGGTAAAAACACTCTAGAAGTAATCTTTACTGTACTACATGCTGGTGGTAAGTTCTCAAACGAAGGTGGTTACAAGACAGCTGGTGGTCTACATGGTGTAGGTGCCAGTGTTGTTAATGCACTAAGTAAATGGTGTGAAGTAGAAGTATGTCGTGATAAGAAAAGATATCGCATGCGCTTTGAAAATGGTGGTAAGAAAATTGGTAAACTAGAGGAACTTGGAACTACCAATAAGACTGGTTCTAAGGTTACTTTTATGCCTGATGATACAATCTTTTCAACAACTACTTTTAACTTCAATACAATTTGTGAAAGAGCTCAAGAAGAAGCTTTCTTGTTAGAAGGCGTTAAGATTGTAGTTAAAGATTATATTCACAATGAAGAAAGTGAATTCCACTATGATAATGGTTTATTAGCCTTCATGAACTATCTTCATGAAGATAAGGATGTTTTGCATGAACCTGTAATCTTTTCAGGTGAAAGTAATGGTATCAACATTAAGTGTGCTTTCCAATATACTGATGGTTACCAAGAAAATACTTTTTCTTATGTAAATCTAGTACGTACAAAAGATGGGGGTACTCATGAAGTAGGCTATAAGACAGCTTTTACCAAGACTATTAATGACTATGCAAGAAATAATGGTCTATTGAAGGAAAAAGATAAAAACTTTGAAGGTAGCGATGTAAGAGAAGGCTTAACTAGCATTATTGTTGTTACTATTCCTGAAGACTTATTACAATTTGAAGGACAGACAAAAGGGAAACTTGGTACACCGATTGCTAAGACAGCGGTTGATAATGTAGTAAGTGAACACTTGATGTACTTTTTAGTTGAAAATAAGGACTTAGCTACAACTTTAATCAAGAAGATTCAACGTGCTGCTTATGCTCGTGATGCAGCTAGAAAAGCCAAGGATGAGGCAAGAGCTGGCAAGAAGTCTTCATCTAAGGCAAAAGAAGTCTTAAGTGGCAAGTTAGCTCCTGCTCAAAGCAAGGATTATAAAAGATTAGAATTATTCTTGGTCGAAGGTGATTCTGCCGGTGGTAGTGCTAAGAAGTGCCGTGATTCTAAGTATCAAGCTATTTTACCTTTAAGAGGTAAGGTTTTAAATACTGAAAAAGCATCTTTAATAGATATTGAAAAGAATGAAGAATTAAATACAATTGTTCACTGTTTAGGTGCTGGTGTTGGCGCCCACTTTGATGTTGAAGATATTCATTATGATAAAGTAATCATTATGACCGATGCCGATACCGATGGTGCTCATATTCAAGTATTATTATTAACTTTCTTCTATCGCTTTATGAGAGAATTAATCGAAAAGGGACATGTATATGTAGCTATGCCTCCTTTATATGGTGTTAAGACTAAAGAGGGTATGGATTATTTGTTCTCTGATGATGAATTAAATAAATATCGTGCAAGTCATACAATTAAGGGTGATATCCAAAGATATAAGGGTCTTGGTGAAATGGATGCTGATCAATTATGGGATACGACTATGGATCCTGAAAAGCGTACTTTGATTAAAGTGAATATTGAGGATGCAGCTATTTGTGAACGTAAGATTTCTATTTTAATGGGTAATAAGCCTGAACTTAGAAGAAAGTGGATTGAAGAAAATATTGACTTTACTTTAGAAGAAAATTATAAGGTGGAAAGACATGGCTAAGAAGACTAAAGAAATAATTGAAAAGAATGTTACTGAATCTTTAGATGACATCATGTCTTTAAGATTTGGTGCTTATTCAAAATATATCATTCAAGAAAGAGCTTTACCTGATGCTAGAGATGGTTTAAAGCCGGTACAAAGAAGAATTCTTTATTCTATGTATATGGATGGCAACACTAGCATTAAGCCTCATCGTAAGTCTGCAAAGGCTGTAGGTCAGGTTATGGGTATTTTCCATCCACATGGTGACTCTAGTATTTATGAAGCTATGGTTAGATTGTCTCAAGATTGGAAGAATAATCTAACTTTAATTGATATGCATGGTAACAATGGCTCTATCGATGATGACCCACCAGCTGCTTATCGTTATACTGAAGTAAGACTAGATAAGAATGCTGAAAAGTTATTAAACGATATCGACAAGAATACCGTTACGATGACTAATAACTACGATGACTCAACTCTTGAGCCAACGGTTTTACCTGCAAGTTACCCATTACTATTAGTTAATGGTTCTACAGGTATTGCCTCAGGTTATGCGACCAATATGGCACCACATAACTTAAATGAAATCGTGGATGCGACTATTTACCGTTTAAACAATCCTGAATGTAGTGTTGAAGACTTGATGGTTTTTGTCAAAGGACCCGACTTCCCAACTGGTGGTATTGTCCAAGGACTAGATAACATCAAAGAAGTCTTTAAAACAGGTAGGGGCAAAGTAGTCTTGAGAAGTAAGTGCGAAGTGCTTAAGGGTAAGACTAATGACTCAATTGTAGTTACTGAAATACCTTATGAAGTAATTAAATGTAATCTTGTAAAGAAAATTAACGATATTGCGATTAACAAAGATATTGAAGGCATTAGTGAAGTAAGAGATGAAAGCGGTCGTGATGGCTTAAAGATTGTCATTGAACTTAAGAAAGATGCTAATAGCGAGATGATTCTAAATTATCTATATAAGAATACTGATTTACAAATCAACTATTCTTACAATAATATCGCTATTGTTAATCATCGTCCCACTTTATTATCTTTACCAGATGCTTTAGATGCCTTTATTGATTTTAGAAAACAAGTAGTTTTAAATCGCTCTGTTTATTTAAGAGATAAAAAGAAGGCTAGACTACATGTGATTGATGGCTTAATTAAAGCTGTATCTATCTTAGATAGTGTTATTGAAACAATTAGAAGATCTAATGATAAACAAGATTCTAAGATTAATCTTATGAATAACTTCTTATTTACAGAAGAGCAGGCTGAGGCTATTGTCAATTTAAGATTATATCGTTTGTCTAATACTGATATTGTGGCTTTAAAGGAAGAATGTTCTACTTTAATTAGAGAAATTTCAGAACTTGAATCAATTATTAGTTCTAAGGAAATTCTAAAGTCTGTTTTAACTAAAGAGTTAAAACAAGTTAATCTTGATAATATTACTCCTAGAAAGACTAAGATTGAAAATGAAGTTTCTGACTTAGTTATTGATAAATTGGCAATGGTACCAAATGAATCTTGTTATATATCATTGACAAGAGATGGTTATGTAAAAAGATTCTCTAAGCGTACTTTTGATGCAAATTTGAATAGTTTACCTTTCACAAAAGAAAGTGATGTTTTATTAGGCATCAGTGCTTGTGAAACATTAGATACCTTATTAGTGTTTACAAACAAGGGAAATTACTTATATATTCCGGTTTATAAGTTACAAGAATGTAAATATAAGGATATCGGTAAGCATGTTTCTACTTATGTTAAGCTAGAAGGAAATGAGAAGGTAGTAGGAGCTTTAATTGTTAAGAGTTTTGAGACTTATGCCTTTGTGGTTTTAGCTACTAAAAATGGTATGATTAAGAAAACTTCAATTCCGAAGTTTGATATATCTAGATTCTCTAAGGCTATTCCAGCTATTAAGTTAAAAGAAAATGATGAACTAGTAAGTGTTAACATCGCTTATGAAAATGATAATGTGGTTGTTGTTTCTAGAAGCGGTAACTATAATCGTTATTCTTTAGAAATGTTAAGTGATATTGCTCCTCGTGCAATGGGCGTGGGTGGTATCAATGTTAAAAATGATGAGTTAGCTGGTGTAGCAATTGAACATAGTGGTCCTAGTGAACTGCTATTATGTTCTAATAAGGGCTATAAGCGAATTCATTTTGCTGATTTAGATTTTACAAGTCGTAATGCCAAGGGTAATCGTTTGTTTAAACAGACAAAGACTAATCCTTCTAGTATTATTGGTGTTAAGACGATTGCTAGCGATGTATCTCTTATCTATAATGATGAGAAGATGACAATCTTGCCAGCTTCTAGTATTCCTTTTATGGGGCTTGATGCAACTTTCTCAAGTGTAGGGGAAGTGCTTCCTTTCATAAAAGATGATATGAGTGATATTCCTGTTGTGGATATGGTGATGATTCCTGAATCTTACTATAAACACGATGAGGAAAACAAAGAGTATACACAAACGGATTTATTTGATTAGTATGAGTATTTTTAGACCAAATTTATTGATTAAAAAGTATGATGATTTAGATATTGAAGACCTAAAAAATAGGGGCTTTGATACTGTTTTTTTGGATGTTGATAACACTATTACTCCATATTTTGTAAAGATTCCTGATGCGAAGGCCAAGGCCTTTGTTCAAAAGCTTAAGGATAATGGTTTTCATGTGATTGTGGTATCTAATAATACCGATGAAAGAGTAAAAGAGGTTGCTAGTTCAATTGATTGTGAATATATCTGTTGGGCGCTTAAACCATTGCCTTTTAAGGCTAATGCCTTGATTAAAAAACATCATTTAGATAAGTCTAAAGTGTTTATCATGGGTGACCAATTATTGACTGATGTCTTATGTGGCAAGTTGACAGGAATTTATGCGATTTATGTAAAACCAATCAGTGAGGTTGATAGTTTTGCGACTAAGATTAATAGAAAAATAGAAAGGTTTATATTTAAACATATTCTGCATGAAAAAGTGTAAAGGTTGTGGAGAAATTCTCCAATATGAACATAAAGATATGCTAGGTTATGCACCTAGTGAAGACTTTGATTATTGTCAAAGGTGTTTTCGTTTGACTCATTATGGAGATACTTCTAAGGTAAGTAAAAAGTTCACTTCTAATGATGATATTATCGAAAGCTATAAGAATATCAACGATGCTTTATTTGTGTTGATTGTGGATGCTTTTGATGCCTTGTTTTTAGATCAAGATTATCTATTAGATATCTTTAAAGATAAGAAATTTTTATTAATTATCAACAAAATTGACTTATTACCTAAGAATATTAATGATAATAAGATAAGTGACTTGTATCTTGATGTCTTAAAGAAATGTGGCAATATCAATTGTTTATTAACTTATAAGAATGATACTACTTTCAATGATTTGTTCTTTGAAATCTTGGAAGAAAGCGGTATGTCTAAGGTTGTATTTGCAGGTAGAGCTAATGTAGGTAAGTCTAGTTTGATTAATAAATTAATTGAGAATCAAGAACTTACTACTTCTATTTATCCAGGTACTACTTTAAAGGTTAATGAGATTACTTATAAGGATTATCTATTTATTGATACTGCTGGTTTGATTGATGATGAATCTTTCTTATCACATTTAGATAATAAGAATATCAAGAAGTTATTACCTTTAAAGACTATTAAAAGACAAATTTTCCAATTATATGAGAATCAATCTTATGTGATTAATGGTCTTGTGAAGTTTGATATTTTGCCTAGTGGCAATGCATCAATCGAATTTATGGTTGAGAATAATTTAGAGATTCATAGAACCAAATATTCAAATAGTGAACGTTATTTCAAGAATAATTGCATAAAAGATCCACTAAGACTTTTACCTTTAAAGGAAAATGAATTTGATTTAGATGGCATTAATTTATTTTACTTAAAGGGACTAGGTCTAATTAAAGTAAAGGGCTCTGGTAAAGTTGTAGTGAATGTTAATGATAGAATAAAAATATATACAAGTGAGGTTAATTTATAATGTTAAGTGGTAAACAAAAAAGATATTTAAGAGCATTAGCGAATGATTTAAATAGTACTTTCCAAATTGGCAAAGAAGGTTTAAGTGATAATCTTTTAAGTGGAATTAGTGATTATTTAAAGGCTAATGAACTAGTGAAAGTCTCAGTGTTAAAAAGCTGTGACACAAGTATTAATGAGATAGAAATCGATGTATGTTCAGCTTGTAAGTGCGAACTAGTTCAATGTATTGGTCGTACATTGATTTTCTATAGAAGAAGTAAGGAACATAAGATTGTATTACCATGAGTAAGCAAATAGACGATTTCTATAAATTAACCAGTAAACAAAGGAAGTATATCTTAAATGATTTTGAGGTTTTAGAAGATTTGGTAAAGACCAATTTATCAGAATATAGATATATCCATACTTTAGGGGTGGCTAAGCTTGCAAGAGAATTGGCTACTTATCATAATGTTGATCCAAATAAGGCCTATATGGCTGGTTTGTTTCATGATTTGACTAAGGAACTATCAAATGAACAACAAGATGAATATTTGAGATATTATGATCCTGATAAGCTTAATTATCCTGAAAAGGTTAAACATTCTTTTACTTGTAAGTATTACTTAAGGGAGAAGTTTCATCTCCATGATGGTGATGTTTTGAATGCTATCTATAATCATACAATTTGTAACTCTAATGATAAGTTGTCACTGATTTTGTATGTAGCAGATAAAAGAGAAGAGAATCGTCATATTAATGATGATGTTGTTGAGATTGCCAAATATGATTTAAAGAAGGCAATAAGAACTTTAAAAGAAAAGTGGGAAGAAGCTAAGAATAATGGAATTAAAGGATAAAATTGTCGCATTGTTGGATGAGAAACAAATAGAAGATATCACTGTAATTGATTTTAGGGATAATAGTCCTTATCTTGATTATTTTGTGATTGGTACGGCTAGAAATGGTCGTATGGCTAAGGCTACTATTTCTTATTTAGAAGATCTTTGTGATGAAGAGGGTGTTTCTTATCGTAATAGTTATAATGATGCTGAAAGTAAGTGGTACTTATTTGATGCAGGTAGTGTAGTTGTTCACTTATTCTTTGATGGTGAACGTGAGAAGTATAATTTAGAGAGTTTATGGAAGGATCTAATAAAGAAGTAAAAGAATATGAATATTTAGCTAAATATTATGATTATCTATTAGGCGATGAAGAAGCCTTCAATTTTTGGCTAGAATACATCAATGCCAAGGATTATCATACTGTTTTAGAATTAGCATCTGGTTCAGGTGTATTAGCTGGTATTTTAAAGAAACAAGGAAAAGAAGTGACTGCTTCAGATATTTCTAAAGAAATGAAAGAAGTTGCCACAAATAATTTTGATGGCGAGTATTTAATCTTAAATATGATTGATTTTGATTTACATAAGAAGTATGACTTAATTCTTTGTGTTTGCGATTCAATCAATTATTTATATGATGAAGAACTAGAACAAATGTTTAAAAGTGTATATAAACACTTAAATGATGGTGGCCGTTTTATCTTTGATATGCACAATCCTAAACGTTTAAAAGAGTTTGATGAAGAATATATCGAAGAAGGTCAAATTGATGAAAATGTTTATTATCAATGGACTATTAATTCAGATACTTTTGATAGAACAGTGAATGAACATTTTACTTTCTATACACCAGAGGGGATGATTCAGGAACAACATACTCAAAATGTTTTTGAGGTAGATGATGTAAAAAATAAATTAGAGAATGTTGGACTCGAATCTGAAGTGGTGATGGATTTCATTGAAGATGAAAAGATTTTATTTATTGGTACCAAGTAATGAAAATATATAAGGAAACTTATTTTGATCGTAACGCATGGTTACTTGATAATATGGATAAACTAAATGTTAGTCATTTAGAATTTTTAGTGTTATTGGTAATTAATTTTTGCCAGGAACACAATAAAGAAATAAGCTTAGATTTTTTATGTGAAAAATTACAAGTTAGTCCAAATGATTTAGATAAAGTTTTAGCTTCTTTAAGTGGCAAAGGGTATTTACGTATAGATATCAATGAAAAGGGGATTTGTTACGACATAGATGGTGTTTTTGATTTTGATATAGTTAAATATGATGAAGTTGAAAATAACGATATCTATGATGCGGTTGAGACTTTTCTAAGTAGACCTCTAACACCAATTGATAAGATGAAGACAGCTGAATTGTTGGAAACCTATAGTGAGGATGCTATTTTGGATGCGATCAGAATGGCTTGTGCTTATCGTAAGTATAACTTGGCTTATGTAGAGACGATATTAAGAAATGATAAAGGCTGATTATATTATTAAATCTTTGGATGAATTATATCCAGATGCTCATTGTGAATTAAATTATCGAAGTAACTTTGAACTTTTAATTGCGGTTGTTTTGAGTGCTCAAACAACCGATATAAAGGTAAATAAAGTTACTGAAGTTTTATTTGATAAGTATCCTGGTGTTTTTAGTTTGGCTTGTGCTAACTTGAATGATGTAGAAGAAATCATTAAACCCCTAGGTCTATATCACAACAAGGCTAAGAATATTATTAACTTGTCAAAAGTTTTAGTTGATAAATATAATGGCGAAGTAATAAATGATCGCAAAGTCCTAGAATCATTAAGTGGCGTAGGGCATAAGAGTGCTAATATTGTCTTGAATAATTGTTTTGGTGTGCCTGCTTTTGCGGTAGATACCCATGTTTCTAGGGTTTCTAAAAGACTTGGTATAGCAAACAAAGATGATGATGTGAAGAAAATAGAAGAAAAACTGATGGCCTATTTTCCTAAACCATTGTGGGGAAAATTACACCATCAGTTTATATTTTTTGGTAGATATAAATGTAAGGCTATTAAACCAGACTGTATAAATTGTCCGTTTAACGACCTTTGTGATAAAGCTTCTTAGTTTGATAAATTGGGTTCATGGTTACATTCATGCCCAATTTTTTAAATGTGTTTGTATCAACTTCACTCAAGATTACAGTTGAATGTACTTCGGCATATTTTAAATTACTTAAACCCATCATCGCTCTTTGGCATGAATAAGATGTTTGAGAGCCAATAGCTAGAGCAATCAACACTTCATCTGTATGTAAACGAGGATTATTACCGTTTAAATATTGGGTCTTTAATTCCTGAATTGGTTCAATAATTTTAGGTGAGAACAATTCAATGTCAGGTAGACCAGCCGCAATCTTAGCAGCATTTAATAAGACAGCACTACTAGCACCCATCAACTTACTAGTTTTACCTGTAACGATAGTTCCATCAACCAATTCAATAGCTGTAACTGGTTCACCAGTCTTTTTAGCTAATTCATTGGCAACCACAGCTACTTTTCTATCATCTTTAGAAATATTAGATTTAGTTAAGATATTTTCTAGCTTATTGATGACGTTTTCATCGATCTTATCATGAACATAATCAACTTGGGCTTGGTAACATCTTCTAATAATTTCTTGATTGCTTGCTTCTCTACATGCTTCATCATCACTGATGCAAGAACCGACCATATTAACGCCCATGTCAGTAGGTGATTTATAGATGCATTCACCGATTACCTTAGTTAATAGGTTGTTTAATACTGGGAAGGCTTCAACATCACGGTTATAATTGATTGCCACCTTGCCATATTCTTGTAAGTGGAAAGGATCAATCATGTTTACATCGCTTAAATTAGCTGTAGCAGCTTCATAAGCTAAATTAACCGGATGGTTTAAAGGCAAGTTCCAAACTGGGAAGGTTTCAAACTTAGCATAACCAGACTTAATATCATGAAGATTATCATGGTATATTTGTGATAAGGCAACTGCCATCTTACCGCTACCAGGTCCTGGTGCTGTGACAACTACGATTTCCTTGTTAGTCTCTAGATATTCATTTTTACCAAAGCCATCTTTAGATAAAATCCTATCGATGTCATTTGGATAGTTTTCTATTTTATAGTTATAAGCACATTTAATTCCTGATTTCTCTAATTTCTTTCTTAATTTAGTAGCTTCACTTTGTTTCGCATATTGTGTAATAACAACACCACCAATAGCTAATTCGGCCACCTTGAAGGCATCAATTAGTCTAAATAAGTCTTGGCTATAGGTAATACCTATATCGCTACGCATCTTGTGCTTTTCAATATCGTTAGCGTTGATTACTAAAATCATTTCGGCTCTATCTTTAATATTTAGAAGCATTTTAATCTTAGTATCTGGCATAAAGCCTGGCAATACTCTTGATGCGTGATAGTCATCGAATAGTTTGCCACCAAATTCAATATATAGTCGATTGAATTTTTTTACTCTTTCGTAAATACTCTCAGATTGTAATTTAATGTACTTTTCGTTATCAAATCCTATTTTTCTCATGTTCACTATTATATATTAGATAAACAAATAAAAACGATGAAGTTGTCTTCATCGTCTAAAGTTTTTCGAAATCAGCGACACCGTGCTTACATAATGGACAAATAAAGTCAGGTGGTAGTTCTTCTCCCTCATAGATATAACCACATACCTTACATACCCATCCTTTTTTGCCTTCAGTATTAACACTAGGCTTTATGTGTTTATAGTAATAATCATAAGTTAATGATTCACTATCACTTAAGGTCTTCGCATCACTTATTTCACAAATAAACATGCCATGAGTTCCTAAATCTACATAGTCTTCAACTATTAAAGAGAAGTATGCATTAATGTGTTTGTTTAAGCGTAATAAGCCATTTTCACATCTTGTGACATCAGTATAATCTTTAAACTTATCAACCGTCTTACCACTATTAAAGCCAAATAGTTTAATCAAAGAGAATGGGGTATTAATATCTAAACAGTTGACATTCATCTTACCTGTTTTTTTAATCACATCATGTGAATAGTTAGCTTTATTAATGTTTACCATTACTCTGTTTGGTTCTACAGTTAATTGAGATACGGTATTTACGATTAAGCCATTATCTTTATTACCATCGTTACTTGTGATGACATATAATCCATAACCAATTTTATTTAATGCTGAATAGTCTTTTTCTTCATTGCTTAAGGCTAATTTATCTTGACACAATACGTTTACCATGTCGTCTATTTGTTTAATAGAAGTTTCATTTAAGGCAGAGGTAATACTTACTTTTTGACTTAAAATATTGATATTTTTAGATTTTTCAAACATAGTTTCCATGATTCTATTGGCCATAGGAGCCCAAGATCCATTTTCCATTAAACCAATGGTCTTATTTGAAAAGTTTCTTTCAGTTAAATGTTCAATAAATTCTCTCATAAAAGGGAAGATATCGGCATTATATGTTGTAGTAGCAAGAATAATCTTATTATAGTTGAAGGCATCACTTACCGCATAAGACATATCGCATCTTGCTAAGTCATATGTTTTAACGTTTGCGCCATGTTTCTTTAACTTTTCAACCAATAAGTCAACAGCTTTCTTGGTATGACCATATATGGATGTGTAACATACTAAGATACCATCTTCCTTATAATCGTAGTTTGCCCAAGTATTGTATAGTCCTAAATAATAAGAAAGATTATCTTTTAATACAGGGCCATGTAGTGGGCAAATCTTTTCGATGTCTAATGTAGAAGCTTTTTCCAACAGGTTAGCTACTTGTTTACCATATTTTCCTACGATACCAATATAATATCTTCTAGCTTCATTTTCCCAATCTTCTTTAGTATCCAAGGCACCAAATTTGCCAAAGCCATCAGCTGAGAATAAAACTTTATCGGTTTCGTCATAAGTTACCATTACTTCAGGCCAGTGTACCATTGGTGCAGCTACAAAGTGTAACTTATGTTTGCCTAAGTCCAAAGAATCTCCTTCTTTGATGACTATTCTATTTTCTTCAAAGCTTCTATTGAAGAAGTTATTCATCATCTTGAATGCTTTATCACTTGATACGATAGTAGTATCTGGGTACTTGTCTAGTAAGTATAGAATACTAGCACTGTGGTCAGGTTCCATGTGTTGAATGATTAAGTAGTCTGGTTTTTTATCGCCTAAGACGTTCTTTAAGTTGTTGAACCATTCATCGCTAAAACTTTTGTCTACTGTGTCCATGATGGCAATCTTATTATCTAAGATTACATAAGAATTGTATGAGATACCATTTGGTACCTTGTATTGTCCTTCGAATAAATCAATTTTGTGGTCGTTCACACCTATGTATTTGATGTCGTTTGTGATTTCCATATGAAAAAATCTCCTTTTTATAATTATATCGAATTCTTTGATTAAGCTTGAAATAATACTTCAAATAGGTAACAATTTATTTATGGAAAAATATCAAATTAGTGATGGCTATTCTTATATCTTAGGTATTTCTTTAACGATTGAGGCATTAAATAAGATTCCTCAATATATGGAGAAGGTTTATGTGTCTAAGAAGGCGATTAAGAATGAACAATTTAATAAATTAGTTTCTTTGTGTGAGAATCTAAATATACCGATTATTGAAGATGATAATGTGATTAACAAGTTGTCTGTTAAAGAAAATTGTTATGGGATTGGTTTTTTTAAGAAGTATGTCCATGAATTAGGAACCAATGGTCATATTGTCTTATATAATTTTTCTAATCCTGGAGAATTGGGCACTATTTTTAGAAGTGCTGTTTCTTTTGACTTTCATAATATTGTCTTAATTAATTCTAGTGTTGATTATTATGATCCTAGGGTTATTAGGGCTAGTATGGGTTCTATTTTCCATTTGAATATTAAGGAATATTCTTCTTTGGAAGATTATTATAAAGATTATAAGTATAACTTATATCCTTTCTGCGGTAATGGGACTATTGAATTAAATGATTTGGAATTAAAGGTACCTTATAGTATTATTATTCCTCAAAATTATACTGACTTAGATGATATGTTTAAAACTTCTTATTATTTAAAACATAAGGGATTAGATTCTATTTCTTTGTCTTCACTTAGTGCTATTGTCTTGAATCATTGTTACTTATTAAATCTTAAACGATAGGTACAGTGTTTACATAAGGGCAATAATAGTTTCTTATTATTTAACGCAATAAGTGCTTCTTTATATAGGGGACTATCTAGGATATCTTTTAGAGAATCGGTGTTTAAATCACCGATTTTATTTATGCCACAAGAATCTAGGCAACATGCGGTTACACTTCCATCGTGTAATATCGCTATTTGGTCTTTTAAGCCATGGCACAGGCCGTTTTCACCAATATAGGTATCACTGATATCTGGCCAATTAAACATCTCCTGGTGGTAAATATAGACCTTATCTTTGATTTTGTATGATTGATTTTTTTTAGTTGATTCGAGTCCATATAAAGATTCGAGTCCATTTAAGAATTCGGTCAACTTATCATCCAAATTATTCAAATCATAGAATCTAAGTTCAATAATCTTATCGTTATTATTTTTAATCAACTTAAGAATATAATCAAAGTAATCATCACTTACATTAATGTTGTTGATTGAATGTAACGAAATAGATAATTTTCTTAAGCATTTATGGCTTAGTAAATCAGGATATTTATTTAATAAGATACCATTGGTAACTAATTGTAGGTTAAAGTCTTTTTCATCTAAGAGTTTCAATATTTGATCAAAATTTGGGTGAAGTAAGGGTTCACCTAGTACATGCAAGTAGATGTAATTGCCAAATTCTTTTATTTGATTAAGATAATTATCAATATCATCTAGACTCATAAAATTTGTTCCTTTTTTGTTAGTACAAAAGGAACAATTAAGATTACAAGCGTTAGTTATTTCTAGATATACTCTTTTCACTTATTCAATTATAAAGGTATAATTGTTACATGTCTAAAATTTTATATATCGATAAGCCCAAGGGGATTACTTCCTTTGATTTGTGCTTTAAACTTAGAAAAGTATTTAATACAAAGAAAATTGGTCATACTGGAACCCTTGATCCTAATGCGACAGGTTTGATGGTTTGTTTAGTTGATGGTGCTTCTAAGACTAATCAATTTCTTGTGAGTGCTAATAAAGAATATATCGCAACTGTTAAGTTAGGCATTAGAACTGATAGTGAGGATATTGATGGTAATATCTTAGAGGAAAAAGAAGAAGTTATGCCTAGTTTTGAGTTAATTGTTGAGGCAATTAAATCCTTTATTGGTAAATCTGAACAAATTCCTCCTATGGCATCAGCTATTAAGGTTAATGGTAAGAAGCTATATGAATATATGCGCAATAATGAAACAATAGAACTAAAGCCGCGTCCTATTGAGGTTTTTTCTATTGAATTATTAGATGTGGCTGATAATACATTTACTATTAGTTGTAAGGTAAGTAGTGGTACTTATATTAGAACTTTGGTTCAAGATATTTTAAAGAAATTAAAAGTTATTGGTACCCTAAGTGATTTAAGAAGAACGGCTATTGATGATATTTCCTTAGATGAGGCGGATACTTTGGAAGAAGTTTTAAATGGCAATTATCATGCACATTCTATTTATGAAGTATTGTCTAAGTATTATGAAGTATACAAAGCTAAGGATTCAAAGGCTATTAAGGATGGTAAACCGCTTAAGTATCATAGTGAAGCTAATGAAATCTTATGTATTGACGATGATAATACGGCTTTAGCTATTTACCGCAAGGAAAATGGTGTTTATCGTTGCGTTAGAGGGCTTTTATGATTTCTGTGCATTATTTTAAGGATAATGTTCAAATACCTCCTAATATCGCTTGTATTGGCTGTTTTGATGGGGTTCATAGAGGCCACCAAGAATTAATTAATAAAACGGTTAAATTAGCTAAAGAAAAGAATTTAAAGCCGATGGTTATAACATTTGACCCAGATCCAATTGAAATCTTTGGCGATGGACATATGTTACTAACAACATTAAATGAAAGAATTAAGTTATTTGAAAGATTTGGTATTGAAGAAGTATTAATTATTCATTTTGATGAAAAGGTAATGAATAAGTCTCCTTTAGAATTTAAAGAAGAGATCTTAGATAAATTAAATATCGATACGCTTATATGTGGTTTTGACTTTACCTATGGTTATAAGGGTCAAGGAAATATTGATACTTTAAAGAAAGATGGAGTTAATTTAATAGTTATTCCTGAATATCGTTATTATGGTAAGAAGATTTCTAGTTCTCGAATTAGAAAAGAATTAGAAAAGAAGAATTATAATTTTGTGAATAAACTGCTTGGTTATGAATACAAAAAATAGAGAATTATTTATTGAAAGAGCGAAATTATATTTTAAAGATAGGGCAGATGAATTTATCAAGCTTATTGATGATAAGCCTACATCTGGCTTCTTTCTTAATGAAAAAAAGGCAAATAAAGAAACAATATTAAGTCTAGTTGATTTTGACTATAGTCCTTTTGAACTAAATCCTAAGTCTTTTAAGAGTAATGAAGAATCAATCGGCAAGTCAAAGGCTTATGAATTGGGATTGATTTATCCTCAGGATAACGAATCTTCTATGCCATCAACTTTGTTTGATCCTACAAACATAAAAACAGCAATCGACTTATGTGCGGCACCTGGCGGTAAGAGCATTAACGCCTTAAATAAACTTAATGATGATGTTTTATTTATCAGTAATGATTATTCTAATAAGAGAGCTAGTATTCTTTCTAATAATCTAGAGAGAATGGGTTTTGAGAATTGTTTAATCACTAATCTAAAACCTGAATATTTAGCTGATAAGTTTGAAGGTTTATTCGATTTAGTCATCTTAGATGCTCCATGTTCTGGTGAGGGGATGATTAGAAAATATCCTGAAATCTTGGATACTTATTCAATTGCCAACATATTATCGATTGCAGAAGTTCAAAAGAATCTTTTGGATGATGCCTATAAATTGTTGAATGAGGGTGGTCAACTAGTCTATTCTACTTGTACTTTTGCGTTTGAGGAAGATGAAGATCAGGTAAATAAATTTTTAAACAAGTACAAGGATATGAAGCTTGTGGGTGATTGTAAGAAGTTGTCTTTCTTAGATGACTGTGAAGGGCAATTTATGGTCTTACTTAAAAAAGATGGTTCTTTAGTGAATAAGAAATATAGACTAAAGAAAACCACAAACAATAAGGTGGTAGCATCTTTTATTAAAGATAATATCGATATTGATGAATATTATTTATATAGTCATGATAATAATTATTATTTGTCTTTGATGCCTATGCCTGATTTAGATAGAGGCATTGTCAGAGCAGGTATTTATCTAGGTGAAGTAAAGAAAGATCGTTTTGAGCCTTCTTATAATTTATATCGTTCTAATATATTAAAATTTAAATATAAATATGATTTAAATGATGATGAATATAATAAATTCATCAAAGGCGAATCATTACAAGTTAACTTGTCTAATCATTATTATCAGGTTACTTATAAGGGATTTCCTTTAGCTTATGGCAAGTGTAGCAATAATGAGCTAAAAAACAAGTATCCTAAAGGTTTAAGAAGGGTGGTATAATCTAATTATGATTAATACAAATGAATACGGAAAAATTGAAGTTTCTAATAAGGCTATCAATGATATTGCAGATATAGCTTTAGAATCTATTGATGAAGTTTATCCTTATAAAAAGGAGAATAATTGTGTTTGTTCATTCAAGGATGATGAACTAAGAGTTACAGTTTTAATTAAAGTTAAACAAGGCTGTGATGTAGTTAAGAAATGTAATCTTCTTCAATCTAAAATCAAAGAAGCTATTGTAGGTATGACTGGAATTGAGTGTAAGAGTGTAGATATCGACATTCAAGGATTTGTGACTGAAAAGTAGAAGTTCATAAAAGGACTTCTTTTATTTTGCCCATAATAAAAATTAGGATGTACAAATGTACATCCTAATTTAATTCTATTTTCGCTTCATTTCCGTTACTATCTGTCGCAATAACTGAGATTGGACGATCAGTGCTATTGATAGTAATGCTATTTCCACTAACAGTATATGTATCTGAACTTTCATTTACAACTGTACCATTAATTTTAACTACCCATTTAGCAACCGATACATTCGCATTTACCTGTTTGCCATCTGCTGACTTTGCCAACGCAATAGGTGTTTCGGCTTTTGTAACTACCTTAATTGTGAATTTAGTTGAAGCTAAATAACTTTGTTTAACACTTACTCCAACCCCTTGAGAATAAGACTTGCCATTTGAATCGGTTATAGATACTGATTCAGAAGTTCCTGTTTCATTCTTTATATCAATATTATCTTCTTTTACACCCATACTGATTAAGTAATTCTTAATATCATCAGCATTTGTAGTACTTGGTATTTGTAGTGAAACATCCTTATCTTCAACTTTAACATCTATACATTTTTGAGTAGAAGATACATTTAGTTTTTCATAACCATAGTATGCACAAACTGTTACAGTATCACCAGGATCAGCTGTAATATCGAAACTATTAGTTTCCTTATCGCTAGTTACTGTTTGTGATTCTCCGTTAACCTTGATTTCAGCCTTGTATTGGATTGGACCATAAATCCAAGTGTAATCAAATAAACGTTTGCCAGTAGCTTCAATAATAGCTGAACCATCATTTCTTCTTAAAGAAATATCTAAGTCTTCACTAGCTACTGTCAATGCACTTTCATCTGGATACTTAGGCCATGTGATTTCAAGTTTACCATTATTGTAAGTAACGGTAGGATCACCATTCATTGGTTCAACATTAGCACTTTCAGGAGGGTAAACCTTTGCATATTCTTTCTTAATCAATCCTGTAGTTACATATTTTTCATCCATGCCATCGATTTTTGCAGCATATGGATAAGTGCCTAGAATGTGTTCTATGGAAACAACACCGCTTGGTCTTTCTAAACCCTTAGGCTTGCCATATTCTTTCACAGTTGTATCAATAATAGCGTTTGTTGTCTTACCTTGAATATTAGATAAGTAATCATTTAGTGTGATATAAGACTGTTTATTCTTTTGAGCTCTTTCATAACCGATCCATGTGCATACTGTATATTCACTTGTAGAAGCTACCATCCAAGCATCTTTGATAGCGCCAGTAGGGATACCATATGCATGACCACTTGTTCCCCAGTCGGTAGTACCAGTCTTAGCATATACTGGATAATCATCGATTAATATTTGCATAAGATTTGCATAACCACCACTAACATTTGATTGTAGTAGGGTATCCATCATATATGCTGCCTCACTTGATACTGTTTGTTTACTTTGATAAGTAGGAGTAACAGGTGATGTTCCATCTAAGAATTCAATACGTTTAATTGTATGAGGCTTTGTGTATTGACCTAGATTTAATAGAGCACCTTGAGCAGCAGCTAATTGTTCACATGATACTGTAATCTTATTACCACCAATACCGCACTGTACATCAAAGTCTTCTAGACTAATATCAATGCCCATATCGTTTAAATACTTAACAACATATTCTCTTCCCTTTGTATTAATTACTTGTTGAAGAGCTTGAATAGCTGTTGTGTTTAATGAATTACCTAAGGCGTCTTTTAAAGTTACTTCACCTCTATATTGACCATTGGCATTCGCAATAACGATTGAAGTTCCATCGTATACAATAGGCTTATCAACCATTACATGGCTTGTAGACCAACCTAGATTTTCAAAAGCCAATACATAGTCAAGAATTGGTTTGATAGCTGAACCTGGTTGTTTCTTTTGTTCAGTAGCATGGTTTAGAAGTAATGAGCCACCGCTTGCATAGTTTCTACCACCTAGGATACCAACAACTTCACCAGTTGCGTTATTGATTGCGATAGAAGCTAATTCAAATTCATCATCTGGGAATTCGATTCCTTCATATCTTTCCTCTTGAATGCTGTCCATTGTTAGTTGAACATTCTTATTCATGCAAGTGTAGATACGCATACCTTGAGAATACGGATCCTTGCCAGTAAGTTCATATACTTCAGAAATAACTGCATCAATATAAGCTTGATAAGGAGAAACGCTACCGCTTGAGTTATTTTTAGAATAATCAACTAGTAAATCTTCCACCTTAATATTTTTAGCAAGTTTATATTCATCATCGCTGATATAACCATGATAATTCATTAAATATAAAACTTGGTTTCTTCTTTCGGTTGCTAATTCAAGATTGTTGAAAGGGTTATAAGCATTAGGAGCGTTGATAATACCTGCAAGCATTGCACTTTCTGCAAGATTTAATTCACTTACATCCTTACCAAAATAATATTCACTAGCTTTTTGGACACCTCTGATATTACGATTACCACCAAAATTAATCTTGTTTAAATATAGTTCTAAGATAGTTCTCTTGTTGATTTCATTACTCTTTTCAAGTTCCATAGCTAGGGCGATTTCTTGAACCTTTCTAGCTACACCTGATAAACCTTTTCTACTTGCGGTTGTACCTTCTTCATCATTTGAGAAGTAAGTATTTTTAACAAGTTGCATCGTGAATGTACTACCACCTTGAGAGAATGATCTAGTTTTAATGTTTGATAATAAAGCTTTTGTGAAACGAGGAACATCAAAACCGTTATGTTCAAAGAAACGGCTATCTTCAACAGCTACGAAAGCGTCAACTAGAATTTGAGGTAATTCGTTATAACTAACATTTTCTCTGATTGTGGCACCAAGTTCAGCTACCATATCACCATTTTCATCATAAACTACAGAAGATTCACTATTAGTAAACTTAGAAACATCGAGTTCCGGTTTAGTTCTTAGCATATTAGCTACTGTAATAAGTCCGATTGTTACACCAATCAATCCAATACAAACAATTACCGCAATAATTGTTGCCCAAAGGTTTAATTTACTCATTTTTCTTTTAGGCTTCTTAGTTTTAATTGGCTTTACATTCTTTTTAATTTGTTTAGTATTGTTTTCCATTTGCTTTCTCCATTAATTTATCTACTATCTTCAAATAGTCACAAGGTCTTTGATAATTATATGTAATCAAATAACCGTTCTCTTTAATCCATGTATAAGGCAAAGACTGTCTTGTACGGTTTTTGTAGTATTCTATAAAATTTTTCGCATCTATTAAATAATCCTCGTTGTACTTAACCATTCTAATGATGACAAAGGCAATAGCTCCATGTCTTAGGACTGCTGATAAGTGTTCAATTTGATGTGGATGGATTGAAGAAAAGGGGAAACTTGTTAAAGAAGAACACTCTTTCGCTTCAAAATCAATATATTTATTCTTATAGATACCGTTATAATCTGTCGTGCTTGGAAGCTTGAAATAAGCTTCAGTAATTTTAGCTTTGTTTCGTGAAGGGTAGTCTACCTTTACGATATTAATAGGTGTAGGTTTTTTATGAATAATAGCAGTATCAGTTAAAAGATAGTCATTGTTAGTGACATTGATGTCTTCTTCTAAAGTCATACCTCTATTGGAATAGTTTGTAGTATGCTGACTCTTTTTCTTGCCACCGGGATAATTCATAAAACTACTCAAGTATTATACATTATTATTAATTGTCTTAAAAGTGCGCAATGTGATATTATATCTATGGAGATTTTTATTATGGAAACATTGAATTTAACGCCAGAACAAATTTTGAACAACGAATTTAGTGTAGAATTTAAGGGATATTCACCAGCTGAAGTGGATGCTTTTTTAGATCAAATCCTAGAAGATTATCAAATTAGCGAAGACAATACTCAAGAATTACTTGACTTAATCGCATCTTTACAAGATCAAATTAAGAAATTGAATTCTAAGATTATTGAACTTGAAGGTAAACAAAAGGCCTTCGATATCTCAAATACTACTTCTTATAGTTCAGTTGATATTTTAAAGAGAATTTCTAGGCTAGAAGAAGAAGTTTATAGTAAGTAACAACATTAGGCAATCGCTGCCTTTATAGGTAGAGGAAAGTCCATGCTCGCACAATCTGCGATGATTGTAGTGTTTATGCTAGGTTAATAAATAAGCCTAGGCAACTTAAGTTGACGGCTGGAGATGTTCCTAAGGGAAACTATGGAACTATCCTATAAAAGTGTCAAAGAGACGAGCCTTATATAAATATAAGGAGTGGAACGTGATAAACCCCATAAGCGAGAAACCCAAATTTGGTAGGGGAACCTGAAAGGGCAAAATGAAGTCTAATCGGGCTGGTAACAGAGATAAATGATTGCTTGATACAGAACATGGCTTATTTATGTTGTTTAGATAGAAAGGCTGAATTAAGTCTTTCTTTTTTTAAATCTTTCCTATATACTTTAAAAGTACTTAATATCGTATATACTTTCGAAGAGATGGTGAAAGTGTTTCTACCTTATGACCTTACATAAGACTACGATGAAACTTTTTCATGTGTCTTCTGTATCTTACAGAAGCTTTTTATTTTTTACGATGCTAAGTATAGAAAACAAGGAGAAACGAAATGAAAGAACTATACGTTGGCAAAACTAAAAATGTTTATGAACTTGAAAATGGTAATGTATTATTAAAATTCAAGGATGACTGCACAGGCAAAGATGGCGTTTTTGATCCAGGAGAGAACACTGTTGGCTTAACAATCGAAGGTATTGGTAAGGCAAATCTAGAAACAAGTGCTTACTACTTTGGTTTACTAAAAGAAGCTGGAATTAAAACCCATTATGTTAGCTCTAATTTAGATGATGCAACTATGGAAGTATTGAAGGCAACTGTATTTGGTCATGGTTTAGAAGTTATTTGTCGTTTAGTTGCGACAGGTTCTTTTATCCGTAGATATGGTGAATATATTGAAGATGGAACACCACTTGAAGGTGGCTATGTTGAATGTACATTCAAAAATGACGCAAAGGGTGATCCACTCGTAACTAAAGAAGGCTTGGTAGCTTTAAAAGTAATGAGCGCTGAACAATTTGAATCAGTAAAGGAACAAACTTTAAAGATTACTAAGGTTGTAGCTGATGATTTAAAAACAATCGGTCTAGATTTATGGGATATCAAGTTTGAATTTGGCTATTGTGGTGATGAAGTAGTTCTAATTGATGAAATCGCCTCAGGCAATATGCGTGTATACAAAGACGGTAAGATTGTTGAACCAGTTGAACTTACAAAATTAATTTTAAACAGATAATATAAGCCCTTTTATAGGGCTTATTAATATGTGGAAAGGAAATATATGGGAGGATTTTTTGGAGTAGCCTCTAAAAAGAAATGCGTAATCGACTTATATTTTGGTGTCGACTACCATTCACATTTAGGCACAAGACGCGGTGGTCTTGCGGTATATGATAAGGAATATGGTTTTCAAAGATCTATTCATAATATCGAAAATTCACCATTTAGAACTAAATTCGAAAAGGAGATAGACGACTTTAAAGGTAATATGGGTATCGGTTGTATCAGTGATGGTGAAGCACAACCTTTATTAGTTAACTCTCATTTAGGTTCTTTTGCGATCACAACAGTAGGCCGTATCAATAATCTTAATGAACTAAAAGAAAAATGCTTTAAATATGGAACAACTCACTTTCTTGAAATGAGCGGTGGTGAAATAAACCCAACAGAACTTGTAGCTGCTTTAATGAACCAAAAGGACACTATCACTGATGGTTTAGCCTATGTTCAAGAAGAAGTTAAGGGCTCAATGAGTGTGTTGATTTTAACTGCGGATAGAATCTATTGTATGCGTGATAAGCTAGGTCGTACGCCGCTTGTCATTGGCAAGAAAGATGATGCGTACTGTGCAACATTTGAATCATCAGCTTTCTTAAATCTTGGCTATAAACATGTTAAAGATTTAGGACCTGGAGAAATCGTCTATATCACACCTGAGGAGTACGTAACCACTAAAGAAATGAACGAAAAGATGAGAATGTGTTCTTTCCTATGGGTATACTATGGCTATCCTACATCAACATATGAGAAACAAAATGTTGAAATGATGCGCTATAAGGCTGGTGAATTATTAGCTAATAGAGACCATGTTGATGTTGATATTGTTGCTGGTGTTCCTGATAGTGGTTTAGCTCATGCGATTGGCTATGCTAATACAACACACAGAACTTTCGCAAGACCATTTATCAAATACACACCAACTTGGCCTCGTTCATTTATGCCATCTAATCAAACTGAAAGAAGTTTGATCGCAAAGATGAAATTAATTCCAGTACATGAATTAATCAATGATAAGAAAATCTTATTAATTGATGATTCGATTGTTAGAGGAACCCAACTTGGTGAAACAACTAAGTTCTTATATGAATCAGGTGCTAGAGAAGTGCATGTTAGACCTGCGTGCCCACCAATTATGTTTGGCTGTAAATATTTAAATTTCTCTAGAAGTTCTAGTGAATTAGAACTAGCTACTAGAAAGGCTATTATTGAGCTTGAGGGAACTTGTGAAGTATCTAAGGAAGTCTTAAAAGAATATGCAAATCCTGATAGTGATAAGTACAAGGCAATGGTTGAAGTTATTCGCAAGAAATCATTCTTTACAAGCTTAGATTTCGCAAGACTTGATGAACTTGTGAAGTCAATTGGACTTGGTAAAGAAAGACTATGTACTTATTGTTGGGATGGCAGAGAAGATGATGAGTAGCCTTAATTAATATGTTAAAATAAAGACGTTATACAACTGACGGAAAAGTGGAGTACCACATGGGAGTATGATGTTTATAAGAAGAGTCGACCGTCTGGGCCATTTTGTCCCTTTTTACGTGCGACTTTTTTTGTATCTAGGGAATCATACTTTTAAAGGAAGGATAATAATTTATGTTAACAGATGTTCAAATTGCTCAAAATGCCAGCATGTTACCAATTAAAGATGTTGCTGGTCAAATTGGATTAAGTGAAGATGACTTAGAACTTTATGGTAAATATAAGGCTAAGATCTCTTTAGAAACTATTAAAAAACTAGAAAATAATCAAGATGGTAAGTTAATCTTAGTAACTGCCATCAATCCAACTCCAGCGGGAGAGGGCAAGACTACTACGATGATTGGCTTAGCCCAAGCGATGAATAAGATTGGTAAAAAGACTATCGTTGCCATGAGAGAGCCATCTCTTGGACCATGTTTTGGAATAAAGGGTGGTGCAGCAGGTGGTGGTTATGCCCAAGTTGTACCAATGGAAGACATCAACTTACACTTTACAGGTGATATTCATGCGATTACTACTGCTAATAACTTAATTAGTGCGATGTTAGATAATTCTTTACAACAAGGAAATCCCTTAAACATCGATGAAAGACAAATCGTATGGAAAAGAGTAGTTGATTTAAATGATAGAGCACTAAGACATATTGTTGTTGGACTTGGTGGCAAGGTTAATGGCGTGCCTAGAGAAGATGGCTTTGATATCACTGTAGCAAGTGAAATCATGGGTATCTTATGCTTATCTAATGATTTAAGTGATTTAAAATCAAGAGTAGCTAGAATCATTGTCGCTTATACAAGAGATGGAAGTCCTGTTACCGTTGCTGATTTAAAGGCTACAGGGGCTGTTACATTATTGTTGAAGGATGCTATTAAACCAAATCTTGTTCAAACACTAGATCATACACCGGTATTTGTTCATGGCGGACCATTTGCTAATATCGCTCATGGTTGTAACAGTGTTATGGCTACTAAGTTAGCCTTAAAGTTAGCTCCTTATACTGTTACAGAAGCTGGTTTTGGTGCTGACTTAGGTGCTGAAAAATTCTTAGATATTAAATGTCGTCAAGCTGGTTTAAAGCCGGATGCGGTTGTAATTGTAGCTACTGTTAGAGCACTTAAGATGCATGGTGGCATGGATAAGAAAGAATTAGCTAATGAAAATCTAGAGGCTTTAAGAAAGGGCATCGCTAATCTTGAGAAGCATATTGAAAATATTACCAAGTATGGCTTACCTGTGATCGTGGCAATCAATGCCTTTCCAACTGATACTAAGGCCGAACTTGATTTGTTAGAAGAAATCTGTAATGCCAAGGGTGTTAAGGTTGCTTTATCTGAAGTTTGGGCAAAAGGGGCAGATGGCGGTATTGAATTAGCTAATGGCTTAATTGATTTATTAGAAAACAAAGAAAGTAATTTCAAACCAATTTATGATTTGGATTTGCCAATAGATGAAAAGATTAAAACGATTGCTAGAGAAATCTATGGTGCTGATGATGTGATCTTCACAAAGAAAGCTAAGACTAATATTAAGAAATTAACTGACTTAGGTCTTGATAAGCTTCCTATTTGTATCGCTAAAACTCAATATAGTTTAAGTGACGATCCTACATTATTAGGTAGACCAACAGGTTTCAACATTGAAATCAATGATCTAATTCCAAATACTGGTTCTGGTTTCTTAGTCGCAATCAGTGGTGATATTATGCGTATGCCAGGTCTTCCTAAGGTTCCGGCTGCAAACAATATGGACATCTTAGAAGATGGTGAAATTGTAGGATTATTCTAAAGGAGGAATATGAGAGTAGCAATTATTATGGGTTCAACTAGTGATTTAGCTAAGGTTGAACCAGCAATCACAATTTTAAAAGAATGGGGAGTACAAACAGATGTTAGATGCCTAAGTGCTCATAGAGCCCATGCTGCATTAGCTGAATTTGTAAGTGAATGTAACCAAAACGATACTGAAGCTATTATTTGTGCAGCAGGCATGGCAGCAGCTTTGCCGGGTGTTGTAGCTGCACAAACAGTTATTCCGGTAATTGGTGTACCGCTAAGTGCAAGTGTCTTAGATGGTATGGACGCCCTTATGTCAATTGTTCAAATGCCTCCTTCAATCCCTGTGGCAACAGTGGGTATCAATGGAACTAAGAACGCTGCTTGGTTAGCACTTAATATCATTGGTAATAAACACTTAGAAATAAGAGAAAAGTTAATCGCTTATAGAAAAAAGTTGACTGAAGATGCAGTTAAGACAAATGAAGAAATAATTGAGAAATACAAATAGGAAAGGAAATAATTTAAATGAGCCAAAAATATAGAGAAGCTGGAGTAGATTTAGAGGCAGGATACGAGAGTGTTAGATTAATCAAATCACATGTTGCTCGTACAAAGGTTAAGGGTGCTGTTGATTCAATCGGTGCCTTTGGAGGTATGTTTGATCTTTCACTATTAGAAATGAAAGAACCCGTACTAGTATCAGGTACAGATGGTGTTGGTACTAAACTGATGTTAGCCTTTGAATGTGATAAGCACGATACTATCGGTATTGATGCGGTTGCGATGTGTGTTAATGATGTTTTAGTACAAGGTGCTATGCCAATCTTCTTCTTAGACTATCTTGCGGTTGGCAAAAATACACCAACTAAGATTGAACAATTAGTTAAGGGTGTAGCTGATGGTTGTGTACAAGCTGAATGTGCTCTAATCGGTGGTGAAACAGCTGAAATGCCTGATATGTATGATGTAAATCATTATGATATTGCTGGTTTCTGTGTTGGTGCAGTTGAAAAGTCTAAATTACTAGATGGTCAAAATATCGCTCCTGGACAAGTATTAGTAGCACTATCTTCAAGTGGCTGTCATTCTAATGGTTTCTCTTTGGTTCGTAAAGTTTTAATCAAAGATGCTAAGCTTGATTTAAATGAATACTATGAGGAATTTGGTAAGACATTAGGTGAAGAGTTATTAACTCCAACAAAGATTTATGTTAAGGCTATTAAGCACTTATTAAATAATAATGTTGATATCAAGGGTATGTCACACATTACTGGTGGCGGTTTTTATGAGAACTTACCAAGAATGTTAAAGAGTGGTCAAGGTGTTAAGATTGACACTACATCTTTCCCAAGACCTAAGATTTTTGATTTGATTGCTGAAAAGGGCGGGATTGAAGAAAAAGAAATGTACAACGTATTTAACATGGGTGTAGGTTTTGTGATGGCTCTAGATCCAAGTGAAGTAGATACAGCTCTTGGTCTATTAAAAGATATTAATGAAGAAGCTTATGTTATCGGTGAAGTTACTGATAAAGAGGGTGTTGAATTAACATGGTAAAAGTAGCGGTATTAGTATCAGGTGGTGGTACTAATTTACAGGCTTTAATAGATGAGTTTAATTTAGGAACTATTAATGGTGAAATTAAGCTTGTTGTATCTAATCGTAAGAATGCCTATGGTCTTGTAAGAGCTCAAAAGGCTGGCATCAAGAACATGTGCATTAAGGACCAAGATGAACTTTTAAAGACATTAAAAGAAGAAGGCATTGAACTTGTTGTCTTAGCTGGTTATCTTGCGATTATTAGTGATGAATTAATTAAAGAATATGAAAATCGTATTATTAATATTCATCCATCACTTATCCCATCATTCTGTGGCATGGGATACTATGGTTTACATGTCCATGAAGCAGCTTTTAAAAGAGGTGTTAAGGTAAGTGGGGCAACAGTTCATTTTGTAAGCAGTACAGTTGATGGTGGACCAATTATCATTCAAAAGAGTATTGATGTTTCAAATGCCAAGTCCCCAGAAGAGATGCAACAAATCGTCTTAACGGTTGAACATCAAATCTTAAAAGAAGCGGTTAGATTATATTGTGATAATAAATTAGAAGTAGTAGGCGAAAGGGTAAATATTAAATGAGAAGAGCTTTAGTTTCAGTTACTGATAAAACTGGTATTGTTGAATTTTGTAAGGGTCTAGAAGCACTAGACTTCGAAATTGTTTCAACTGGTGGTACTTTAAAGAAACTTCAAGAAGAAGGTGTTAAGGCTATCGCAATTGATGATGTAACAGGTTTTCCTGAAATCTTAGATGGCCGTGTTAAGACTTTGCATCCCATGGTTCATGGTGGCTTGTTGTTTAGAAGAGACGTGGAAAGTCATGTTAAGACAGTTGAAGAAATGGGTATTACCCCAATTGACTTGGTTTGTGTTAATTTATATGAATTCGAAAAGGCTCTAAAGGCTCATAAACCAATGGAAGATATGATTGAAAATATCGACATTGGTGGTCCTTCTATGATTAGAAGTGCAGCTAAAAACTTTAAGGACGTTTTAATTGTTACTAAGGTTGAAGACTACGACAATGTTTTAGAAGCTATTAAAAATGGTACAGATGACTATGATTTTAGATTAAATCTTGCATATAAGGCCTATACAACAACAGGTGCTTATGATGCGATGATTTCTAGATATTTCGCAAGTGTTTGTCATGATGACTTCCCTGAAACATTGAACTTATCTTTCAAGAAAGTTGAACACTTAAGATATGGTGAAAACTCACAACAAGTTGCAAATAAATATAGAGATACATATGTAGAACATACTCTATTAGACTATGAACAACTTCATGGCAAGGAAATCTCATTCAATAATGTCAATGATCTTTATGGTGCTGTTGCCTGTGTTAGAGAATTTGGCGATCAAATTGTAACAGCTGCTATTAAGCATTCAACTCCATGTGGTGTAGCAATCGGCAAGACTGGCTATGAATCGTATATGAAGGCTTATGAGGCTGATCCTCAATCAATCTTTGGTGGTATCGTAGCTTGTAACTATAAGGTTGATAAGGCTACTGCCGAAAAGATGCATTCTATTTTCTTAGAGATTGTTGCAGCACCCGACTACGATGATGATGCACTTGAAGTATTAAAGGGTAAGAAGAATTTACGTATCTTAAAACTTAAGAACTTAGATGCTAGAGATGCTAAGTATGATATTAAGTATTTAGAGGGTAATGTTCTTGTACAAGAATTAAATACTAAGATGTTTGATGAATTAAAGGTTGTTACTGAAACTAAACCTACTAGTGAACAATTATCAGACATGGAATTTGGTATGCGTGTAGTTAAATATGTTAAATCAAACGCAATCTGTATCGTCAAAGATGGTGTGACATTAGCTATTGGTGGTGGCCAAACTAGTAGAGTTTGGGCACTAGAGAATGCCATCCACAACAATCCTGATAAAAACTTCAATGGTGCAATACTTGCCAGTGATGCTTTCTTCCCATTTGATGATTGTGTACAAGTGGCAGCTGATGCTGGTATTAAGGCAATTATTCAACCAGGTGGCAGTGTAAAAGACCAAGACAGTATTGACTTATGTAATAAATTAAATATCCCTATGGTATTTAGCGGATATCGTCATTTCAGACATTAATGGGTGAACAAAATGAGAGTGTTAGTTATTGGAAGTGGTGGTAGAGAAGCTGCTATCGCTTATGCATTAAATAAATCAAGTAAAGTAGATGAATTATATTGCCTACCAGGTAATCCTGGTATGGGTGAAATAGCTACTTTAATTAATGGAAGCGTTGAAGACTTAGATTTTATCCTAAAGACAGTTGAAGATTTAAAGATTGACTTTACTGTTATTGGACCTGAAGTTCCACTTTGTATGGGACTTGCTGACTTGCTTGAAAGTCATGGTCACAAGGTCTTTGGCCCTACTAAAGTAGCTGCTACTTTAGAGGGCTCAAAAGCTTTCTCTAAGGACTTCATGAAGCGTCATAATATTCCTACTGCTGAATATGTGGAAGTAGATGAATATGAAAAAGCTGTAGAATCTTTAAAAAATTTCACATATCCACTAGTTATCAAGGCTGATGGTTTGGCTGCTGGTAAGGGTGTGGTGATTTGTGAGGACGAAGAAACTGCATTAAAGACTTTAAAAGAATTTATGTTAGATAAAACTTTAAATAATGCTGGTTCTAAGCTTGTTATTGAAGAATTCTTAAAGGGTTTTGAATGTTCATTATTATGTTTTACTGATGGTGAAACAATCATCCCGATGCCTACTGTTAAGGATCATAAACAAATCTATGACAACAACAAGGGACCAAATACTGGTGGTATGGGTACGGTTTCTCCAAATCCATTTATGCCTGATTTCTCTAAAGAGATGTTAGATTCTATCTTGATACCTTTCATTAATGGTTTAAAGGAAGATAACATGGACTATCGCGGTGTTATCTTTATTGGTTTAATGATTAAAGATAATAAGGCTAAAGTACTTGAATTCAATGTTCGTTTTGGTGATCCAGAAACTCAATCAATTATGTTAAGGCTTGAAAGTGACTTGTTTGACATCATGTATGCAACAAGTACTAAGAACTTAAAAGATATTAGTGTTAAGTGGAATGATGATACTGTTTGTACCCTAGTACTAGCAAGTGGTGGTTATCCAGGTTCTTATCCTAAAGGCTTAGAAATTAAGAATTTAGATAAGCTTGATGATGATATTATTGTTTTCCACGCAGGAACTAAGATTGTAGATAATAAGCTAGTGACAAATGGTGGTCGTGTCTTAAATATTTGTGCTAAGGGCAATAACTTACAAGAAGCACGTGCTAAGGTTTATAAGGCAGCTGAAGTAATTGATTTTGAAGGTAAGTATTATCGTAAAGATATTGGTTTAAATTAGGGGAGAACTATGAGTAAAGTATTTCGTATTTATGTAAAAAAGCGTGAAGAGTTTGCGGTTGAAGCCAAAGAAGTTTTAGAAAACTTAAGAGTTCAATTGAAACTTGATAACTTAAAAAGTGTTGATATCATCAATCGTTATGATGTTGAGGGTGTTAGCGAAAAAGTATTAAAGACTGGTATTAATACTATCCTTAGTGAACCAATGGTTGATGATGTTTATATGGAAGAATATCCTAGTGTTGGTACTACTTTTGCGATTGAATTCTTACCTGGTCAATATGACCAAAGAGCAGACGCTTGTGAACAATGTTTCTCCATTCTAACAGGAGCTAATGATGTTAAGGTAAAGTGTGCAAAGTTATTTGATGTAGTTGGCGAAGATTTAGATTTAGATAAAATCCAAAAGTTCTTAATCAATCCAGTTGACCAAAGACTTGCTAGTTTAGATAAGCCACTTAGCTTAAAAGACGGGGAAGTTGATATTCCTTTAGTACCTATCATTTCTGGATTTATTAACTTCTCTGATGAAGAATTAAGAGAATATATCAAGGTAAATGGCATGGCTATGAACTTTGATGACTTAAAAATTTCTCAAGAATATTTCAAGAGTGAGGAACATCGTGATCCTACAGAGACTGAATTAAAGGTTTTAGATACTTATTGGTCAGATCATTGTCGTCATACTACTTTTGCGACTATTATTGATGATATTGAGATTGAAAATGGTAATTTTAAAGAGATTCTAGAAAAGGATATTGAAAATTATAAGAGTTCTAGACATCTTGTATATGGCGTGGATACTATGCGTCCTTTGACTTTAATGGACTTGGCTACTATTTCTATGAAAGAGCTTAGAAAGGCTGGTTACTTAGAGGATTTAGAAGTTTCTAAGGAAATCAACGCATGTAGTGTTGAATTAACAGTTCACACAAGTGAGGGTGATGAAAACTGGTTGTTGATGTTTAAGAATGAAACTCATAATCATCCAACTGAAATTGAACCATTTGGTGGTGCTGCTACATGTTTAGGTGGTGCTATTAGAGACCCACTATCAGGTCGTGCTTATGTATACCAATCAATGAGAATCACGGGTTCTGGTGATCCTCGTACACCTCTTGATAAGACTTTAAAGGGTAAGTTACCCCAAAGAAAGATTACAAGAGAGGCAGCTCATGGATTCTCTTCTTATGGCAACCAAATTGGTTTAACTACTGGTTATGTTCATGAAGTATATGATGAAGGCTATGTGGCTAAAAGAATGGAACTTGGTGCCGTTGTGGCGGCTGCACCAAAGGCTCAAGTTAAACGTCTAGAACCTCAAAAGGATCAAATTGTCTTATTAATTGGTGGTAGAACTGGTAGAGATGGTATTGGTGGTGCTACTGGTTCGTCTAAGTCTCATGAATTAAAGACAACAACTACTGCTGGAGCCGAGGTTCAAAAGGGTAATCCGGTAGAAGAGAGAAAGATTCAAAGATTATTTAGAAATCCTAAAGTATCTGAAAAGATTGTTAGATGTAATGACTTTGGTGCCGGTGGTGTTTGTGTTGCGGTTGGTGAATTAGCTGATGGCTTGGATATCAATTTAGATGCTGTATTAAAGAAATATGAAGGTTTATCTGGTACTGAACTTGCGATTTCTGAATCACAAGAAAGAATGGCTATTGTCATTAATGAATGTGATATGGAAGAGATTGTTAAGGAATGTCACAATGAGAACTTAGAAGTTGTTAAGGTAGCTACCGTTACTGATGATGATCGTCTAGTTATGCATTATTTAGGTCAAACAGTTGTTGATATTGATAGACATTTCTTAGATAAGAATGGTGCAAGTAGACATCAAAAAATTTATGTAAGTCTACCTGATTTTGATAAAGACGTATTTGAAAATGAAGTAAAGGATACTTTTAGAGATACTTCTTTAAATATTTTAAGTAACTTAAGTGTATGTTCACAAAAGGGTCTAGTTGAAAGATTTGACTCTTCAATTGGTAATGGCACTGTCTTATCTCCTTATGGTGGTAAGACTTTAAGAACTGAGACTGAGGGTATGTGTGCCTTAATTCCAGTACTTGGTAAGGAAACAACAACTTGTTCAATGATGGCTTATGGCTATAATCCTAAGATTTCTAAATGGTCCCCATATCACGGTGCTATTTATGCGGTTGTTGAATCACTTGCTAAGATTGTCGCAATGGGTGGTAATTATCATACAGTTAGATTCTCTTTCCAAGAATTCTTTGAAAAGTTATTAACAGATCCTAAGCGTTGGGGTAAGCCTTTTAGTGCTTTACTTGGTGCATATCGTGTTCAAAGTGCTTTAAAGTTAGCTTCAATTGGTGGTAAGGACTCTATGTCTGGTTCTTTTGAAGACTTAGATGTACCTCCAACTCTTGTTTCTTTTGCGATTACAGGAGCTGATGTTAATGGTGTGATTAGTCCTGAATTAAAGAGCGCTAATCATAAACTATATGAATTTGTACTTCCAAAGGATGAATTTGGTATCTATGATTTTGATAAGCTACAAGAAATCTATGATTTCATCATGAAATTAAATGCTGATAAGAAGATCTATAGTGCTTATACTGTTAAAGATGGTGGTATCTTAGAAGCTGTTTATAAGATGGCTTTCGGTAATAATATCGGTGTTAAGTTAAACGAAGATTTATCTTTAAATGATTTAACACTAAAGAATTATGGCAATATCATCATTGAAGTTGATGATTTAGCTTACGAATATGCAAGACTAATTGGTGAAACCGTTGATGAATCTGTTATTACATATTCAAATGAAACAGTAAGCTTAGATGAGGCATATAAGGCTCATACTTCAACATTAGAAGAAATCTTCCCTACATCTAAGAAGGCTTTAACTGATGAAGTAAGAGTTGGCAATTGTACTGAAAGAGGAATTATCCATGCATCAAAGGTTTATGATGAGGTGAAGGTTACTATTCCTGTCTTCCCTGGTACTAACTGTGAATATGATTCTAAGCGTGCTTTTGAAAAAGCTGGTGCTAAGGTAGAACTTGTCTTAATTAGAAATAAGACTGCTGAAGATATCAAAAAGTCTATTGATGAATTAGAAAAGGCAATTAGAAGTTCACAAATCGTAATGTTGCCAGGTGGTTTTAGTGCCGGTGATGAGCCAGAGGGTTCTGGTAAGTTTATCGCTACTGTATTAAGAAATGCAAAATTAAAGGCCGCTATTGATGACTTATTAGATAATCGTGAAGGTTTGATGATTGGTATCTGTAATGGTTTCCAAGCTTTAATTAAGTTAGGTCTATTGCCTGATGGTCATATCAAAGAGATGAGTGAAGATGATGCAACGTTGACATTTAATACGATTGGACGTCACTTATCACAAATGGTGGATACTAGAATCGCTAGTGTTAAGTCTCCTTGGTTGGCTAATGTGAGTGTTGGTGATATTCATACAATTCCTATTTCTCATGGTGAGGGTCGTTTTGTGGCTCCTAAACATGTCTTGGATGAACTTTTCGATAATGGTCAAGTAATTACCCAATATGTTGATCCAAGTGGTAATGTGACTATGGAATCTCCATATAATCCAAATGGTTCTATGATGGCTATTGAGGGTATCGTATCTAGAGATGGTAGAGTCTTGGGTAAGATGGGTCATAGTGAAAGACAGGGTGACAATCGTTTCAAGAATATTTATGGTGAGATGGATCAAAAGATTTTTGAAGCAGGTGTTAAATATTTCAAATAATATATAATGATTAAAGGGCATTGCCCTTTGAATTTTTATAAGGAGTACTTATGCAGAAAGCAATTATAACTGTAGTTGGTAAGGATAAGGTTGGCATTATTGCCAGTGTTTGTAACTTATTAGCGAAGGAAGATATCAATATTATGGATATTTCTCAAACTATCACAAATGATTTTTTTAATATGATGATGATTGTGAATATCGATAATATGAAGGATGAATTTAGTGTTGTCTTAGAAAAATTAAATGAATTAGGTAAGGAATTAGCACTAGATATCAAGATGCAACATGAAGATTTTTTTGATGCGATGCATCGTATTTAGGTGAAAATATGCTGAATATATTAGAAGTAAATGAAACTAATAAGATGATCTCGGAGGAGAATTTTGATGTAAGAACAATTACTATCGGTATTTCTTTAATCGATTGTATCGATTCAAATGTCGATATCTTATGTCAAAATATCTATAACAAGATTACAAGTGTTGCGAAAGATTTAGTAAAGACTGCCAATAATATTGAAAATAAATTCGGAGTTCCAATTGTAAATAAAAGAGTATCGGTTACACCTATTTCTCTAATTGGGGCAAGTTGCGTTAAGACTATTGATGATTATGTAAAGATTGCCAAAACGTTAGATGAGGCAGCTAAGACATTGGGTATTAACTTTATTGGTGGCTTTAGTGCCATTGTTAATAAGGGCATGACTAAATCTGATGAGTTACTTATTAGATCTATTCCTAGTGCCTTAAGTCAAACTGAGCGAGTTTGTTCAAGTGTTAATGTCGGTTCTACTAAAACCGGTATCAATATGGATGCGGTAAGACTTGTTGGTGAAATCATCAAGGAAGCAGCAGAGCTTACAAAAGATAATGATTCTTTAGCTTGTGCTAAGTTTGTAGTCTTTACAAATGCTCCTGATGATAATCCATTTATGGCTGGTGCCTTCCATGGGGTAAGTGAGGCCGATACGATTATTAATGTTGGTGTTAGTGGCCCTGGTGTTGTAAGAAATGCCATTAAGGAAACAAAGGGTGAAAGCTTTGAAGTTTTGTGTGAAACTATCAAGAAGACAGCATTCAAGATTACTCGTGTTGGTCAATTAGTGGCTCATGAAGCTTCTAAGGCCTTAAATATTCCATTTGGCATTATCGACTTGTCTTTAGCTCCAACTCCTGCTATTGGTGATAGTATTGCCAATTGTTTAGAAGAAATGGGCTTAGAAAGAGTTGGTGCTCCAGGTACTACCGCAGCTCTTGCAATCTTAAATGACCAAGTTAAAAAAGGTGGGGTTATGGCTTCATCTTATGTAGGTGGTTTAAGTGGTGCTTTTATACCAGTAAGTGAGGATGAGGGTATGATTCAAGCTGTTGAACTTGGCTCTTTAAGCTTAGAAAAGTTAGAAGCTATGACTTGTGTTTGTTCGGTAGGACTTGATATGATTGCCATTCCTGGCAAGACTAGTGCTTCTACCATTTCTGGCATCATAGCTGATGAAATGGCTATCGGCATGATCAATCAAAAGACAACAGCTGTAAGAATTATTCCGGTTGTTGGAAAAGATGTTGGTGATACAGTTGAATTTGGTGGTCTTTTAGGTTATGCGCCTATTATGAAGGTCAATGAATTTGATTGTAGTGGTTTTGTAAGTAGAAAGGGTAGAATACCTGCTCCTATTCATAGTTTTAAGAATTAAATAGAAAGTGTATAATAACGTCATGAATTTACCAAATAAATTAACTGTAATTAGAATCATTTTAGTTCCACTATTGGTTCTTATCTGGCTATTTCCATATTCTGCATTTGGAATTGAATTCCCTGTGTATGAAATTGGAACTGTTTCTTTGTCTTTATTGAATATCATTGTTTTAGCGATATTCTGTATTGCAAGTTTTACTGATTATCTAGATGGTCACTTAGCTAGAAGTAGGAATCTTGTTACTACTTTTGGCAAGTTCTGTGATCCTATCGCTGATAAGTTACTTGTGAATGCTACTCTTATTATCTTTGTATCTAAGAGTGCTGTTCCAGTAGTTCCTATTATCTTGATGTTTTTAAGAGATACTATTGTTGATGGATGTCGTATGATCGCTTCTAGTAATGGTGTGGTTATTGCGGCTGGTAAGATGGGAAAATTAAAGACTGTTCTTCAAATGTTTGCGATTATCTTTACTCTATTGAATAATCTACCATTTGAACTTGTTTCTATTCCTGTTTCTACAATCTTAATTTGGTGTGCAGCTTTTGTGTCTGTATTAAGCGGATACTCATATTTTGCCCAAGTTAAGGAATATATTTTTAAAACAATGTAGGAATTTTTGATTTTATCGTCAATTATATAACAGGAGGATGAAAAATATGCCAAAAGAAGTAAATGTTGATGAAAAGAAGGATCAACTATTAAATGAAGCTTTAAAGCAGATTGAAAAACAATATGGCAAGGGCTCGATTATGAAACTTGGAGATCGAGGCAATGTTGATATTGATGTCATTTCTACAGGCTCATTAGCGATTGATAATTGTTTAGGTGTTGGAGGTTTACCAAGAGGAAGAATTATCGAAATCTATGGACCTGAGTCAAGTGGTAAGACTACTTTGGCTTTACAAGCTATTGCCTCTTGTCAAAAAGATGGTGGCAGGGCTGCGTTTATTGATGCAGAACATGCGATTGATCCAAAGTATGCTAAGGCACTAGGTGTTGATATTGATGAATTGATTTTGTCACAACCTGATTCTGGTGAACAAGCTCTAGAAATTACTGAAGTATTGATTAAATCTGGTGCTATTGATTTGATCGTTATTGACTCAGTTGCGGCTTTAGTACCACAAGCTGAATTAGATGGTGAAATGGGTGATGCTAATGTTGGTTTACATGCTCGTTTGATGTCTAAGGCTATGCGTAAATTAGCTGGTGCTATGAATGCCAATAATTGTACAACTATTTTTATTAATCAATTAAGAGAAAAGGTAGGTGTTATGTTTGGCAATCCTGAAACTACAACAGGTGGTCGTGCTTTGAAGTTCTATTCAACTATTAGAGTTGAGGTAAGAAAGTCAGAGGCAATCAAAAATGGTAGTGATGTTGTTGGGAATAAGGTGAATATTAAAGTTTCCAAAAACAAGGTGGCACCACCATTTAAGACATGTCAGGTTGAAATCTATTATGGTGAGGGTATTTCTCATGTATCTGAAATCATTTCGTTGGGTGTTGAATTAGGAATTATCGAAAAGGCTGGTTCTTGGTTCTCATATAATGGTGAAAAGATTGGCCAGGGTCAAGAAGCTGTTAGAGCTTTCCTTAAGGCTAATCCTGATAAGGATGAGGAAATCACTAATAGAGTTAAAGAGATGTTGTTTAAGAAAGAGGCATAGTTAATGTCATTAAGCTAATGACATTATGTGGTAAAAATTTATTAGGTACTTACTAA
>ERZ827168.517-NODE-517-length-63157-cov-5.603848_pt1 | contig 63157 bp, 61 predicted proteins | sample MGYA00519868_ERZ827168 | MGnify/ENA primary metagenome ERZ827168 (study PRJEB31778, sample SAMEA3449271) | human gut metagenome | biome: human gut; feature: human-associated habitat; material: faeces | place: United Kingdom | collected 2010/2012 ... | reverse complement strand
AAAAACAACCAGTATCATCTGAAAACATTGAAAAAGCTGAAGAAAATGTAAAAACATTTTTAGATGTATTCTTAAAACAATTAGGAAATGATACAAAATACGAAATAAAAAAAGATGAATATGGTTTAGAAGTAGCAATAGATGGTCAAGATGCCACAATACTAATAGGGTATAGAGGAGAAACTTTAGATTCTCTACAATATTTAGTTTCGTTAGTAGTAAATAAAAACCATAGTAATCCATACAAGAGAGTTGTATTGGATGCAGAAAACTATAGAAAGAAAAGAGAAGAAACTTTAATAAGAGTTGCTCAAAAAACAGCAGCTAAGGTTAGAAAATCAGGTAGACCATATAGGTTAGAACCAATGAACCCTTATGAAAGAAGAATAATTCATTCAGCACTACAAGAATATACTGATATTAACACATATAGTGAAGGTGAAGAACCTTTCAGAAAAATTGTTATAAGTTTAAAGAAATAAGAGAAAGCAAATTTTGCTTTCTCTTATTTTTTTGTTTGTTCTAAAAAATTATTTAAAAGGCAAGAATTATGTTATATCTTTTAAAATTAAGTTATATTATAGAATTTTGACTTATATAAAATAGTTTTGTAAAATGAATATTAGCGAAAATAGGGCATAATAATTAAAAAGAATGGAAAATGGCAAAGATTAGCCATTTCTAGTTATCCATTGGTTAACGGAGGATTTTAATGAAAGAATTTGATACAATATGCGCAATAGCAACTGCTTTAGGAGAAGGTAGTATTGCAATTATAAGAATATCAGGAGATAAAGCATTAGATATAGTTTCAAAAATATTTAAACCTAAGAGTAATGATGATATTAAGAATATGAAATCTTACACAATGAAGTACGGACATATCTATGATGTAGAAACTAATGAACTTATTGATGAAGTTATAATTAGTTTTATGAAAGGACCAAGAAGTTTTACAGCAGAAGATGTAATAGAAATTAATTGCCATGGTGGAGTAGTTTCAACTAATAAGGTTTTAGAAACTGTAATTAAGGCTGGAGCTAGACTTGCAGAGCCTGGAGAATTTACAAAGAGAGCCTTTTTAAATGGAAGAATAGACTTATCTCAAGCAGAAGCTGTAATTGATGTAATTAAAGCAAAAACAGATAAGGCACAAGAGGTAGCTCAAAGTCACTTAAGTGGAGCATTAGCAAATAAAATAAAGGAATTAAGATTTAAAATAACAGAGGTATTAGCTCATTTAACAGTTTCTATAGATTTTGGTGAAGAAGATGTAGAAGAAATAACTTATGCAATGCTTGAAGACAATGCTGAATTATTAAGACGTGAAATAAAATCGCTATATGATTCTGCAGAATGTGGAAAAGTATTGAGAGATGGATTAAAAACAGTTATAGTTGGTAAACCAAACGTTGGTAAAAGTAGTATATTAAACGCATTATTAGAAGAAGAAAAAGCAATAGTTACAAATATTCCTGGAACAACAAGAGATATAGTAGAAGGCAAAATAAATTTAGACGGAATAATATTAAACATCATCGATACTGCTGGAATCAGAAAAACTAACGATATCGTCGAGCAAATAGGCGTCGAAAAAAGTTTAAAAATGATAGGCGAAGCCGATTTAATTATCTATGTTCTAAATAATAATGAAGAACTAACTAGTGAAGATTTAGAAACAATCAATGAATTACAATCAAAACAATCCATCATCTTTATCAATAAAAACGATTTAGATAACAAAATAGATTTAAAGAGGTTATCTAACTATAACATAATAACTGGTAATACCTTAAATTATGAAGGATTAACAAATTTAAAAAATGAAATAAAGAGATTATTTAATCTTAATGAAATTGAACAAGAAGATTATACATATCTTTCAAATGCAAGACAAATCGCATTAATAACTAAAGCCAAAGATATGATAGAAAATATATATAATAATTATGAGAACGTTCCAATCGATATGTTCACAATTGATTTAAAAAATACCTATGAAACATTAGGTGAAATAATAGGTGCAACATATAAAGATGACTTATTAGATGAATTATTCTCAAAGTTTTGTTTAGGAAAGTAAGGAATAAAAATGAAATATGATGTAATAGTTGTCGGTGGTGGTCATGCTGGATGTGAAGCAGCCAATGCTTCAGCCAAAATGGGTCTAAAAACCGCATTAGTTACTGCAAATATAAAAAATATAGCCGATATGCCATGCAATCCATCAATAGGTGGAACAGCTAAAGGTATAGTGGTTCGTGAAATAGATGCCTTAGGTGGATTAATGGGTAAAATTGCAGATAAAACCCATATTCAAATCAAAATGCTTAATAATGCCAAAGGTCCAGCAGTAAGATCACTTCGTGCTCAAGGTGATAAAATAACATACCCAAGAGAAATGTTAAAAGCTCTAAACTCACTTGAAAATTTAACCATAATTGAAGGAATGGTAGAAAATTTAATTGTTGAAAATAATACCATTAAAGGAATAATATTAGCAGATAATACGGAAATACTATGTGATGCTTTAATTTTAACAACCGGAACATATCTAAGAAGCAAAATATTAGTAGGAAGTACTAGTAAAGAAGAAGGACCTCATGGTGAAAAACGTTCTAACAATTTAAGCAATGTTTTAAAATCTTATGGTTTTGAAATTCAAAGATTAAAAACGGGAACTCCACAAAGATTAGATCGCTCAACAATCGATTTTAGTAAATTAAAAGAAGAAAGCGGCGATGATTGCTATTGGACCTTCAGTTTTGATAATGGCCCATTATATGATAAAGATAAACAAATCAAATGTCATATAGTTTATACAACTCCTGAAACTCATGAAATAATTAGAAAGAATTTAAAAAAATCAGCTATGTATGGTGGATATGCCGAAGGAATAGGTCCAAGATATTGTCCATCAATTGAAGATAAAGTAGTCCGTTTTGCCGATAAAGAAAGACATCAATTATTCTTAGAACCAGAAAGTCTTTACTATGATGATATTTACTTACAAGGATTTTCAACAAGTATGCCAGAAGATGTTCAAGAATTAATGGTTCATAGTCTTCCTGGATTAGAACATGCCAAAATATTAAAATATGCTTATGCTATTGAATATGATGCAATCAATCCCTTACAATTAAAGCCATCTTTAGAAACAAAAGTAATTAATAATTTATTTACTGCCGGACAAATTAATGGAACAAGTGGATATGAAGAAGCAGCCGGTCAAGGTATAATTGCTGGAATTAATGCTGGTCTTAAATTACAAGGAAAAGAACCACTAATCTTAAAAAGAAACGAATCATATATCGGTGTTTTAATTGACGATTTAGTAACTAAAGGAACAAAAGAACCATATCGTTTATTAACATCACGTGCTGAATATCGTTTATTACTTAGACATGATAACGCTGATATTAGATTAAGAGACTATGGTTATCAAGTAGGTTTAATATCTGAAGAACAACATAATCGTTTACTTAAAAAATTATCAAATATTCAAACATTATTAAATTATCTAAAAGAAACTCGTATTACCCCAAGTACAATACCTGCTTCATTAAAAGAAATAGTTAAGTTAAATAGCGGAGTAAGTCTATACGAATTATTAAAACGTCCTGAAATCACATTAGATTTATTAATCGAAAATAATTTAGTTTCAAATGATTATAGCGATGAAGTAAAAGAACAAGTCACATTTGCTGTTAAATATGAAGGATATATTGCTAAAGAAGAACAAGAAGCAGAGAAGTTATTAAAACTTGAAGAAAAAGAAATACCTGAAGATATTGATTATGATAAAGTTAAGAATCTTGCTAGTGAAGCAAGAATAAAATTAAAACAAGTTCATCCTAGAACAATTGCTCAAGCATCAAGAATAAGTGGTGTTAACCCAGTAGATATATCTGTTCTTTCAATCTATTTAAAAAAGGAATATCCTCATGAATAAAGAAGAATTTAAAAGTGAATTATCAAAATTAGGAATAAGCCTAACTGACACTCAATTAGAATCTTTAGAAAAATATGCTAATATTTTAATTGACTATAACAAACATACCAATATAACCGCTATTACTGATAAAGAAAGCATTTACTTAAAACACTTTTATGATTCACTAACCCTAAATAAAATAATCGATTTAACTAAAGATTTATCAGTTCTAGATGTTGGATCAGGAGGCGGATTTCCCGGAATAGTTATAAAAATAGTATATCCTAATTTAAAATTAACTTTATTAGATAGTAATAATAAAAAAAGTGAATTTCAAAGATATGTTATTAACAAATTAAAATTAACAGATATAAATGTAATAAACGATCGTGCTGAAAATTTCTTTAAAAAAGGCAATAAATATGACATAGTTGTCGCAAGAGCAGTATCAAATATGCCAGTTTTAGATGAATTATGTATTCCTTTTCTAAAAATAGGTGGTAATTTAGTTTTAATGAAAGCCGATGCAAGTACTGAATTAGAAAATAGTAAATCAGGTATTAAAATCCTAGGTGGAAAAATAACAAGTATTCAAAAATTTAATTTACCAAAAGAAGGTTCTCTAAGAACTTTAATTAAAATAACAAAAGTAAATGAAACACCATCTATTTATCCAAGAAATTACGATAAAATAACCAAAAAACCTCTAAAATAAAAAAGCAAAAGGTATTATTATAACACCTTTGCTTTTTTCTTTTTTATAAATGATTTTTTAACACCTTTTTACATCAATAACTAAAAACTAAATTTTTTCCATTGAAATAAATACCAAAATAAAGTAAAATTAATTTTAGAATAGGAAGGGTATTTTATGGAAAATGCGATTTTAAATATAAATATCGATTTAATAATGCCAAATCGTTTTCAACCACGTCTTGTTTTCGATGAAAAAGCTTTAAATGAACTTGCTGATTCCATTAAAGAACATGGAATTATTGAGCCAATTATCGTAAGACCATTAAATGATAAATATGAAATTATTGCTGGTGAAAGACGTTATAAAGCAGCATGTATTGCTGGCTTAACTAAAGTACCCGTTATTGTTAAACATTTAAGTGATTATAAAAGTGCTCAAGTAGCAGTTATTGAAAATGTTCAAAGAAGAAATCTAAATCCTATGGAAGAGGCAAAATCCTATAAGAGAATATTAGATCATGGTTTAAAAACCCAAGAAGAATTAGCTAAAGAAATAGGTGTATCTCAAAGTACAATTGCCAATAAACTAAGACTTCTTAGTCTTGCTGAACCAGTTAAACAAGCCTTAAGTGAAAATAAAATAAGTGAGCGTCATGCTAGAGCCCTACTTAAAATAACATCTCTTGATAAACAAGTAGAATTATTAAATAAGGTTATCACTGAAAGATTAACAGTTAAAGATTTAGATGATGAAATTAAAAAACTTGATACTTCTACAACTCCAAATGTAACATTCAAAATGCCAGAAGTACCAAATATTGTTAACACATTAAATTTATTTGATGAAAAAATATCTGAAGAGCCAGTAGCATCTTCAAAACCCGAATTTGTTACCCCAGTTGTAGAACCAAAAGATGAGCAACCAATAACTGAACCTAAAATAGAAACAGTTCCAAAAGAAGAAACTATTGAAGTAAACCAAGATCCTGAAATTAAGGAAATTAAAGAAATAGAAGAAGAACAACTACCAACAAAACCTCGACCTGATAATAGTACAAATATATTTGATATTCCAACAATAGGAAAAGAAACAAAACCAGATTATCCATCTCTAGAAGATTTACAAACAAATATGGATTTAGGTGTCAAAAGTGATATTTTGGTACCAGAACAACCTGAAGAACCCATTGTTGAAGAAAAAGAAGAACCAAAATTAGAAGTAACAGAACCAATCGTTGTACCCGAAACACCAGTTGAACCACCTAAACCAAGAATTATACCAAACGATTTAAATAGTGTTAAAAAAGCCATCTCTGATTTAAATAAAGAAATAAGAGAAGCAGGCTTCAATATTGAATTTGAAGATTATGATTTTTCAGATTTATATCAAGCAATAATTAAAATAAATAAATGACTTATGATTAATTTTCATAAGTCATTTTTAATTTTCCGTACCTTTTTTATAATAATAAATTACCGTATTTTTACTACTTTTAGGAGTATCACCAGACACCGCATCTAGTGGAATACCTATAATATTATCTGAAGGTTCATACCAACTAGTTTCCTTATCCTTAAGATATTCCTCAATCGTATCACACCATATATTTTTTATTTTTTTACTATAAACCGAATTAACATTCTTATTCATGTCATTACCAGCCCATACCATCATTAAGGCATCTGGATTATATCCAACAATCCAGTAATCATTATCAGTAGTCCCACTTTTAATTGCATATTTTCTTGAAATCTTACTATTTAAGTAAATAATAGTTGGGTTTAGATAATCAATAAAAGCCGGATTATATGTGTTTGTCATCATCTCATTAATTATAAACACTGAATCCTTATTAAAAACCTCTTTAGATTTTTCCTTATGTTTATATAAAAGATTTCCATTGACATCCTCAACACGTTCAATAAAATAGGTTTCATTTGTAGTTCCGTAATTAGCAAGAGTTACATAACTATTAGCGTAATCAAGCATATTAAGTTCTTGAGAGCCAAGCGCAAGTGAAGGTACTGGATTTAACTTTTCTTTTAGTCCAGCCATTTTCATAGTTTTAACTAGCTGTTCTTCACCCAAAAATAAATGTGTCTTAACCGCATAAATATTATCCGAATAGGCAAGAGCCGCAGCCATCGTAATCTCCTTATTTGCATATAAATTAGAATAATTATTAGGTGTATAAGTCTCCTTATTACCAAACACAAAACTAACCTTTGAACTATAAAACCTACTACTTTCTGTCATATTATTTTCAAGAGCCGAATAATAAAGAAAAGGTTTAATAGTAGAACCAACTTGTCTTTTAGATTGAGTAACGCGGTTATACTGACTTCTTGCATAATTTTTTCCTCCAGCGAGTGCTAGTACCCCTCCCGTTTTCGGATTAACAAGAATTCCCGCTAATTGCACATCATCCTCATTACTACCATTTTCTTTAATCGAATCATCTAACTTCTTTTGGGCATTAACATCCAAAGTAGTATAAATTTTAATACCACCAGATTTAATCAAATTTTTAGGAATCGAAGAAATACTATTTAACTCCTCATTAACCGCATCACTATAATACATTAAAGTACTCATATTATTTCTTTCTCTTTTACCATAAATTTCAATTTTATCTTTATACAAATTATCATATTCTTCTTTAGTTATATAACCATTTTTAACAAGCAAACTAGCAATAATTCTAGCCCTTTTAATACAATTATCATAATTAGCAATCGGATTATTATTTTCTGGACTTCTTGGAATACCTACTAGCATCAAAGCTTCCTCAAGTGTTAAATCACTCGCATTTTTATTAAAATAATACTTACTCGCACTAGCAATCCCATAATTACCTTGTCCATAATTAATCGTATTTAAATAACCTTCCAATATCTCATCCTTAGAGTATCTAAGTTCTAATTTAATTGTTAAAAATGCCTCATCAATCTTTCTTTTCCAAGTTTGATTAAAATCTAGATACAAATTCTTAACATATTGCTGGGAAATAGTAGATGCTCCTTCTACAATCGTTCCACTTTTAATATTATTAAACATTGCCTTACCAATTCTTAAATAATCAAATCCACTATGATCATAAAAGCTCTTATCCTCACTAATAATAGTCACATTTCTTACATACTTAGATATATCCTTAAGTGAAACCCAATCATTATTATTATTACTTTCAAACACTAATTCTTCCTTATTATCATATAAATAAATCCTATTTGCCGAATTAAGAACAATTTTTGGACTTATATAAGCATACAAATATATACCCCATATACAAACAACAAAGGATATCCACAAAAAAAGAAATATTCTATATAAATTATACATTCTTTTCATAATCATCATATTTATTATGGAATTTAACTAAAATATTATGCTAAAATACGTTTAGGTGGTAACTAATGAGTAAAATAAAATTATATAAAAACAATTCCCTTGTATTTGAAAAAGATGGCAACATTAATGATAATATTTTTGAGGTAGAAAATATTAAAGTAGATTTACTAAATCACATCTTATATAGAGAAGATGATAGTTATAAATATACCTTAGATTATAAACAAAACAATGCTAATATAGAGTTAAAAGAACATAACTATAGTTTAAATTTACTATTAGAAACTAAAAGTATTTTAAAAAATGATGAATATCTAAGAATAATTTATTCTATTGAAAGTGAAGATAAAATTGATAATATATTAGAAATCTATTTTTAGTTTATAAATATTTAAATATTCGAAAACAAGCATTATTTGATTTTTACTTTGATAATTTTACTTTATTTGATAGCTTAGAATCATTTACAAAGAAAGTTTAAAAGCTGAATTATATTTTTTATATTATCAATTGCCTGATAATTCTAATTTTATAACTAAAATACTATTAACAGGCTCTATCGAAGAAGCAATTAAATTTTATGAACAAATCATTTTAGAAGATTATCTACAAAATATTTTTGAAAAACAAGAAATTAGACATTATGCAAATATCTTTATAAATGAATTAGATAAATATACCCAAAAATATTATAATCAAAACTACAAATCCAAGCATTAATACGAATTTATAACACTAGCAAACAAATGGTTGCATTTATTCTTGCAATATGCTATAATACTAACCCGTAAGGGGGATTAAAATGAAAAAAACAATAACAGTCGAAGAATTTGAAACTTTAAAACAAAGTGTATCTACACTAATAGATTACGTTGAAAAAGGACTATTAAATGCTGATAGTTTAAAAAGTCTTCATGAATATTTACAAACAGTCAGTGTTCTTCCAGAATTTAAATATGATACAAAACCTAATTTTACAAGATAAAAATATTAAGTAAGTAAGAAAATTAAATGCTTACTTATTTTTATTTTTACATTAAATACATCTTAATAAAATTTTCTATTGACAACCTACGATATTATGATAAAATCATAAGTGTTAAAAAAAGCCATTATCATATTTATAAATAACACATATAATGGTTTAGGAAAGAGGATTTTTAATGATTAAATTAACTGATGAAGAAAAAGATACTTTATCATATAATGATGTAGCCTACTTAATATTAAAAGATACAAATAAAAAAATTAAAATTCAAGATTTATTTAAAGAAGTAATTAAAGCTATGGATTTACCAGAATCAACTTTTGAAGATGATATCGAAGAATTTTTTGAATTAATAATTACTGATAAAAGATTAACTATGATAGATAACGGATTTGTAGATTTAAAAATTAATCATAGTACTAAAATGATTGTTGATGAAGATGAAGACGAAGATATGTTAATTGAAAACGAAGAAGATCTTGAAGAAGAAAATTCAGAAGATAATTATGATGATGATTCAAATCCAGAAGATGATACCGATAACGATTTACAAGATTTAGTAATCATTGATGAAGATAGTGACGATTTAGATTCTGATATGATGTAACTAATTCTTTTTTCTTATATAAAGGAGGATAACAATGATAGATAGATTAGAACTATTAACTAATAGATATAATGAAATAAATGAAGAATTATTAAAACCAGAAGTATTATCAGATTTTAATAAACAAAAGAAATTATCTAAGGAAAAAGGTGGCATAGAAGAAGCCGTAAATAAATATGCCGAATATAAGGATTTAGTTTCTGAAATAGAAAGTTTAAAGGAACTAGTAATGGATCCTGAAATGCATGAAATAGCATCAATTGAACTAGATGAAAAAAAGGATAAACTTGCCTCTTTAACTAAAGAAATTGAAATACTACTTTTACCTAAAGATGAAAATGATGGAAAAGATATTATCATGGAAATCAGAGGCGCAGCAGGTGGTGATGAAGCCAATATTTTTGCTGGCGACTTATTTAGAATGTATTCAAAATATGCTGAAAAAGTTGGTTGGAAGTTAGAAGCAACTCATGCTGTTGAAGGAGATTCAGGTGGCTTTTCAACCATTGAATGTTCCATTAAAGGTAATAATGTTTATTCTAAATTAAAATTTGAAAGCGGAGTTCATCGTGTTCAAAGAGTTCCGGAAACAGAGACAGCCGGACGTATTCATACATCAACTGCAACTGTTTTAGTAATGCCTGAAGTTGAAGATGTTGATATTGAGATTAAGCCAGAAGATGTTCGTGTTGACGTTTATCGTTCAAGTGGTAAAGGTGGACAAGGAGTAAATACAACTGACTCAGCTGTTCGTGTAACTCATATTCCAACTGGTATTGTTGTAACTTGTCAAAATGAAAGAAGTCAAATAAAGAATAAAGAAAGAGCTATGGTTGTTTTAAAATCTAGATTATATGATGCCGAAATGCAAAAACAAAATAATGAGACAGGTACAGCTCGTAAGAGTATGATTGGATCAGGCGATCGTTCAGAAAAAATAAGAACATACAATTATCCACAAAATCGTGTAACCGATCATCGTATTAACTTTAGTATTATGGAACTAGATCGTGTAATGGAAGGCAACTTAGATCCAATTATAGAAGCCTTAATAACAGAAGATCAAAGAAGGAAAATGCAAGGTGAGGAATAAACCTGAAAATATCAGCAACTTAGATTGGAATTTACTATGTCAAAAATATGATAACTTAGAAGAAGTTATTGCTAAAATAGATGAAGGTTATCCAATTGCCTATTTAATAGGAGACGTATCATTTTATGGTTATCCCTTTAAAGTAAATGAAAACGTTTTAATTCCCAGATTTGAAACAGAAACTTTAATTGAAAAAACTATTAAATTAATTAAAAGTCTAAATTTAGAAAATTCCAATTTAATTGATTTAGGAACTGGTTCTGGTGTTATAGCTATAACTTTAAAAAAAGAAATACCTTCTTTAAATATTACTGCAATTGATAAAAGTAAAGAAGCCCTAAAAGTCGCTATAGAAAATTCTAAATTAAATAATGTAAATGTAGATTTTCAAAATCAAGATATTTTTAATTACGAATTACCTGAAAATATAAGTATTGTAATAAGTAATCCTCCTTACATAGAAGAAGATTCTAATTATAATCAAAATATTCTTTATGAGCCAAAAGAAGCTATCTTTGTTTCTAATACAAACCCATTAATTTATTATGAACAAATATTAAAAATAGCTAAAGAACAAATTACCAAAAAACATCTTATTGCTTTTGAAATAGATGAAGATCATAAAGAAGACATGTACAAATTATGTAAGAAGTATTTTCCAAATGATAATATAGTTATTGAAAAAGATTTAGCAGGTAAAAACCGTTATGCTTTTATATATAGTGAATAAAAAATAAAAAGATTACCCAATATTATTTTAGAAAGGGTAATTTTTTAATGAAAAATACTTTAATATGTTTATCAATGATTATTTTAAGTTTAACCTTAATAAAAAATAAAAATCAAAATGAAGTAATAATCCCAACTGACTCTATTCGATTTAGAGTAATTGCATCATCAGATAGTGAATTAGATATAGAAACCAAACTAGAACTAAAAGATCACATTGAGAAAGTTCTTATAGATTTAACTAAAAATGCTACAACTACTGAAGAAGTAGATAAAATAATTGTTGATAACCTAGACTTTATCAACATTCAAATTCATGAATTTTTAAAAAATGATAATTACAAATTAGATTATGGTTTAAACTATTTTCCAAGTAAAACATATAAAGGAGTAGTTTATGAAGCAGGAGTTTATAACTCGTTAGTGATAACTTTAGGTAATGGTTTAGGAAAAAATTGGTGGTGTACCTTATTTCCACCCCTATGTTTATTAGAAAATAACGAAACAACAAATGATGTTGAATACAAATTATTTATTTCTAGTATAATTGAAAAGTTTAAATAATATACTTAACTAGGTGATTTTTTGTTAAGTATTTTTTTAATTGGAGTAGCACTTTCTATGGATGCCTTTTCCATTGCTCTCTCCATCGGAACAACTCATTTATCAAAAAATAGATTTATATTAATTCCCATAGTAGTTAGTATAATGCACTTTGTTATGCCCTTAATTGGTTTATTTTTAGGTAATCAAATTTTATCGGTAATAAATATCAATCCTAAAATTATCATGACCATAATCTTGTTATATCTAGCGTTTCTTATGTATAAAGATCGAAATAATGATAAAGTAACTAAAATAAATTCCTTATTAAGCATCTTTTTATATGCATTTTCAGTTTCTCTTGATAGTTTTTCAGTAGGAATTGGCTTAAAAGCCTTAACTGATAAAATAATCATACCACCAATAATATTCTCATTATGTTCTGGAACAATTACTTATATGGGATTAATTCTAGGAAAGTATTCTCAAAAAGTATGGCAAGAAAAAGCATCACTTATAGGAATAATATTATTAATATCGATATCAATTGTCAATATTTGTAAATTATTTACTTAGATATTTGACTAAAACAAACTAAAATATTATATTATATTTAGAAAGGTAACTTTTTTATGAAAAAACTAATTATAGAAGGCCAGAAACAATTATCTGGTACAATAAAAATAAGCGGTGCTAAAAATAGCGTTGTTGCTTTAATCCCTGCATCCATATTAACAAAAGGAAAATGTATAATAAAAAATGTTCCTAAAATAAGTGATGTTAAATTATTATTAGAAATATTAAAATTATTAGGATCAAAAGTTGAATTAGATAAAGATACCCTTTATATTGATAATTCAAATATTCATAATGAATTTATTCCTAAAGATATAGCATCTAAAATGCGTGCATCATATTATTTTATGGGATGTTTATTATCTCGTTTTGGTTATGCTAAAGTATCATACCCAGGTGGTTGTACAATTGGTGCTCGTCCAATAAATTACCATACAGCTGGTTTTGAAAAGTTAGGAGCAAACATAACAGTAGAAGATGATATAAATTATATTATAGAAGCCAAAGAATTAATTGGTAATAATATTTTTCTTGAGTTTGCCTCTGTAGGAGCAACTATAAATATTATGTTTTCTGCTGTTAGAGCTAAAGGAACAACCGTTATTCACAATGTAGCGAAAGAGCCAGAAATAATAAATATTGGCCAGTTCCTAAATAGTATGGGAGCCAAAATTACTGGATTAGGAACAGATACTATCACAATAGAAGGTGTAGATGAACTACATGATGGCGAAATAACTGTTATTCCTGACCGTATCGAAGCAGGAACCTATATGATGATTGGAACCCTTCTTGGAAATAATTTAAAAATAGATGGAATCATCCCCGAACATTTAACAAGCGTAATATCTAAACTTAAAGAAGCCGGTGCATCACTAAATGTAAAAGATAATCATGTAATCATTAACAAAGTAGATAAACTAGAGCCAGTTAACATTAAAACCTTAGTTTATCCTGGTTTTGTAACAGATTTAGGTCAACCAATGAGTACTCTATTAACCCAGTGTGAAGGAACAAGTATCTTTGAAGAAACAATCTATGAAAATAGAATGAGACATATCAAATATTTAAATAAAATGGGAGCAAATATTGATTTAGATGGTAAAGTAGCCATGATTCACGGAAAAACATGTTTACATGGTGAAACAGTTGAAGCAACTGACCTTAGAGCTGGAGCAGCTATGTTGCTTGCTGGAATGATAGCCAAGGGAACAACAACCATAACAAATATAGAACATATTTTAAGAGGCTATGAAAACATAGTAACCAAACTAACAACAGTAGGAGCGAATATTAAAATAATAGATGAATAATAAGTGAGGAAATATGTATAAATACACATTAAATGATAATGAAGATATCATTAAAATATTTGATAATCTATATATAAAACAAGGAAGAAATGAGAAAACAACCTCAGCAATTTTAACAAATCAAAGATTATTATTTTTAGATTATATTGTTCAAAATGAAGGATTAGAAGTTTTAAGAATTGCCCGTGGATCTCAAGCAATTCAATATAAAGAAGTATATTATCAAATAATCTTAAATGATATAAAAATGATTAATAAAAAAGAATTATATGAAATAGTTCTTAATAATAATTCAATAATCGAATTTAATGACAAAAAATTGTATGATTTAATTTTAAAACTTAAAGAAGAGTAATATCTTCTTTTTTTGTTTGTTGATAACTATTAAGTATTCCACATTAAAATTTAAGTAAGTGTAAAATTTAAGTAAATTAATAAATTTTAAATTTAAAATTACCATTAACTCTAGTATATTTGATAATATTAAAATAGAAAGTGTGAGATTTATGGAAACAAAAGAAAATAAAGAAAATAAAAAATTAATAATACTAATAGGAGTCTTATTTGCGATAATTATAGGACTTTTAATAGGGTTAATATTTATAATAAATAATTCAAAGAAGCTTAATAAAACTAATCAAAGTTCTTCAACTATAAACAATGAAGCCACTACCATAACAACTACAACAAAACCTTCTACGAATTCAAATGAGACCATTAAGTCCCCAACCGCAGAAGAATATTTTCTAAATTTATGTGCTTCATCAAATTGTGAAGAATACAATTTAACTAAAGCAAAAGAATTGATATCAAAATATCGTTCTGATAATGACGTTATTTCCGATGAAAATACTGTGGTAGCCAAAAAAGCAAAAGGCACAACGGTAGAGTGCAATAAAGTTTTTTCTGAAAATAATAGAGAAGTTAACTGTCCAGAAAATAATAAAGTAAAAAGTATAAAATACGAAGATTTCATCTTAAAGAAAAAAGAATTATATGGTCCAAATGCAACAATGCCAAAAGAAAAATTTGATTATGAAAATTGTGGAATATATCAATATGTAAAAGAAACAGATTCATTCGTTTTTTCTGGTTATCAAGGTTGTGGCGCCCCAAACTTAGTTTCTAATAATATATTACAAGCATATGAATTAAATAATAAATTATACATATATGGATTTGAATATATATCTGATGTAGGTGACATAGTTCCATCACTTTCAGAAAAAATCTATATATTTAATAAAATAAATGGAAACTTTTATTTAGAAAAAATTGAAAAAATATAATTAAAAATGGAGAAGTTTTATGGAAACTAATAATAATAAAAAAATAATAATTCTCTTAACAATCCTATTTGCAATTGTAATTGCACTTTTAATAGTCTTAATATTTAAAACTAACAATTTAAAAAAACAACCTGAATTAGACTCAAGTACAATAACAACGACAACAACTATATCTTTCCAAAAAGATGAAAATAATCAATTTGATCTATCAAAATTAAATAATGAAGAAATCAAATTTGTAAATATTGATGAATTAAATGAATATGAATATACCATGGATAATAATTTGTATCAAAAAATAAATTCTGAAACATTTGCTTATAAATCAAGTGAAAACAATTCCAACAAAGTATTTGAATTTGATTATATACCTTTTTTAAAAATAGAAAATAGCAAATTATTTTGGAAAGTTAATAATAAATGGGAATTAGATTCTAATATTAAAGAAGATATAAAATATTTCAATTATTTTAGTTCAGCAGATGTAACAATTTACAGTTTTATTGCGATTACATCAAATAAAATTTATATTATTGAAATCCCTGATGGAATTGATACAGATAGCGATATTTTAAAAGAAAATGCATTAGAAGAATTTAATAAAAAATATAGTAAATTAATATATAATGTTATTGATGCCAAAACAGAAAGTGTTATAGAAAAACATAAACCAATTGCCTGTAATCTTTATAGTGATTTCTATTTTTCTATAAATAATAAAACATATCGAATAAGTAATAATAAGCTAAAATTAGCAAGTGATTATTCAGAATATTTTTCTGATAATTTGATAGAATATTTAGGAACATGTGAACCAGACACAGCTTCAATCAAAATTGATAAAAATGGTTTAATTTTAGACAATAATATTGATAAAACCAAAATAAATAAAGTAAAGTACTACTTAAAAAATGCTAAAATTGAAATGATTATAGATTCTAATATGAATTATTATCTTAAAACTAATAATAAAGACTATTATGGAAAAATTGATAATTTAAATTTTAATAAACAAACTAAGTTGTTAACTTTAACTTTTAACAATAACTCAATAAATCTTAAAGAAGTATCATATCATTTATATGACTATTCACAAAATAACTAAAATATGATAATATAAAAATGTATTAGAAATAATACGTTAAATAAATAATATTAATTTTATCAAGAATGAGGGAGAGAATTAGCTCTAAGAACTCATACCAACCTACTTAAGGCAAGGTGGTAATGCTAATATCGATGAAAGAGATTTATTACTAACTCTTTCAAGAGTTTTTTATTTTTGATAAAAATGGAAAGAGGTAGATTATGAAAAATTATTATTTAACAAGTGAATCTGTAACGGAAGGACATCCAGACAAAATATGTGACAAAATAAGTGATTATATTTTAGATGAGGCCTTAAAACAAGACAAAAATAGTAAAATGGCAGTAGAAGCAACAATTAAGGATGACTTAATATTAATTTATGGAGAAGCAACAACAAATGCTAAACTTAATTACGAACAACTAGCTAAACAAGTATTAAAGGAAATTGGTTATACGGAAGAGTATAATGTAATAGTTAAGGTAAATAAACAATCAATTGAAATTAATAATGCTGTAAATAAAGATAAAATAATGGCAGGAGATCAAGGAATCATGTTTGGATATGCAACTAATGAAACTAAAGAATATATGCCATTGACCATTCTTTTAGCAAATAAACTCGCAAAAAGATTAACTGATGTAAGAAAGCAAGCCAAAGACTCAATATTAAGACCAGATGGAAAAACTCAGGTAACAATTGAATATGAAAATGATTTACCTAAAAGAGTTGATACAATAATCATCGCAAGTCAACATAAAGAAAATATTGATTATGAAGAATTAAAAAAATTAATTATAGATGAAGTAATAAAACCGATAATCCCAAAAGAGTTACTAGACGAAAATACCAAAATATTAATTAATACTAGCGGTAAATTTACAATTGGCGGTTCATTTGGCGATAGCGGTACAACCGGTCGTAAAATAGTTGCAGATACTTATGGTGGAATAGGTAAAGTAGGAGGTGGTTGCTTTAGCAGTAAAGATCCATCAAAAGTAGATCGAAGTGGTGCATATTATGCTAGATACGTTGCCAAAAATATAGTTGCTCATAATTTAGCAGATAAATGTGAAATAGAGCTTGCTTATGCTATTGGGAAAGAATATCCAATATCAGTATACATAAATACTTTTAACACTAATAAAGTAAATATAGAAAAAATCTATGATTATGTTAATAAAAACTTTAACTTCAGCGTTGATAATATCATTAAGGAATTAGATTTATTAAATCCCATCTATTACAATTTAGCAGCTTATGGTCATTTTGGAAGAACTGATTTAAACTTAACATGGGAACAAATTAAATCATAATTTAATGAACAAAGTATATTTGTCTCTTGCAATTTTTCAAATATATGTTATACTATCGAAGTAAAAACGAATTTCTATGATTTAATTTAAATCATGGCGGAAGGAGAATAAAAGATGAAGAAAAATTTACATCCATCATTTGTAGATTGTACAGTAACTTGTGCTTGTGGACATACTTTCCAAACAAAATCTAATAAACCAACACATTTTGTTGAAACATGTAGTGCATGCTCACCAGCATATAATCCAGAAATGAGCAAAACTGCTAAGAAAACTGGTACTGTAGAAAAATTCAATAAGAAATATAATTTAAATTAAGTGCTAAAATAGGCACTTTTTTTGTTAATTAGGTGTCAAATATGTTTCAAATTTTAAATATTTATAAATATTTGTGGTAATATAAAAATAAGTAGGAGGAATAATGGAAAAAGAATATTATGAAAAATTATTGAATAATTCAGTTAATTTATATACTAAAGGAACACTAATGCAATATGGTTTAAGAGAAGATCAAGCCTTAGAAATTGTTTCTAACCTAACTGGAATTGCTCCTGAAAAATTACAAGAACTAAGAGCAGAAAGAATTAATAACATAAGTGAAAGTATGAGTAAATCAAATGAAGTTCTTTCAACAATGATATCTAGATAGTAGAAAGGGATAATTAACATGAAAGTAGCAATTGCAACAGACCATAATGGCGTTAATATCAAAAAAGAAATAATTAAATATTTAAATAATCAAAATATTGAAACCATTGACTTAAGTGAACATAATTCAGCCGTTGATGATTATCCACTATATGCTTTTGAAGTAGGAAAAGCAGTATCATCTAAAGAAGCAGATTATGGAATTTTACTTTGTGGAACTGGTATTGGAATGAGTATTGCCGCTAATAAAGTTAAAGGTATTCGTTGTGCTCATGTAACAAGTAATACAGAAGCAATGCTAGCCCGTGCTCATAACAACGCAAATATTATCGCTTTAGGAGCAAATAATCATAAAGTTAATGACTTAATTAAATGGATAGATTTATTCTTAACAACCGATTTTAAAAATGAAGAAAGACATGTAAGAAGAAATAAACAGATAATGGAGTATGAACAAAAGTAATGATAAAAACAATTATATATATAGTTTGTGTTTTACTATCCGTATTTGTTCTAAATGGAATTAATTTTAATAATTTTTTTAAAAAAAATCACATAATTGAAGCAAGATTTTTTGTTATCATCATAAGCTTAATTATGGGATATTTATTAGGAAGTTTTATAATAGAGTTTTTAGATGTAAGTGCAATCTTTTAAGGAGACCTATGAAAAAAATATTATTATTAATCTCATTCTTATTACCAATATTTATAAGTAGTTTTAATAAAACTACTTTTTTATTTTCTAATAAGGATAAAAATATAATTATTTACTTAACTGATTTAGATTTATATTTAGATTTAAATGACTATGTTACTGGGGTTGTAGCATCCGAAATGCCTGCATTATTTAATGAAGAAGCTTTAAAAGCCCAAGCGGTAGCAGCCAGAAGTTTTGCAACATCAAAAATGGAAAATAATTACTTAGAGATAACATCAGGAATAAGTGATCAAGTATATAGTCCAATTTATAAATTGCAAGAAAAATGGCAATCTGACTTTGATAAATATTATCAAAAAATATCAAAATGTGTTAAATCAACCAATAATGAAGTAATAAAAAGGAATAATAAAATACTTAGAACTTATTATTTCTCAATGAGTAATGGATACACAGAAAACTCCCAAACTGTTTTTAATGATACCACTTTTACAAGTGTTAAATCTCTTGAAAATGAAAATACACCAAATTACAAATTTCAAAAAACTTTTTCAGCAGAAGAACTTCAAAAAATCTTAAATATATCAAACATAGATATTCAAAGTATTGAAAGAAACAATACAAACCATGTTTCTACAATAACTATTAGTAACAAAATATATACTGGAATTCAATTCCGTAAATTACTAAATCTTCGTTCTACGGATTTTACTATTCAAAAACAAGATAACAACTATATTATAACCACAATAGGTTATGGTCATGGTGTTGGAATGAGTCAGTATGGAGCAAATCAAATGGCAAAAGAAGGATCATCTTATAAAGAAATATTAAATCATTATTATGAAAATACTGAAATATCTGAAATTTAAAGTATAAAAAATAATAAATTACCCAAACTTTTAATAGGAGGAAATATGAATAAAAAATATAAATTAAAAGGATGGGTAGTTTTTTCAGTATATGCTATTTCAATTATTACAATTATTTCAAGCTTATACTTAGTAGGTAAGACATTAGAAGGGATGATTTATTCAAATGAATCTATATCTTATGTCTATAGAGGAATCATTGATGATGCAGTCCCAGTTGTAAGTACTACCAAGAGTAAAAAGTTTATAATGCCTTATCAAGATGAAAATGTTAAAATTATTAAAAATTTCTATGATAAAGATTCTGATAATGTAACTCAAGAAAACTCATTAATACTTTACCAAAATACCTATATGCCAAATACCGGTATTCTTTACGGAAACGATAATGTTTTTGATGTATTAGCAGTTCTTGACGGAACAGTTGAATCAGTAACAACAGATGAAGTATTAGGAAATATTATAACAATTAGACATACCAATAATATGACAACAACATATGAAAGTTTAAATAATGTTGACGTAATTGTTGGTCAAGCAGTTAATCAAGGTGACATAATTGGTAAAAGTGGAACAAACAAAGTAGAATCATCTGCAAATTCAATGTTATTATTTGAAGTAAACTACAATGGTAATAATATCAATCCAACAAATATTTATGATAAAGAAATAAATGAACTTAATTAATGTTTACTTTTGAATTAACAGATAATTATATACTTATTTATAATCATAAAACAAAAGAAATAATAAAAGAAGAAATCCCTTATAATATTATCTCAAATAATAAAATATATGATTATCTAAAATTAAACAAAATAATAATTGATATTATTAACAAATACAAATTATTAAATTCTCTATTTAAAACAAAGATAAATATTTTAATTTTTGAAAATAAAACACCAACAGAAATATATCTTTTAAAAAATTTATTTAAAAATCTTTCAAATATAAACATTAATCTTATTCATGTTTCTAGTTTATTTGATAATAAACATTTATTTGTAAGTGGAAATAAATTATATTATCAAGATAAAAGAGTTGAAAGATTAAATAATAATGAATATATTTTAGTTGGTTATAATGAAAATTATCCTAAATTAAAAGAAAAAATATATCAAAAATATAATATAAAATTATTACAATATGAAGATTCATATCGAAAAATATTCGACAAAGTCTTCTGTTTACTTTTAATAATGTTAATTGTATAATTATTATAATAAAGGAGCAAACAATAATGATTCAAATTGATAAAAAATTTGCTTATATATTTGTAATATTAACAGCAACAATGTTATTAATTACTGGTAGTTTTTTAATATTTAAATCAAGTGCATATCTTTCAAGAGATAAAATAGTTACAACAAGACCTAATAAAAATACTGAAATAAGTGTTGTAAATGAAAAAATTGAATTAACAGATGAATTAAAAAACGATTTAAAACAAATAATTCCTAAAAGTACTTGTAATGAAGATTTATTATACTCACAATTTAATGGTGGATTTTATCTAGGTTTAAATAATGATGAATCACCTGAAGACTGTCCAAATATTAAAGTGTATACCAAAGATTATAATTGGCAATCATCATCAGATGAAATAATGTTATATAGTTATGTTCTTTTATTTGACGGTGTAAACTATGGTAAAACATATCAAAATTTAGTAGTTCCAAGTTCTAAAATTGAATCACTATCCGAAAATTCTTTTATAGGTTATGGCGGTAAATATAAATTCACTTTTGCAAAAGTAAATAATGATTATGTTTATACTTCAACAAGTTACATAAATTCTTAGATTTCTAAGAGTTTTTTCTTTTTCTTAAAAAAGTTATGATATAATTAATTAAAGATAGATTGGAGATAAAATATGAAAGTTGTTGATGGAAATACTGCATGTTCTATGATGGCCTATAAATTAAGTGATATAAGTTTTATATATCCAATAACCCCATCTAGTCCTATGGCAAGTAACATAGATAATATGAATAATAAAGACATTAAAAATATTTTTAATGATAATGTAAATGTTTATGAAATGCAAAGTGAAGCTGGTGCTGCTGGTGCCCTTCATGGTGCTTTAAATGCTGGAAACTTAGGTACAACCTTTACTGCAAGTCAAGGATTACTTTTAATGATTCCTAATATGTATAAAATGGCTGGAGAATGTTTGCCAGCTGTAATTCATGTTGCAGCTCGTAGCTTAGCAACCCATGCCTTAAGTATTTTTGGGGATCATCAAGATATTTACGGAGTAAGACAAACTGGCTTTTGCTTTTTAGCAAGTACGAATGTTCAAGATGCTCATAATTTAGCCTTAATTTCCCATTTATCAGCCATTGAAAGTAGCTTACCATTTTTACACTTCTTTGATGGCTTTAGAACCAGTCATGAATATAATGTTATAAATGAAATAAGTGATGACGTAATCAAAAAACTAGTAAATTATGATAAAATCACTGAATTTAGAAATCGTGCTTTAAACTCAAATAAAAGTATCACTAAAGGAACAGCTCAAAATGAAGATATCTATTTTCAATCAGTACTAACAAGAAATAAAGATTACGCCAAAGTTCCTGATATCGTAAACGATTATATGCAAAAACTAAATAAAGAAATAGGAACAGACTATAAACCATTTAATTACTATGGTGGAACAAACGCTAAAGTAGTTCTTATCGCTATGGGATCAGTATGTGATACTATTAAATCAGTTGTAAAAAATAATCCTTTATTTGGTTTAATCGAAGTACATCTATATCGTCCATTTAGTAAAGAATATCTACTTAACGTCTTACCAAAAACAACTAAAAGAATTGGCGTATTAGATCGAACTAAAGAACACGGTGCTAGTGGTAACCCCTTATATTTAGATGTAGTATCATCTCTTAAAAATACCAATATCAAAATTTATGGTGGAATCTATGGACTATCAAGTAAGAATACCACTCCAAACGATATTTACGATGTATACATGAATTTATTAAATAATCCTAAAGATGATTTCTCAGTCGGTGTTATAGATGATGTAACAAATACAAGCCTAACTCACTATAAATATATTGAAGAAGATAATTTTAGAGAATTTAAAATCTTTGGTTATGGTTCAGATGGATCCGTAAGTGCATCAAAAGATATGTTAAAAATCTTAGGTAAATCTGCTTATGTTCAAGGATATTTCGAATATGACTCTAAAAAAAGTGGTGGCGTAACAGTTTCCCATTTAAGATTATCTAACAATCCAATAAATGCCCCATACTATACAAATCATCCTGAATTATTAGTAGTAACCAAAGACGAATACTTCCATAAATTTGACATGATAACCGGTTTAAAAACAGATGGTAATTTAATAATAAATACCTCAAAAACCGAAGAAGAACTAAATAACTTTCTACCAACAAACATTAAAGAATATCTAAATGCAAATAATATCAAAACATATATAATAAACGCTAGTAAATTAGCCGAAGAAAATGGAATTAAAGGTAAAATAAGTTTAATAATCGAAACCTCAATTTTAAATTTATTAAATATTCCAAATTATCAAAATATCTTAATTGAAAACGTTAAAGAAAGATTTAGAGCTAAAGGAGAATCTATTGTTGAAAGTAATATCAAAGTTATAAAAGAAACTCCAAATAATCTATTTAATATCAAGATTACTAATGATGAAAGTATAAGTATTAATTCAAGTAACAATATTTTTGAAATGATTAATTCAAGACGCGGTAACGAACTATCAGTTAAAGATCTTCTTGATTATAAAGATGGTGCTTTCCCAGGTGGAACAACCAAATTTGAAAAACGTAAAATTAGTGAGGATATTCCTGTTTGGAATAAAGAAAAATGTATTAAATGTGGAATGTGTGCTTTAGTTTGTCCTCATGCCGTAATAAGACCATTCGAATTACCTAATGGAGAATTTATTATTAGTATAAGTGGAGCTGACTGTACCGGTTGTGGTTTATGTATTAAAACATGTCCAAAAGATGCTTTGTCCTTCGGTAAATTCGATGAAGAAAAGCAAAAAGAAGCTAACGAACTATTTAATAATTATGAAAATCCTAAATACCCTTTAACAACCATTAAAAATATTGAATTAAGAAAACCGTTATTTGAGTTTTCTGGAGCATGCGCTGGTTGTGGCGAAACACCATATATCAAATTATTAACTCAAATTATTGGTGAAAAATTAGTTATTGCCAACGCAACAGGTTGTTCAAGTATCTATGGAGCCTCATGTCCTAATACACCTTATTCCGTATCATGGAGTAATAGTTTATTTGAAGATGCTGCTGAATATGGTTTTGGAATTCTAAATAGTTTTAACAACTTACAAAATCGTATAAAAAAAGAATTAGTTAGAATTAATAATGAAGACACAAAATATCTATTAGAACTACTAGACTCTAACGATTATGATAAAATAAAATCCGAATTACCAAAATTCAAAAAATACATTAAAGAAGATTTATTAAGTTTTGTAACACCTAAAAGTGTATGGACCATCGGTGGTGATGGTTGGGCTTATGATATCGGTTTTGGTGGATTAGATCATGTAGCATCATCAAATGAGAAAGTAAGAATTCTTGTACTAGATACTGAAGTATATTCAAATACTGGTGGTCAGTCAAGTAAATCAAGTCATTTAGGACAAGTTTGCGAATTTGCAAGTGGCGGTAAGAAAACATCTAAAAAAGATTTATTTAAAATTGCTATGTCATATCCAAATATATATGTTGGAAGCATTAGTTTAGGTGGTAATTTCATGCAAGCAATTAAAACAATTAAAGAAGCCGAAGAACACGATGGCCCATCAATAATAATTGCATATTGTCCATGTATTGAACAAGGTATTAAAGGAGGAATGAGTAATTCAATCAAAGAAGAAGCTCTAGCAGTCGATTCAGGTTATGTCTTATTAATGAGATATAAAGATAATAAACTATACCTTGACTCTAAAGAACCAAACTTTGATAAATATGATGAATTCCTATCTAATGAAGTTAGATACAACGCATTAAAAATAAAAGACATAAAAAAAGCAAACGAATTGCTTGCTATAAATAAAGAAATAGCGGTCCAAAGATACAACTATTATAAAGAAATTTCTAATAAATAAAAAAATAGAGGCTATCCCCCTGGGTTAGCCTCAAAGAATAAAAAGGGGTTGGCTAGTGTGATACTAGCACCAATTCGCCTTTAAGTGAATTGGTACTTGTTATACTAAATGAAAAAGACTTAAAAGTCAACAATTTTTTGTTAAAATTTAAAATATTTTTTAAAGGAGATAAATATGCTAGAAGATATTAAAGGAATTGGTCCCAAAACCTTAAAATTATTTCAAAATTTAAACATCTTTACCATCCAAGATTTAATCACATACTATCCCTATAAGTATAAATTATATCACCCAGTCACCCTAGATAACTATGAAGAAAACACTGAAGTTTTAATAAACGGATATGTCGCATCCGATGCCAAAATATACTATATTAAAAGAAATTTAAATAAAATAAGTTTCAGATTAAATACTGGTACTAAACTAATAAACGTTACCATCTTTAATCGTCCCTTCATTAAACAACATCTGTTATTAAATAAATATATTTCCGTAATAGGAAAATATAACATCAAGACCAACACATTTACAGCTAGTGATATAAAATTAACCCCAATAATTAAAGATGAAATAGAACCAATTTATCACACAACTCAAGGACTAAAACAAGTAAATATTCATAAAATAATTAATAATTTATTAGAAAAAAATATCTATGTTCCCAGTCTAATACCTGAAGAATACATTAAAGAATATTCATTATTAGATAAACTAACCGCTATAAAAGAAATTCATAATCCAACCAGTACTAATAATTTAAAACAAGCTGAAATATGTCTTAAATATGAAGAACTATTTGAATATACTTTAAAAATAAATTATTTAAAATATTTAAAAGATAAAACAACTACATCATATATAAAAACATTTGATACCTCAAAATTAGATAATTTAATATCAAGTTTACCATTTAAATTAACTGATTCACAAGTAAATGCCGTAGAAGATATTAAAAAAGATTTTAACTCACCAAAACATATGAATAGATTAATTTTAGGTGATGTTGGAAGTGGTAAAACAATTATATCTTTCCTAGCCCTTTACATGAATTATTTATCTGGTTATCAAGGCGTTCTAATGGCACCAACTGAAATATTAATAAAACAACACTATGAAAATATCAAAAAAATCTTAACAGACTTAAATATTGAAATACTAACTGGATCAACAACTAAAAAAGACCGTGATAAAATAATTGAAAATCTAAAAACCGGTCAAATAGATATTTTATTAGCAACTCATTCAGTCTTAAATGATGATGTCGTATTTAAAAATATCGGACTAGTTGTAACCGACGAACAACATCGATTCGGTGTAAATCAAAGAAAGAACCTTCAAAACAAAGGAGAAAATGTTGACGTACTTTATATGAGTGCAACTCCAATCCCTAGAACTCTAGCCTTAACTATTTTTAAAGATATGGATATAACTGAAATTAAAACAAAACCATTAAATAGGAAACCTAAAATTACTAAATTATATAAAACAACAGAAATTAAAGAAGTTCTATATGAAATGTTAGATGAAATTAAAAAAGGACATCAAATCTATGTCGTTAGTCCCCTAATCGAAAATGAAGAAGAAAATACTAAACTAGCAAGTGTTAATTATTTATATGAAAAAATAAATGTAGCCCTTAATGGTAAAGTACCTATAGGTGTTCTTCATGGTAAATTAAAAAATGAAGAAAAAGAAAATATAATGAATGATTTTAAATCAAATAAAACTAAGATCTTAATATCAACAACCATCATTGAAATAGGAGTAGATGTTAGTAACGCTACGATGATTGTTATATTTAATGCCGAAAGATTCGGCTTGGCAACCCTTCATCAGTTAAGAGGTCGTATAGGTAGAAATGATATAGAATCAAAATGTATTTTAATAAGCGACTATGACACGCCAAGATTAAAAATATTAGAAGAAAGTGAAGATGGCTTCTACATTTCTGAAAAAGACTTCGAATTAAGAGGAGCCGGTGATTTATTTGGTGTAAAACAAAGTGGAGATATGGTCTTTAAAATAGCTAATCTAAATAAGGATTTTAAAATATTAAAAAAATGTAGTGAAGACTCTTTAATTTTTTTAAACAAACATATTAACGAAATAGATAAATTTCCTATTCAAAAAACCATAATAAGGGGTGTAAAAAATCTAAATTAATGATATATTTATAGTAGAAGGAGTTGAGATAAATGAATAGAGCAAAAATTAAAAATGATGCCAAAAAAATGATTGAAGGAAATCTATGGACCATTTTAAAACCAATGTTAATTGTTATGATTGTTTTAGGTTTTGTAAATGTAATATCAGAAAAAGTATTACAAGATACATTCGCAGGAACAATGTGTTCAACTTTGCTTTCACTTGCAGTAATGCCTTTATCATATGGTTTAGATGTATTTATTCTTAAATATGTAAGAAAAGAACAAGTAGAATACGATGAAATATTTAAATATTATTCTAAATTTGTTCCTATATTCTTATTAGGATTATTAATGTCTATTTTTATTGGTCTTTGGTCTTTATTATTTGTTATACCAGGTATTATAGCTGCTATATCATATAGTCAAGCAATGTTTATCATGATTGATGGTGAAGAAGAACCAGGTGCTTGCATCAAAAAATCTAAAGAGATGATGTATGGTTATAAATGGGATTATTTCGTATTTATGTTAAGTTTCTTTGGTTGGTATTTACTTTGTGCATTAACATTTGGTATTGCCCTAGTATATGTTGCACCATATGTTTCAGTTTCAGAAGCACTATACTATGAAGAACTTAAAAAAATTACAAAAAATTAAATAATATAAATTGACAAACTATTCATAATTTTATATTATTAAATAGGTAAGGTAATAAACCTTACTGATCCTCTAACGAATCTTGTTAGAGTGTATCAACCAAAACCCCCTGAAGAGGACATGATTCATTGTGTCCTCATTTTTGTTTACTTGGAAATAGAGGGATTGAGAGGCATTACACTTTTCGAAGAACCAGTTTAGGTGGCAATTAGGTGTCAAATTTAAAATCATGTATCACTAATTATCTGAAAAAAGAAATTAGTGATATAATATAAAATGTTTGAAACATTACTTTGGAAAGGAATTAAAAAATGGAAGAAAAAGATAAAGAATTTGAAATTTCAATAGATACTGAAGTTGGTACCGGTTCATTGAAGCTTAAAAATTTTAAAAATAGGGTTGTTGCTTCTATTGGTGATATTATAGTTGATCAATTATCTTATTTTAGATGGAACAATACCTTAAAGTTTCTAGATAAATATAATAGAAAAAGAGCAAGAAGAAAATTAGAAGGAAAAGAGACGCCATTACCTCCTAAATTTATTTTAGAAGTATTAGAAAATGCTATACAAGAAGACAATGAACAAATTCAAGAACAATGGTGTAATATGCTAATTAATTGGCAAGACATTGAAAAAAATTGTGAACCTAAATATATGTATATTGATATTTTAAAAAATTTAAATATTAATGAAATTAGATTATTGAAAAAAATAAGTGTTGATCCCAATTTAGAAGAAACACGTACAAATAAAAATATGTATTACGACAGAAATATTATTCAAAACGCATTACACATTAATAATGAAGAATATGAACTTATGGTTTTAAATCTGTTTAGATTAAAAGTTTGTGATAGCTTAAAGTCTTCGGGTAATGCAATATCAGTTGGAAATCTTCCTGTTTTAGCTGATGCTGGAATAGATAAAATTATAATTACGTCTATTGGATATAATTTGATAAAATTAATAGATGAATAAATGATTAGATAAAGAGGAATTAACTATAAATTTAGCTTATAGAATGCTTAAGAAGTATGGGGATTATAAATGAAAAAATTTATGTTTGAAATGATAACATCACCATTATTTTTATTTGAAAATCCTATTTATAATTACGTAGCAATGACTATTATAGGTTATATTGCATATAAAATAGCTTTTAGCGTTGTTGGCGAATTGGGTTTTAGAGGTGAAATCGGTTCAATAAGTCACTGGATAATAAGAATTTTTGTGTTTATATTTGTATGGACTATATGTTGCATAGTAATTACTTTGGTGACATTTATTATTGAAAATTTGATAATTATTATAATTAGTACTATGTTATTGTTTACAATATACATTTTGAAAATATATGCTAATAAAAATCAAATTTGCATATCAAATAAAAAAATACTTTAAGATTTGAAATGTAAAAATAAAAATTAGATATTGATTAATATATGATCTAGTCGATTATATTATTTAAGGTGAAAATATGAATGAATGGGAATTAGCAAGATATCTAATAGATTCAAAAAAGTGTATTGATAGTTTAATGTATATAGAAAATAATTTTGAACCATTAAGCAATTTAGATTTAAAATCTATAATAGATTCTAAATTAAGACTATATTATATAGATTTATGCATAATATTTGATTATAGTTTCAATAAAACAGAATTAAAAAATAAATTATTGCATTGCTTTAAAGTATGTCAAAATAGTTTGCCCAAAGAAATCACTTTAGATTATGTGACATATGATAAAAATCTTTTTAGATATGTAAATATGATTACACCAGAAATAGAAAATAAATTAAATGAATTATTATATAATAAAAAAATCAAATAATAACTATTCAAAAGATTTTAAAGTGTTTAATGATACAGAAGATATTAGAACAATCACTGATTTAAATGATTATGCAGTACTACTTGAAAATGGAATAAATTTAAAAGAAGTCTTGCAAAATAGGCAAGATGCATGTATCAAAATAATTGTATTATTTAATCAAAATATATTGGTAACATTAAAAGCCTCAAATAAATTACTTCAAGATAATGAAAATATATTCATTAAATTTTTAAATGAAATAAAAAAATAGATATAGTTGATATATCTATTTTTAGCGAGTATCTCTTGAAACATCATATTTATTTTTTATAAATAATTTGTTTAACAACATTATCTAAATACTCGCATAATTCATTTAAAAATAAAAAAGTGCTGACTTTGTTTTCAAAACAAGATATAATATTATTAGTGCCAACTTTTATAAAAGAATAGTATATAATATATTTTATAGTTAATTACAATCAAGGATAAACTAATGTATAATTTTTACAAAAGTGCTGACTTTGTTCATAAAACACTGTATAATATTATTGTATAGTGCTGATTTTTATTCATAAAATTGATAAACTATAAAGGGAGGTTAATTATGACAAAATATAGAGTACTAGATTTATTTTGCGGAGCAGGGGGACTTAGCTTAGGATTTAAATTAGCAGGTTTTCAAATTGTAGGTGGAATTGACTTCCAACAAGATGCAATTTATACACATGAAAAAAATTTTAAAAATAGTATATCCATATGTGGAGATATTAAAGAAATATCAGATGATAAGGTTAAAGAGTTGTATGAAAATAAGGTTGATATAATTATAGGTGGACCACCATGTCAAGGTTTCTCGGCAGGAAACAGACAACAAATTGAAAATGATCCAAGAAATAAATTGTTTTTCGAATTCATTAGATTTGTCAGAATTTTACAACCAAAGTCAGTTGTAATTGAAAATGTAAGACAAATATTAACGAAAGATAAAGGTTTTGCTAAAACTAAAATATTTGAAATTTTAGAAGAACTTGGATATAACGTTGATGTTAGAGTTTTAAAAGCGAGTGATTATGGGGTTCCTCAAAACAGAAATAGAGCAATTTTTATTGGATTAAAAAAAGAATATGGTAAAATTGATTATGATAAGATTAAAAAAATATCAATTCCAGTAACAGTAAAAGAAGCAATCGGAGAATTATATGAATTGGAAAATAAAAATACAAATATTATAACAATCAAACCATTAACAAAATTTCAAAAATATGTTAGATCAAAAGATAATATGATATTTAACCACGATATAAAATATCCTAACCAAGAAGTACAAGATAGAATTAATTTTGTTCCACAAGGTGGAAATTGGCAAAATGTACCAGAAAATATGTGGAAAACAAAAAGAAACAATAGACATTCTTCTGCATATAGAAGATTGGATGAAAATAAACCATCAATAACAATAGATACTGGCCATATGAATTATTTTCATCCATTATATAATAGAGTTCCAACGGTTAGAGAGTCAGCAAGATTACAATCTTTTCCAGATGATTTTATTTTTGTCGGTACACCTACAAGTCAATTAAGGCAAGTAGGAAATGCAGTGCCACCATTGATGGCAAAAGCAGTTGCAGAATTAATTAAGGAGACTTTAGAAAATGAAAAATAGTAAAAATGTGATAGATTTGTTCTGTGGTTGTGGCGGATTTTCTAAAGGGTTTGAAGACGCCGGTTTTGAAGTTAAATTAGCTATAGATATGTGGAATGATGCTATTGAAACATTTAATGTAAATCATCATGTGCCAGTTGGGATAACAAAAAACATTTATGATTATACTAATGAAGAAATAAAAGAATTTGCAAAGAAAAATCGCATTACAGGAATTATAGGTGGACCACCATGTCAAGGATTTAGTATGGTCGGTAAAAGAGAGGCTAGCGATAAAAGGAATACGTTATATTTACAATATGTAAGATTTGTAGAACAAATAAGACCAGAATTTTTTATTCTTGAAAATGTTAAGGGGTTATTGACTTTACAAAAAGGATATTTTAAGAAAGAGATAATAGAAAGATTTTCTGAACTTGGATATAATGTCACATATAAAGTGTTACGTGCATGTGATTATGGTGTTCCCCAAAAAAGAGAAAGGGTATTTTTTGTAGGGCTTAGAAAAGATAAATTTGGAGATAAATTTTTTGAATATCCTCAACCAGTTAATCATATAGTTGGAACTGAAGAAGCGTTAAGTGATTTACCTTCTCTTGATAATGGTGAATTAGAAACTGAATATAAGACTAAACCGCAGAATGAATTCCAAAAATTAATGAGAAAAAATTCAAAATATATAAACAATAACGAAATAACAGTACACTCGGATCAAACAAAGAAAATTATTTCAATGATTCCAGATGGTGGTAATATTAAATCATTACCATCAGAATATTTTAAAATTAGAAACTATAGCTCTGCTTTTAAAAGAATGAATAGTAAAGAACCATCAACAACAATAGATTGTGGCCACAGAAATTATTTTCATTATAAAGAAAATAGAATCCCTACCGTTAGAGAATCTGCAAGAATTCAATCTTTTTCAGATAATTTTATATTTCTTGGATCTAAAACTAGTCAATATACTCAGGTTGGTAATGCAGTGCCACCACTTTTAGCAGAAGCAGTGGCTAATGCTTTAAAAAAAATGTATAAAGAAATTGATAAAAACGACTAAAAAATGGTTGTTTTTTTAATATATTAATAAATCTTATTAAAAATATGTTACAATGTAATTGGTGGTTGTAGTTATGTTTAGTTATGAGAATTTGTATAATAAAGTGTTTGATACAACAATAGATTCGGATAAACTTGTTATTATAAGTGGTTATGTTGGACCTGCAGTTGTTCAAGACTTAAAAAAATTACCATATGATGTAGAGTTATATGTTGGAATGTATGGTAATGTAATTAGTGGAATATTACATAAGAGTTTATTAAAATCAGATAAAATGGAAAATGTTTCTATATTTTACACTAATATATTGGTTCATGCAAAATGCTATATTTGGTTTAAAAATAATAAAATAGTTAAGGCTTTGATTGGATCAGCAAACTTTTCAACAAGTGGTTTAATGACTCCTAAAAAGGAAGTATTAGGATATATTCCTGAAGAATCATATGATGAAATGTTAGTATATATTAATCTAATTAAACAGGTTTCATATTCAGTAAAAGAATATAATTATGAAGAAAAAAATATCATCGGTTTTACTGATGATATGACTCAAACTATAAGTGATAAAGAGGTTGAAATTTCTTTATTAGCGGCTAGAGGTAGTGGAAATCAAAACAATATTATAGGTATTGCCACTAATCCGGGTGATGTACATGCAGGAGCTGGTTTAAACTGGGGATTTTCCAACGGTATGCCAAAACCAAATGATGCATATATTAAAATTCCAAAAGAACAAATTATTAATAATCCTTTAATGTTTCCGCCTAAAAGTAATGATATAAATGATCCAATTGATGTAATTTGGGATGATGGCACAGAAATGCAAATGCTTTTGGAAGGTAATCAAACTGTAGAGGGTATTGATTACCCTAAACAAATTAGTACATATAAGAGCAAAAAAGAATTAGGATTATATTTAAGAAAAAGAATAGGAGATGCCATAGGAAAAAACTTAATTATTCCAGAAGAATTGTCAAAAGATGAGTTCGTTGCTAAAGCACATTATTATAAAGATAAATTTATAACAAAAGAAATGTTAGACTCATATGGCAGAACATCAATTAATATTAAGTTAATTGGCGACCGAACTTATTATTTTGATTTTTCAAGAACTAATGTTGATAAAGAACAATAAGGAATCAAGTAAAAAAATGTTAAAATTATAGTGAGGTGATTATTATTGTAACTGAAAAATATAATGATGTAATTTGTTTAAGAAAAAATGTTTTTTTAGATGAAGAAAAGTTTATCAAAAATTTATTATATTCAAGTGTACAAATAATTTCTGATGAAGAATTTAAAAATTATGGAATGACAAATAAAAATATAATGTTTTTCTTAAATTATATTACAGAAACATTAGGAAGTGTCTCGATGCTTGGAAGTAGAAATTTGGGTACATCTATATTGGGAAAAATAGAAAATATTATTAATTATTATGACAATATAATTAAATTATTTGAAAAAAAAGACAAGAATCCAACTATTCCTAAAAATAAGCGAGAATATATAATTAGACATATTAAAAATAATATTATAATTCCAGACAACAACAAGAAAACTTTTTTAAAATTTATTAGTATTCAAAATATTAGTGACGAAGAGTTCATTGAAAATTTAAAATTAATCCAGTCTAGTTTAATTAGTGATAAATATTTTTCAATGGTTTCTGATAAATTATATGATTGCATTATAGATAATAAAGCTGAAGAAGTTAATTTTGATAAAATTAGCAATCTTACAGATGAGTATATTGCATTATTAATTGATTATATAGGTATAAGTGTTTTTGAAATCAAAAAGATAATTCGAGATGCTTATAGAAGTTTTTTTGATAAAAAAGATGAAAATATCTTTTTAAGCATGTTTGAAAAATTAGCGGAGCAATATAACAATAATAATAATTATATGCTTTTTATAAAAATGGATAGGGCGTTTGATGATAAATTAGTAACAGCACTTAAACAATCAGGTAATGATAATTATGTTATTTATAGTAAATCCGGCTTTATAAAGAAATTGAGTGAAGAAAATATAAATAATAGAAAAATTTTGGATCAAATAATTAAAGAGTATGGTGAATTGAGTAAAGATAACAACTACTTTTTGTATACGAAGCTTGAATCCAAGGATATATGACATGCAATTAAATTGTTCAAGCAAAACACTATTCAACCTTTTATAGGTTCAATGCTTTATTCCGGTATTAAAGTTGGAACTCAAAATAACAAGTATATAGTTGTCGAGTGCAAAAATGAAAAGAAATATATTAAAGATTATACATACCATGATGACATATTTAAACCTCTTTCTCAAAGTAGAATAAATTATTCAGATGTTTTTAAAAGATATGTTATTGAAAATTCTAATAATGAAGTAAATAGAATAATTGATGAGGCTGTTCAATTATTGCCATATTATAAAAATTCTGATTCAATTTTAACTAAATTTACCAATACATGGTTTGCTTTAGAGACACTTTTTAGAAATTCATCTGATAAGATTAAGGATTCATTAGAATTATACGCTAGTAAATTAGTTGCTGATAGAATGATATCTGGTTATATTTATGTTACCGTTTCTCAAATTAAAAAAACTTATATTAATTTTTCTAAACTAAGTAATAATTTTGTTGAAAATATGCTATTGAATTATGAAGAAGTTATGAGAAATAGTTCTTGTAATTGTCAGTATATTGATTGGAAGTATAAAAAGATTTTAAAAATTGTTGATAATTATGACGAAATATATAATTCAAAATTATTAGAGGCAATTGAATTATTAGACAATGCATATAGATTACGTAATAAACAATTTCATGGAACAAAAGATTCACAACTCGAAAACATGTCTGGTTTTCTATATGATATTGTTAATGATACAATTTCATTTTATATAGATTACCTTGATGTATATAAAGATGAAAATATCAATTTTTCCGCATTGTATAATTTAATAAAAAATATACATTTAATAAAATCATCAATTATGCAAACAAAGGATAATAATATTGAAAAATTAGCTATTTTATATGATTCAATAAGAAAAATTTAAATATGCAATAACTAAACTAACTTTATGTAACAACACATAGGTAACAAAATTAATTATAAGAAATAGCAGATAAATCAAACAAAATTATGTTCTTTGACAGAAAAGGATATACTACAAGTAGAATTCAAAATTATAAATAAAAAATATTTTAATAAAATAAATGAATTTAATTGTAATAATTCAAAAGGAAATAACTAAAACAGTTAAGTTCCTTTTAATTTTCCTTAAGATATCTTTTTATAATAATTTAATACGTTTCTTACTTATCGCATAGTAATAATTTAAGCTAATCCAATTTATTATAATAATCTTTATAATTACAATATTATTATAAAAAGACATATTCCTTATATATTGTTTTAGATATTTCTTTGTTTTATCATAAATTTTTAAGTTGTCCCTATATAGTCGTTCTGTGTACACCTAATTTAGCAATAATTTTTGCATTTGAATATATTCTTTTTCCTTTTTCGTCAACTTCATTTATTAATAATTCAATTTGTGCCTTTGATCACGTTTTAAATGGTGATATTGATTTTTATTAGTTTTTAGTTTAATATTATTTTTAGACATATATGTACTACACCTTTCTATTTTGCTAATATAAGTATAATATTTCTATATGTCTTTTTTAATATGAGTTTGTTGCACTTCAGAAAAAAATTTTCCAAAAAATTAAATTTTTAAAAATCTATGGTATAATTACATTTAGTTGTAGTGGGGATTGATATCATGAACGAAAGAAATCAGGCAAAAGAATTTTATAATAATAAAAATTTTGAAGCTGCATTAATTACATATGATAAATTATGGAATTCGTCAAAAAAAGATGACTATAAACTTTTTGCGGAGTATGGAAATGCATTACGTAAATGCAATAAATCGCTAAACTTTATAAACGAGTTTTCTAAAATTCCAAAAAATTCACATATAAGAAAAAGTAGTTATGTAATATCTGTTTTATGTTGGTGTGTATACGATGTATATATTAAAGATTATATAGATAATGATGAATCCAACTTTGAAAAATTTATAAAAATGGCAAAACTTATAGTTAATCACTCTGTGCAAAAAGAAGCAAATAATGAAATTCTTACCCCATTTGTTCTTACTATCAAAAAAGTTGTAAAAGTATATAATAATAGGCCGTCGACACGAACATCTAGAAGTAATCAAGAGAAAATAGTTCAATGGTTAGGAAAGCTTAATCCAACAATACTATCTGAAGAGTGTTTTAAAACAAAAATAGGAGAAGATGAGTTTGAACAAGCGTCATCCAAAGAATTTTATTATCAAAATATGGTTAAGTCATATGAAAAACTAGGACAATATGAAAAATGTATTTTAATCGGTCGAGAAGCATTAGCAATAATTAAAAAATTTCATTATAAAAATAAAATTTGGATCACAGGTAGAATATTATATTCACAGTGTATGATTTCCAATAATAGACAAGTTGATTTTCAAAATTATAAAACATTTGCAGAAAAAGAAAATTACTGGTTTTTATGGCATAAACTTGCAAATATTTGTTATAGTTTTGGTAAATTTAAAGAAAGCTTATTATACAATTGCAAAGCTATTCACAATGAAATAATTGATGAAACAAAGGTAACTTTATTATATAATCTTGGACTATGTTGGGAATCACAAGGAATAAATGATAATGCTTCAATATATTACCAGGCATGTGCTTATTTTAGGTGTTTAATGGGGTGGAATCTATCAGAGGAATTGCAATATTATATATCTGAATATAAATTAGATGTTACAAAAAAACCAAATATTTATCAATTGAAATCTTTAGCTAAGAATTATATTGAACAAAATGATAACGAATATTTATATGGAAAAATAAATAATATATTGAAAAATGGACATTCCGGGTTTATAAATCAAGATAACAATGAAAATAATATATATTTTAATATGCGTAATGTTATAGGGAATAAGCAAGCAATATATAAAGGTAAAAGAGTTAAATATAAAGTGATTATAAATGAAAATGAAAAGAATGAAGCAATTTGTGTTGAAGGAGTGAAGTAGTAATGGAAATATATATAAATCCAGATGATATAGAAACTTATATCAAAGATTATTCTAAAAAGAATGTAGATTTTGTATTTAGTAATTATATAAAAGTTAAAGATAAAGAAGAATTTATATGTAACTTTTTTATATCAGGAAAGCAATGTAAAGTTAAATTTTATATTAAGGTTAAAAAGATGTCAGTAAAAATGATGCCTATTGGTAAAAATGCAGAAGATTCTAATAAACTAATAAATTATTTGGCAGAATTAGGTTATCCCATTAATGGGGTCCAACCTAAACAAACCGTGTTTTCATGTGATAAAGAAACAATTAAAGAACTAATTAATTGTATTGAAGATGAATTTTCTTCTGAAATACAAATTAAGTATTATTGTAATAATAGACTTCGTTTTATTGGATATAACAAGGATCATATTGATATGACATTTTATTCTCAGACTAATAAAGTTATGATTCAAGGTAGGCCATTTAAAACTTATGGAATAATATTGACATTATTATCTCAATTATCTACTGTATCACTTGACAATATTATTGAAATAGGTAATATGTTTGCAACAACAAAAATATCAACATCTGATGTAAGAAAAATAATTAGATTTGGATTATCAAATTCATACACATTTTTAGATGAAGCATTAATAAAATCACTTTCAGGATCAATTACATCACTTCAAACAATAAAAGAAAGTGAAGATTATACTTGTTGTGTCACAGGTGCATTTAAAACGTTAGAAGGTTATTTAACAAAAGTATTAGTAAATAAATACTCATATAAAATAGATAAAAAAAATAAGTTTTCAATGTTTTACAAAGACAAAGGAAATCTTAGTAAAATTGAAAGTGATAAATCAATAAATAAAGATGAAAAAGAATATTTAATAAAATTAAATAAAATATATTCAAATAAAAGAAATATATTTTTGCACGCAACCATTGATCCATCACAAACAAGAATAATTGAAACTTGGCAAGAAGCTAAAGAAATAGTTGATGAAATTATCGAAAATATTGAAAAGTCTTATAATGTGTTTTATAAATAAAGGAGAATATTTATGAATGATTATGAAATTTTTAATTTTGAAGGGGAAATAAATAATAAATATATTTTCTTAAATAATATTGATGATTTGTATTTTCTTACTGAGGATATATATAATAAACTTTCAAAAACACAAGGAAACAAATTTTCTGTTGTTGTAGATTTATTTTTGAGAAATGGTTATTCATTTAATAGATATGTATTACTAAACTTTGATGAAGGCATGTGTAATAGTATAATTATAAATCCAAATGATATATCAGAATCAAGCAAAAAAACTATAAGACAATATTTAAAAGAGCATGTTGATATATTGAAAAATGGTTCATTAAGTAAATCAACAATAAATTATGTATTAAGTAATTAAAATTTTTAAATTGATTATGAATAGCAAAGTCTATTGAGAAGTAATCTTTTAATTAAAAAATAATATAATATATAAAAATATAAAGAAGAATATATAGATAACAAAATAATACAATTAAAGGAAATAATAGAACCAAAGTTTATTACATTTTCATAAAAAAATCAGCACATTCCTAGCTGATTTTATTTTTACTTAAATATACTATCCATCGAAATATTATGATTCTTACAAATTGTATACAAACTCATAGTAGAAATTAAATTATTACCTAACTCATAATTACTATAAGTAGTTTGAGATATCATACACTCATCTGCAATTTGTTGTTGAGTTAAGTTTAAACCTTTTCTAATTCTTTTTAATTTGGCACCAACCATTTTTCTATCAATACTATCGAGTTTATCATACTTAACATTTTTACTATTTAACTTAAGTAAATAATCCATAGAATAACCATACTTCAAACTAAATTTATACAAATGTTTTAAAGGAATAACATCTCTGCCAGTTTCCCATCCATTATAGGTAGATTCAGCCACATTAAAAACCTTTCCAAGTTCCTTTTGTGTCATTTCCATGTATTCTCTAATATATTTCAAGTTATTTTCGTACATCTCATAACCACCTATATTAATTTTTACATTAAAAAAATAATTATTTATAAAACTTGGATATATTTGGTAAAAATATGTTATTATACTGTATAGAAACAAAAAAGAAAATAGGTAATTATATGAATTATAAAACTAAAATACTACAATATCTTACAAGTACCAAACCAAAATATTATGTACTAATGCAAGAATTAATTAGCAATAAAATATTTGATAAAATTCTAAACAACAATTCTATAATAAAAAATAAGAATATTGAAGAATCATTTATTGAAAAACTAACTTACTTTATTGACTTCTTTCACACTAATTTCCCATCAATTAAAGAAAAAGGACAAATTTTAGAGTTAATTTTAACAACAAATATACCAGAATTTATAACTACACCTATTACTTTAAAAGAACTAAACGATAAAAATATTATTTATTCCATGAAAAAAGCAATAGTTAATAACTTCCTAACTATTTTTAAACAAATCAGAAATAATATCACCATTCAAGAATTAAATAAATTAAAAATAAAATATAGCTATAATTTAGATAATTTAACAGATGTTGAAAATCTATTTAATCTTTTAAAAGACCTAATAATAACCAATATAACCAATGATGATAACATACTATGCTTATTTGATAACTACGCTAACAAAATGACAAAAATAGAAAAAGAAAACAACCTTAATAAACAAGAAACAATTAATAAAATAAACAATGAATATACCTATTACTACAAAAAGATTTTTAATAATTATCAAAAAAGAATAAAGGTAATAAACTTAGCAAAATGCATATATAAACTAACTTAATTTATAAAGTATATGATATTTTTAAAACTAATTGACATATTAATCTAAAAAACTATGAATTTGCTCCTGCTGACAAGATCATCGTTAGCAAATTAAACAACAATAAAATCTCTTAATATTATAGTGATAGGATTAAATTTTTTGTAAATTATTTCTTAATTTTATTTTTGATTGACAAACCTTTAAAAAACTTTAATATTTTTAATACTTATGTCATTAAAAGACGTATAGTTGCTAATAATCGGACAGTATTTGCAACTATCTTTTTTTATACAATAAGAATTTCATACTAAAAAAATAAACGCATGATATACATAATATTAAAGTATAAAATTTAAGGATTAAAAATAAATTATCTAAATGTGACTAATAACTAATAAAAAACAATAAAAAGGAAAGATAGCAACTACCGGAATTTAAGTCTCTGGATACTAAAGTTTACTTTATATTTGAAACAGGAAATTATAAGTAAAAGACGAAAATATCAAATTTTATTTTTATCTACGTTTAGTGTTAAACAAATACATCAAAAAAGAATTCATAGTATCAAGCAAAATACATGTCTACATGATCAAAGACGGGTTTACATTAATTTAAAATTTGATATAATAATTATAGATAGTAAAGAAGACTATTGATTAGAAAGGTAGGAGAGAAATGAGTAATATTCATGTGACAAGTGAAATAGGAAAATTAAAAAAAGTATTACTTCATAGACCGGGAAATGAGTTATTAAATCTAACTCCAGATACATTAAATGAATTACTTTTTGACGATATTCCTTATTTAACTGAAGCACAAAGAGAACATGACATGTTCGCAAAAGCATTAATTGAAAATGACATAGAAGTTGTTTATCTTGAAGATTTAGTAGCAGAAGTAATTGATAGTGATGAAAAAATTCGTGATAAATTTATTCGACAATTTATTATAGAGGCTGGAATTCATACTATAAAGTATCAAATTTTAACTTACAAATTTTTAGATAAAATAAAAGATTCTAAAAAATTAGTACTACAAACCATGGAAGGAATTCAAATTAAAGACTTTCCTTTTAGAAAAAGGGAAATAGAAAAAACGTTGGTAGATTTAGTTGATGAGCCTGAAAAGTTTATAGCAGCACCAATGCCAAATTTATACTTTACAAGAGATAATTTTGCGAGCGTTGGTGAGGGAGCAAATTTAAATCACATGTATTCAGTTACAAGAAATAGGGAATGCATTTATGCCGAATATATCTTTAAATATCATCCAGATTTTAAAGACACACCTTTATATTATAATAGAGGTTATCATTGGCATACAGAAGGTGGAGACTTATTAAATATTAATGAACATACTGTAGCCATTGGTATTTCACAAAGGACTGAAGCATCAGCTATAGATCAAATTTCTAAAAACTTTTTTAAAGATCCAACTTGTAAAATTGATACTATTTTAGCATTTAATATTCCAGTTTCAAGAGCATTTATGCATCTTGATACAGTATTTACACAAATAGATAAGTATACATTTACATACCATCCTGCAATTTCAGATACATTACAAGTATTTGAGATAACTGAAGGGTTTGATCCTACAACTTATGAAGATTTAAATGTAAAAGAAATAAAAGGATCATTAAAGGAAATATTGGAAAAATATTTAGATCACCCAGTAACTCTTATTCCTTGTGCTGGAGGAGATAAAGTAGCCAGCGAGCGTGAACAATGGAATGATGGATCAAACACATTATGTATAGCACCAGGAGTAGTTGTTGTATATGATAGAAATGATGTAACAAATAAAGAATTACGCAAAGCAGGTCTTAAAGTAATTGAGATTTGTGGAGCAGAATTAAGCCGTGGACGTGGAGGTCCAAGATGTATGTCTATGCCACTTGTAAGGGAGGATGTTGAATGGTAGATTTAAGAGGCAGAGATTTTTTAAAACTATTAGATTATACGCCTGAAGAGATTAGACATTTAATAGATGTAGCAATAGATTTAAAAAATCTAAAGAAAAATAATATAACTCATAGATATTTAGAAGGAAAACAAATAGCTATGATATTTGAAAAAGACTCTACAAGAACTAGATGTGCTTTTGAAGCAGGAGCTCATGATCTAGGAATGGAAGCGACCTATTTAGGCCCAACCGGTTCTCAACTTGGAAAAAAAGAAACAATTGAAGACACAGCACGTGTTTTAGCAAGCATGTATGATGGAATTGAATATCGTGGATTTGATCAAGCAATAGTAGAAAATCTTGCTAAATATAGCAAAGTTCCTGTATGGAATGGTCTAACTAATGAATTTCATCCAACCCAAATGCTTGCAGATTTTATGACTATCCAAGAAGAATTTGGATCTTTAAAGGGAAGAAAATTAGTGTTCTGTGGGGATGCTAGAAATAACGTAGCAAATTCACTTATGGTAGCAAGTTCAAAATTAGGAGTTAATTTTACATGTTGCGCACCAAGAACACTTTGGCCAGAAGAGGAACTAGTTAATAAATGTAAAAAAATTGCTTATGAGAACGGTTCTGCAATAAATATGACTGAAAATATTATGGAAGGTGTAAAAGATGCAGATGCACTTTATACCGATGTATGGGTTTCAATGGGAGAACCTATGGAAATATGGAAAGAGAGAATTGAACTTTTAAGCCCTTACCAAATAAATATGAATGTTATGAAAAACGCTAAAGAAAACGCTATTTTCTTACATTGTTTGCCATCGTTTCATAACAATGAAACAAGAATAGGAAAAGAAATAGAAGAAAAATTTGGAATAAAAGAAATGGAAGTTACAGATGAAGTGTTTGAGTCAAGTAAATCTAGAGTATTTGAAGAAGCAGAAAATAGACTTCATACAATAAAAGCTGTAATGTTGGAGACTATGAAAAATGAGTAAAATTGTTATTGCATTAGGAGGAAATGCATTAGGTAAAAATCCTCAAGAACAACATGATAGAATTGAAAGTACAGTAAAATATTTAATAGATTTAGTACAAGCTGGAAATCAAATTGTTATCACCCACGGAAATGGCCCACAAGTAGGAATGATTTATGATTCTATGAAAGAAGATAAAGTTCCATTTGCTGAAAGTGGAGCAATGTCACAAGGTTATATTGGTTATCAATTACAACAATCATTAAAAGATGAGTTGAATAAAAGAAAAATAAAAAAAGAAGTTGTAACAGTAATTACCCAAGTAGAAGTAAATCCTTTAGATCCTGCATTTAAAAATCCAACTAAACCAATAGGAGAATTTTTGACTCGCGAGCAAGCATTAGAAAAACAAAAACAAGAAAAAGCTGTTTATAAAGAAGACGCAGGCAGAGGATATCGAAAAGTAGTTGCATCTCCAGAGCCAAAGAAAATATTAGAACTTGGCACAATTAAAAATTTAATGGAGCAAGGCACTATAGTAATTGCTTGTGGTGGCGGTGGTGTACCTGTAGTTAAGACAAAAACAAACGGCTACGAGGGAATAGATGCTGTTATAGATAAAGATAAAACAAGCGCATTACTTGCTCAAGAAATTAATGCAGATACTTTACTAATTTTAACTGATGTTGAAAAAGTATCTTATAACTACAAACAAAAAAATGAAGAAGAAATAAATAAATTATCTATAGCTGAAGCAAGAGTTGGTATTAGACATGATGAATTTAAAGAAGGAAGCATGTTACCAAAAATAGAGGCTTCTATTGGATTTGTTAAAGCTACAGGAAATAAAGCAATTATTACATCTTTATTTAAAGCTAAAGAAGCATTAGAAGGTAAAACAGGTACATTAATTTATAAACCTGAAGTAAAGAAAGAAGAAAAGAAAAAGAGAATCTCATTTTCACTTAGTGCATTTACTATAATCCTAGCTTTAATATTTATACTTGCAATAATTACACATTTACTTCCTAAAGCATCATTTATTGGTGAAGAAATAGTAAATGGTAGTGGAGTAGTAGGAGCTACATTATCCCAAACATTATTGGCACCTATTCGAGGTTTTGCAGATGCTATTGATATTTGTGTATTTATATTAATTCTTGGAGCTTTCCTAAAAATAGTGAATTCAACTCAAGCTATCGAAACAGGAATTCAAGTCTTAATTAAAAAACTTCATGGACATGAATTAGTATTAATTCCTATCCTTATGATAATATTTTCAATAGGTGGTACTACTTATGGCATGCTTGAAGAAACTGTTGGTTTCTATGCATTACTTGCTGCCGCTATGGTAGCAGCAGGTATGGATACTGTTGTATCTTCAGCTATTGTACTTTTAGGAGCTGGATCAGGAGTTCTTGGCTCAACAGTAAACCCCTTTGCTGTAGGTGTTGCAGTTGATGCTGCAAAGTCAACCTTACCAGCAGGAGTAGCTATAAATCAAGGAACAATAATTGGATTAGGAACAATGTTATGGTTGTCAACTTTAATAATTTCTATAATATTTGTAATGCTATATGCAAAACAAGTTATTAAGAAAAAAGGCTCAACAATATTAAGTTTACAAGAACAAAGAAATATGGAGGCTACTTATGGCGAAGATATTGAAAGAGCTGAAGCTAAATTAACTGGAAAACAAAAAATTACATTAATTTTATTTGCATTAACTTTTGTTATTATGATTATGAGTTTTATCCCTTGGGAAGATTTTGGTATTACAGCATTTGTAAACTCTAAAGTATTTGGTTTATCATGGTTAGTTGGCGTGCCAATTGGTCAATGGTATTTCCAAGAAGCAACATTATGGTTTTTAATAATGACCATAATAATTGCACTTGTAAATCGTATGAAAGAGAACGAGATTGTTGATAAAATAATTGATGGTGCTGATGATATGGTAGGTGTAATATTAATAATTGCACTTGCAAGAGGAGCATCAGTATTAATGAGTGACACACACTTAGATAATTATATAATTTATAATGCTGCAAATGTACTAAAAGTTTTACCAAAGGTAGTGTTTGCTCCATTAAATTATATTTTACATGTCGGACTTTCTGTATTAGTTCCATCTAGTAGTGGACTTGCAACATTATCAACTCCAATTATGGCTCCACTTGCACATCAAGTAGGATACAATGTTGAAGCTACTATAATGGGAATGGTAGCAGCAAACGGATTTGTAAATCTATTTACACCAACTTGTGGCGCTATAATGGGAGGCCTAGCACTTGCCAAAGTAGAATACACAACCTGGTTAAAATGGGTATTTAAAGTATTAGCTTGTATAATGCTTGCAAATATAGTAATATTAACAATTGCAATGTTAGTTTTATAAAAATACAAAAGAGTTCAAAAGAACTCTTTTTATAGAATAAGAATTTCATAAAAATAATAACCATAAAAAGTTATTTATGTAAAAGTGTATTTAAAATAAATTAAAGAATAATAAGTATTGAAATATAAATGATTATTTATAGAGACTATCGTCTAAATTTTGAAATTGATTAAGTTAAGGACAACAAGAAAAGTAATTAACTGAGACAGAAAGAGAGGTGTTGTCGAGAAATGTTTATTCGACGTAGTAAAAAAAAGGATTTATTTGGCATTATATTGTTAATATTTGCTATATGTACTATATTAACAGGATGTAGAAAAGAAAAAAAGGGAGAGCTAGTATTAGTAACAGAGGCAGGCTTTGCTCCATATGAATATTATTCTAATGGTAAAATTGTAGGTGTAGATATAGATATAGCCGGCAAGATTGCTGATTATCTTGATAAAGAATTAGTAATTAAAGATGTTGCTTTTGATTCAATAATAAATGAAGTAAAAACCAAAAAAAGTGATATAGGAGCAGCCGGAATATCTTATACAGAAGAAAGAGCCATGGAAGTAGATTTTACTGTTAATTATGCATCAAGCAAACAAGTAATTATAGTTAAAAAAGATAGTTTAATAACAGATGCAAATAATTTACAAGGCAAGGTTGCAGTTCAATTAGGGACAATCGCTGATTCATATCTAACAGAAAAGTATCCAAATATTACATTAATTCGTGAAAAAAAATTTTTAGCAGCCATCCAAGATTTAAAAGATAATAAAGTTGATGCAGTCGTAATGGATGAGTTGCCGGCCAAAAAATTAATAACAGAAGATATGATTATACTTCCAAATCCCCTTGTAGTTGATAATTATGGAATGGTTATATCCAAAGATAATAAAGAATTATTAAATTCATGCAATACTGTAATTGAGCAAATGAAAAATAATGGTGAGATAGATAATATTATTTTAAATCATATGGGAATAGACCAAAAGGTAAATAAAAATACAATTATTGATAGAATATATAACAGTATTATATTAGATGGAAGATATAAATATATATTAACGGGATTATTAAATACATTAATAATAGCACTAGGAGCAGTTATAATAGGAGTTTTTTTAGGAACATTACTAGCTATTATTAGAAATTATCATGATAATACCAAGAAACTAAAATTATTAAATGCAATAGCAAAATTATATATAACAATTATAAGAGGAACACCTAGTATATTACAACTCATGATTATATATTACGTAATATTTAAATCAGTGTCTATTAATATTGTTTTGGTTGGAATACTAGCGTTTGGAATAAATAGTGCAGCATATGTAGCAGAAATTATAAGAGCTGGATTAAACTCTGTTAATAGAGGACAAATAGAAGCAGGCTATGCACTAGGATTAGATTATAAAAAGGTAATAAGGTATATTGTTTTACCTCAAGCAATAAAGAATATTATTCCTGCACTCGGAAATGAATTTATAACACTTGTAAAAGAAACTTCAGTAGGTGCTTATATAGGTATAGTTGAACTTACCAAGGCAAGTGATATAATTGCATCTCGAACATATGATTATTTCTTTCCATTAATTTTAATTGCAACCATATATTTAATTATTACTTATGGATTAAGTAAAATAGTTAATTTAATTGAAAAGAGGTTGAAAAATGTTAAAAATTAAGTCTTTAAAGAAAAATTTTGGCTCTAAAAAAGTATTAAAAGGTATAGATTTAGAAGTAAACAAAGGCGATATTGTAGGTATAATAGGTCCAAGTGGATGTGGTAAATCAACACTTTTGAGAACCATAAATTTACTTGAAATACCAACAAGTGGTACAATTAACTTTGAAGGAAAAAATTTGGATTTTAAAGAAAATTTAACTTTAGTTAGAAGAAAAATAGGAATGTTATTTCAACAATTTAACCTATTTAGTAATATGACTGTACTTGAAAATATAATTTTAGCCCCTGTAAAATTAAAAATATTGTCACATGATGAAGCAGTAAAAGAGGCTACAAGTTTATTAAAGAAAATAGATTTATATGATAAAAAAGATTATTATCCTTATGAACTTTCAGGAGGGCAACAACAAAGAATAGCAATTATAAGAGCTCTTATTATGCATCCGGATTTGATGTTATTTGATGAACCTACGTCAGCTCTTGATCCTGAAATGATAGGTGAAGTAACCAATTTGATGAAGGAAATTGCCAACCAAGGAATGACTATGATAGTTGTATCACATGAAATGAATTTTATAAAAAAATTTGCAACTAAAGTAATTTTTATGGAAGATGGAAAAATAATTGAACAAGGTACCAAAGAAGAAATATTTAATCATCCGAAAGATGATAGATTAAAAGAATTTTTATCAAAAGTAAAAAACATATGAAATAAAAAAGAATTTGTAAAAAATTTAATCAAATTCCTTTTTTTATTAAATTAAAACAATTAATATTCATAAAATTCACATTATAAAATAAAGATGTAAAATTACCAGTATTAGCTAACAGAAAATAAACTTACAAATCTTCGAAACAAAAAAATATATGTAGTAACATAGATTCTGTTTTTCATTTCTGATAACTAAATAATCGTTACAAATTAACTAAAATTTAAGAAATTGCGTTCAAAAAATTTACAACTAAAAATCAAAGTGTTATACTAAAAACAATTTATAACAAATAGAAGGAGTATGCAAAATGGAATATGCAGTAAAATATCAAAATATCAAAATAGATGAAGAAACCAATCTATTTATACCATTAGAAATAATTAAAGGACATGTTAAAGAAGATACATTTACAACCAATAAATATACCTATAAGTATATTACAACATCAAATATTAATTGCAAATATTTAGTAGGACCATCATTTACCATGGATTACATAAGAGATTTCTATGCCTTACCAGCTGATGAATTATCTAATAAAGATGTTATTGAACTAGTTCTAATGGAAGCAAAAGACTGTGTAGTTGTATATAAAAACGGTAAATTTGTATTCTTAGATTTAAGTACATTATCAACCCCAAATAAAAAAGTAGAACTATATCAAATAATTGATGGTGAAACATGTCTAATGTTAAATCAAGACTCAGTAAACGAATTATTAACAACTGATGAAATCTCTAAATTAAAAGAGAAATTAAAATTTATGAGAGATAAAATTTGTAAATTTAGCTCATTTGCCGAAAATAAAGGGCTTGAATTACTTGAACTTCATGATGGAGTAACAAATCGTATTTATACAGCTGAAGTATTTGGTGATATAAAAGATGAAGAAGAATCAAAAGAAGAAGAACTAGCCGAAGAAGAATTAACTGAAGAATTAAATATTCAAGAAGAAACGTTATATACAAATGAACAGCCAAAAACAAGTGCTCTTCAAAATTTTATTACATCTACTAATGAAACAAGTGTAGAAGGATTATACAAATATTTAAAAAGTAACATAATAGGACATGATGAAGCCCTAAAAAAGATTGCAACAATTCTTTATATGAATTATACATCTAGTCCACTATTTGGAACTGAATCAATACTAATTCCTGGTCCAACCGGAACCGGAAAAACTGCTACATTTAACTGTGCTGCTAAATACTTTGATGTACCATTTAGAAACATAAATACTTGTAATTTAGTACCAGAAGGAATAGTTGGAACAACCCTAGAAGATGAATTTGAAGCCCTTATAAGTGAATGTAAAGGAAATATGAAGTTAGCAGAAAAAGCAATTCTCGTATTTGATGAATTTGATAAAATCGGAGTAGATAAATTAGATACCAAGACCTCACTAGTAAATATCTTCTTAAAAGCCTTAGAAGGGGGAAGATTCCCAATTGCTAGACAAATGAAAGAAACTCAAATATATAATACCGGTATGGCAAGTAAGATTTGTTTAGGTACTTTCCAAGAAGCTTTCAAAAAAGAAACAGCTCCAATTGGCTTTGGAAATAAAGCATCTCTAGAAGAAGAACAATTTGATAAATCATTACTAGTTAAAAAAGGATATTTTTCTTCTGAATTATTAACCAGATTTCAACACTTCATTCCATATAAAAATCTTAGTGAAGAAGATAAAAAGAAAATTCTTTTAGAATCAAAACTAAGCTATTATCTAGCAAAAAAAGAAAGGCTAAGTGCTCAATTTGGAATCGAAACAATTGGCGATGAAGAATTTGCTAAAGGTGTTTTAGAAGAAATAAAAAAACACGAAAAAAGTGTTAGAGACATGAATAACATAGTTGCCGATACATTTCTAGATATTGAATATGACATTTTATCAAATCAAGGAAAGTACAAAACATTAAAACTAACAAGTGATACAGTATCCAAAGGAAATTACGACTTATCCTAAAAGTTGTAATTTTTTTATTTATAAATAAATGATATACTTAATTAAGTATTAATTACTAAATTGGAAAGAAGTGTCAAAATGAAACATGAATTATTAGTTCCTGTTGGAAATAAAGAATCCTTAATATATGCCATAAATAATGGTGCCGATGCTGTTTATCTTGCTGGTAAAAAATATGGTGCTCGCGCTTTTGCTGAAAACTTTACCCTAGAAGAAATAGAAGAAGCCACAAATTTATGCCATCTTTATGGTGTTAAAATTTTTATAACTGTAAATACCTTAATTTACGAATCAGAGTTTTCCTCATGTCTAGAATATATTGAATCTCTTCATAAAATAGGCGTAGATGCTCTAATCTTACAAGATATAGGCTTAATCGAAGTTGTTCATAGTATGTTTCCTAATTTAGAAATTCATGCATCAACTCAAATGCATAATCATTCTAAGGAAAATATTAAATTTCTTGAAAGCCTAGGCATAAAAAGAGTCGTATTTGCTAGAGAACTTCCATTAGATTTTATAAATGACTTAGATACTACAATGGAAAAAGAAGCATTTATTCATGGTTCCTTATGTATAAGTTATTCTGGGCAATGTTATTTTTCCAAATGCATTCTAAATCGAAGCGCTAATCGCGGTGAATGTGCTGGAATGTGTAGATTAAAATATAACTTATTAGAAGATGATAGACTAGTAAATAATTCTGACAAATATCTTTTAAGTCCTAAAGATTTATGTAGTATTGAAAATTTTAAAGAGTTAATGAATTCTAATATCTATTCATTTAAAATAGAAGGAAGAATGAAATCTCCCGCTTATGTCGGCATTGTAACTAAAATATATCGTAAACTAATTGATGACTATGAAAGTGGTAAAGAATTACAAGTTTCCCAATCTGATCTAGATGAACTAAAATCAATATTTTATAGAGGCTACACTCCTGGTTTCCTATTTAATAATGAAGATATAATGAACTATGAATCATCTAATCATATTGGTTTGTATGCTGGTAAAATTACCAAAGTAACACCTAAAAAACTTGCAATCAAATTAGATATTGATTTGAAACAAGGCGATTCAATTCGCTTCAAAAATATCAATAAAGGAATAACCTTAAACTTTATCTATGATTCAAAAGATAATTTAATAAAGAGTGGTACTAAAGGAACAACAATTTATTTAGATAACTTTCTAAACCTAACCAAAGAAGATGAAATATATCTTACATCACCTAAACTCCCATTAGAAACAAACATAACTAAGAAAATAACCGTTTCCATGAATTTTACCGCAAAACTAAATGAAAAAATAAAATTAGAAGTAAGTGATGGAATAAATAATATAACGATTTATGAAGCAGAACCATCTGAAGCAATTAATCAACCAATAACCAAAGAAAATATCGAAAAAAGTTTAACCAAAACTGGAACAACGCCATACAAAGTAAGTTCTCTAAATATAAATATTTCTGGTAATCTATTCATTCGTAACATCGATTTAAATAATTTAAGAAGGGAAGCCCTTGAAGAATTATCTTTAAAAAGAATGAAAGCTTCTAAAGAGTTTATTAAAAATAATTACCAAGAAAATCTTCAAGATATTTCCAAAACAAAGGAAATATATGTCCTAGCTAGAACTAAAGAACAAATTACAGTTTTAAAAAAATACCCGGTTAAAATAATTGTTGATAAATTAGATTTACTAGAACCAAACTTTATTTATAAAATTCCTAGAAATTTACTAACATATCCAAAATATAATGAAAAAGTTTTAAATACATCTTATGCCAGTATGATAGAAAATTCAGATAATATCAGTGATTATTTCTTAAACATAACTAATCATTATGCCCTAAATCTAGCACACAAATATAACACGATGGTAACACTCTCATTTGAAAATGATTTTAATGAGTTAAAAAACATAATGAATAACTATCCAACTTCAAATACAGGATTATTAGTTTACGGTAAAATAGAACTTATGATGATGAAAGCCTGTCTTCTAAAAAACACATTTAAAACCAAAAACTGTCACATTTGTAAAGACAACAAAACATATAAATTGATAGATCGTAACAAGGAAGAATACGAAATATTAACATCACCTCAAAATCATACTTCCTATATTCTAAATTGTCATACCACCAACTTAATTGATAAAATACCAACCTATCAAGAACTAGGTATCACTAATTTTAGAGCAGATTTGTCAAGCGAAACAGCCGAAGATACAGTAAATATAATAGAACAAATTATATCAAAAATTAACATTAATAACTAATTATATACATAATAATTAATAGGTGATCTATTGAAAAAATATATTATCTTAACAATTATTATGTTTTTAATTGTTACTAAATCCTTAAAGACTGATTATCAAACTAAAATGTTAATAAACCAAAACTTATCAACATATTATTTAAAATATCAAAATATTGACAGCAGTTATATTGAAATAAAACATACCCAAAGTGAAAATAAAGTCTTCATTTCTATTTATCGCTTAACCACCTTTGAAGGAACAATTACCAAAAAGAAAAACAACATTATATACATTAAAGCCTTAGATCCCAATAACCATAACATTTACTTCAAATTTAACTTAAATACGAAAGTTTTAACAGTAACTAAATCAAGTTGGCTTTACCTTAACAAAGGTGATACATTTAGCTTTAATTTCTAAAATTCTAAAATATTATTTTTATACATATATTTAATTGGTGATATCATGAATTTTAAAATAGGTGATTTAGTTACTCGCAACAGTTATAATAATGACATAGTCTTTAAAATAATAAACATCTCCGATAGTATCGCTTACTTAAAAGGAACTAATATCAGATTATACGCCGACAGTAAATTAGATGATTTAAAAATTTACGATAAACAAGATATTGATGATTTTGCTGATAGTATCGAAGAAGAACATTTAGATCGTGATTCATTTTTTTATTTACCGGCTAAACTTTTACACCTTGATGGAGATAAAGTACAAGAAATAAAAGTGGCTTAAACCTAGGTGAAATAAGGGAAAAAGTGCTAAGTTGTAATGGTACTAAAAAATAGATATTTTTGATAGTTTTTGCTTTAAATTTAGTGAATTTTATATGTTTAAATAGGTAGGGGCGATAAACACTACTTAGAAAATAAACTAGTTATTTTAACGAAAATAGCTAGTTTTTTTAATGAAAAAATGGAGGCAGATTATGAAAAAAATTATTAAAGGTTATCCTCCTTAATGTTTAAGGGAGAATAACTAGAAGGAGGAGAAAATGAAAAAATGTGAAATTATTTCGATTGCTAATCAAAAGGGTGGTGTTGGTAAAACAACGACAACAGTTAGCTTAGGTGTAGCACTTGCTAATATGGGTAAGAAAGTATTATTAGTTGATGCAGATCCTCAAGGCGATTTAACAGCCTATATGGGATGGCATAATACTGATGATATACCAGTTACTATTGCTACACTAATGGAAAGAGTTGTTAAAGATATAGATGTTAAGCCAAAAGAAGCTTTATTACACCAAGAAGAAGGAGTAGATGTTATTCCATCAAACCTTGAATTATCTTCAATGGAAGTTAGTTTACTCAATGTTATGAGCAGAGAATATGTAATGAAGAATGTATTAAAAGAGGTAAAAGATGAGTATGACTATATTTTAATAGACTGTATGCCAAGCTTGGGTATGCTAACAGTTAATGCTCTATCTTGTTCTGATAAAGTAATAATTCCAGTTGAAACAGGTTATCTTGCAACTAAAGGAATGCAACAATTATTAAGAACCATAAAGCAAATTAGAACTCATACTAATCCTAATTTAGAGGTTGGTGGAATCTTGCAAACTCTAGTTGATGAGCGAACTAATTTAGCAAAGAATATTAAACTAGATTTACAAGAAGGTTACGGATTGATATTTAAAGTGTATGATACAAGAATACCTAGAGCAATTAAAGCAGCCGAATCATCAGCCGAAGGAAAATCGATATTTTCTTATGATAAAACATCTAAAGTTGCAACAGCGTACTTAAATTTAGCAAAGGAGGTTATTTCAAATGGAGAGAAAGAATGTAATAGATCCGATGTTCAAGTTAGATGATTTCTTTACATCACAAGAAGAAAGAGATGAACAAAAGAAAGAAAAAATAGAAGAACTTGAATTAAGTCTTTTAGATACTTTTAAAAATCATCCATTTAAAGTAATTAACAATGAAGATTTAAATAAATTAAAAGAATCAATTAATGTTAATGGTGTCTTAGAACCTATTATTGTAAGAAAAAAAGATGACCGTTATGAAATTATTTCAGGTCATCGTAGAAAATATGCAAGTGAATTATTAGGACTTAAAACTATACCTTGCATTATAAGAGATATGACTGATGATGAAGCAACAATCTATATGGTAGATTCAAATATGCACCGTGAAACTATTTTACCTAGTGAAAAAGCAAAAGCATATAAAATGAAATTAGATGCACTTAATCATCAAGGTAAAGCTTCGGGACAAGTTGTCCAGAAGTTAGATAGTCGAGATAAAGTCGGTGAAGAAGCAGGTGAAAGTGGCAGACAAGTTAATAGATTTATTAGACTTAATGAACTTATCCCTGAACTTCTTGATAAAGTTGATAACAAAGAAATTGCATTTAATCCAGCAGTTGAAATATCATATCTCTCTAAATCAGAGCAAGAAATGTTACTTGAAGCAATGGATTATTCCGATGCGACACCATCTCATGCTCAGACTATTATTTTAAAGAAATTATCGCAAGATGGCAAACTTACAAATGAAAAAATAATGGATATGATGAGTGAAGAAAAACCTAATCAAAAATCTAAAATAAAGATTAGTGAAGATAAATTAAGAAGTGCGATTCCTAAGAGTGTTAGAGTTGATAATTATGAAGACTTTATATTTAAAGCTATAGATTATTACTCTAAGCATTTAGAAAAAGCAAAATCTTATGAAAGATAAGGAAGGAGGATAAAATGGCTAACTTTAAGATTGATAAAACTAAAGATTTTACTGTTATGAGTAATTATCATTTAAGAGATAAGAATCTTAGTTTAAAAGCAAAAGGATTATTATCATTTATGTTATCTCTACCAGAAGATTGGGATTATTCTACTAATGGTCTAGTAGCAATATGTAAAGAATCAAGAGATGCAATTAAATCTACTTTAGATGAATTAAAGAATAATGGTTATTTAGTTATTGAAAAAGTTAGAGGGGAAAAAGGTCTTTATGAATACAATTATATTATTCATGAAAAACCTGAAAGCCTTATAAATAGGGACATTCATCCAGATACGGATTTTTCACCTCTGGATAATCCACCCTTGGATGAACCAGCACTGGAACAACCAGAGGTGGAAAATCCCACACAAATAAATACTAAAAAACAAAATACTAATAACAAAATAGATAATAAAGATATAAATGATAAAACAAAAATTATAATTATAAATTGTTTAAAAAATCCATTTGTTATTGATTTAATAAAATCTGGATATATCAAAGAAGATGAATATAATCTTGTTTTTTATGATAGTTTATTCAAGGACTATCAATCACGAGGATATTCTGATGTTGATATCTACTCAGTTATCCACTATGTAGTTTCTAAAGTTAAAAAGAATAATTTTAGAGATGAAAATGGTGATGAAATATCAAATAAGTTTGGCTATCTAAAAAGTTCAATAGCTTCTAATTTTAGAAAATTTGAAAATGCCGATAAACCATTATATGATGAATCAGATGAGTATGATTGGTTAAATGATATTAAACCAATACCATCTAAAGATGATTTTGAGTTATAATTAAGGAGTGAAGTCTTATGAAGAAAAAATTAATAATCATTTCAATAGTTTTAATTGTGGTATTTAGTATATCTTTTGTAGTTTTAAAAATACAAAGTAACAAAAATAATGAAAATGTAGAAGATAATACTAAAGAATCTTTAAATATAGATTCTAAAGAGATAACACAAGAAGTAGATCAAAATGAAACAAAAGATAATAACTCAAATAAGGAAGAAAAAATAGAAGAACAAGAAACTCCTAAAGAAAAACAAAATACTAATGAAGAAAAGAAAACTAATAGTAATTCTAATAAAAATACACAGTCTTCTATTCAAGAAAAGAAAGAGGAAGCCACCACAACTACTCAAGATAATAAACAGAGTGTTGAAAGTAAAAAGGTATGGGAAGAGTTAGGAATATCAGAATATGACTATTATCATAAACCAATGTGGAGTTGGGCAAGAATTGATTATTCAGTTGATACCTATGGTACAGAAGAAGCAACTCATCAAGCTTGCATTGATGCAGGAAGTAAGTTAGAAAATATTACTAGTTTTGCTTGTTATAATATCAATAGTTATTCTGGAGATTATTTAGGTGATATGTTAGAAATAAAGGAAGGATAGAAATGAAAAAGAATAGATTATTTAAGTATGCTTTAGCTAGCGTACTTTTTTTATTGTCAATTTTTAGTTTTGGTACTCAAGAAGTATCAGCTGAAAAATATGAAGGTCAAGCAATATGGGAAAGTGAATATGTTAGCAACATATATATTAAAAAGGTAAGACCTAATGGTTATACTAAATATCAACAAGGAAGATTTATAAGGAGAAGTTCAGATAATGCGTTTGTATATTGTTTACAACCTTATACTGCTATTGATAATAATCTTCCATATTACGATGTAATTAGAGAAGATTACGAAAAGGTTTTAGGATTTACTAAGGATCAATGGGAAAGAATATCATTACTTGCTTATTATGGTTATCAATATAATGAGAATGGTTACGATCATAGCAATAATATATGGTATGTAGTAACACAAGTTATGATATGGAGAACTACTAATCCAGAATCTAATATTTATTTTACTTCTACATTAAATGGTTCTAAAACAAATAAGTATGATGCTTATGTACAAGAAATAGAAAACTTAGTTGCAAATCATTATACTAAACCAAGTTTTGAAAGTAATATAACTACTTCTGTTGGAAGTACAATTACTTTAAATGATAACAATAATGTATTAAGTAATTTCAAAATAACTGGTACATCAGATAATATAAGTGCTTCTATAAGTGGAAATACATTAAGTATAACAGCAAATAATGTTGGAGAAGGTACAATTACTTTAGAAAAGAAAGCAACTAAATATGAAATACCACCAATCGTTTATTTCTCTGATCATTCACAAAATGTAATGCGAGTTGGTTCATACGATCCTGTATATTCTAAATTAACATTAAAGGTTTATGGTGGAACAGTTACACCAGAAAAAGAAGATGTTGAAACTAAAACAAATGAAGCACAAGGTGAAGCAACTTTAGGAGGTGCTGTATATGGTATTTATAAAGAAGATGGCACTAAAGTAGGGACTGTTACAACAAATGAAAAAGGTACTAATAAATCAGACTACTTACCAAGTTTGGGTAGATATTATCTTTTAGAAGAAAAAGCATCTACAGGATATACTCTTGATAGTACAAAATATTATTTTGAAATAACGGAAGATAACTTAAATCCTACTGTTAAAGTATATGAACAAGTTATTAGAAGAGATTTTGAAATAACTAAAGTATATGCAAGCGATGAAACTAAAATAATGACGCCAGAAGTTAATGTTAAGTTTGGAGTATATGATAAAAATGATAAATTAGTGGGTGAATATACTACCGATGAACAAGGCAACTTTGAATTTAATTTACCTTATGGAACTTATACAGTTAAACAATTAACTACTACAAGTGGTCATGAAAAAATTAAAGATTTTACTATTGAGGTAAAAGAAGTTGGTGGTGTTATTAAAAAGGTAATTTCTAATGCTGAAATTACTGCTAAATTAAGAGTAGTAAAAATAGATTCAGTAACTAAAGAAGTAATTAAAAGAGATGGTATTAAATTTAAAATAATTGATACTAAGACAAACGAACAAGTATGTCAAACAACAACATATCCTAAACAAACAATATGTGAGTTTGAAACTGATGAAAATGGAGAATTTATACCTGCTTATCCATTACAAACTGGTACTTATAAACTAGAAGAAATAGATCAAGCAATAGATGGTTACCTATGGAATAAAGAATCCCTTGAATTTACTATTGATGAAAACTCTAAATTAAGAGAAGATTCTGATTATGGAATTATCTTTGATACACAATTTAGTAATACACCAGTTAAGGGTAAAGTTAAAATAGAAAAAGTTGGTGAAGTAGCTGAACTTATTGAAGGCGAAGGTTATACTTATGTTAAAAGAAATCTAAGTGGTATTAAATTTGGTTTATATCAAGATGGAAAATTAATTAAAGATGGCACTACTGATAAAGATGGTTATTTAACTTTCTCTAATTTAGATTTAGGTAATTACTGTATTAAAGAAATTAGTACAAAAGAAGGTTATGTTTTAAATACAAGTGAGAAATGTTTTGAACTAAAATATAAAGATCAATATACTCCTGTAATTACTTATGAAACTACTATTGAAAATAAGTTAAAAACCACAAAATATGAATTTACAAAAACAGATTATTCAACAGATGAAACATTACCTAATACTAAAATGGAAATTTATACTATAGATGATGAACTAGTTTATACAGGAACAACTGATGAAAATGGTAAAATTGTTATTGATAGATTACCTGTAGGTAAATACTATATTGTTGAAAAAGAAGCTCCCGAAGGATATTTAGTCAACGATGAAAAAATGTACTTTGAAGTTAAAGGTGAAGAGATTATTAAGTCTACAATGAAAGATGAGAAAAAGTACAACCACCACAAAGACTATTGTAAGGACAAAAAGAAGGAATTCTCTCCGGACTTTTCTTTATTATTTCATTAAGCCTAGCAATATTATAAAGCTTTTCACTCTTTTCTAAACTGATATCAATAGCTTCCCCATTTAAGGCATTAGGAACAAATGTCACCTATAATTTATCTCTACAATATAGAGATAAGTTTCTTCAACAAAAGAGAATAAATTTGGAAAAATTTCCATATGTAAAGAAAAAAACTGTCGAAATTAATTACATAATTTTTCAACAGTCCCTACCTAATAAATTATTTATTTTTATAATACTTTATTATATAAGTATTATAAAAATCATGTTGCGTAACATTAATTTCAAATTCTAAATCAGAATAGACGGAATTTAAACTTTTTTCTAAATTTTCTAACTCTTTTGTTAAAGATTCATAATCTTTTTTAGAGCGAAAAGTTGCCACATAAGAACAACATTCCGATACAAAACAAGATTTTTCAGGAATATCAATCTTGTCCTTTGTAACTAATTCATATTGTTTTTGATTATAAAGTGTTCGACAACGATTTCCAAATTCATCCCTAGGATTAATTATAAAATTATAAACCAAGTAAATACTCACTAGCAAAATCGATATAGAAATAATAATAGCTCCTCGTTTCCAACCATTTCTCATAAATTTCTCCTTTTCCCAAAAAAACTCTTGTTTTTAACCATCGTTAGCACATTTGCTCATCAATTAATGTTAATTATAGCATATTTTGCACGAGTTAAAATACCATATTCCCAATCATTTGCAGCTTCACTAACCCAAGAGTTATAATTATTAGAATGCTGTGCTACAATAAAATCATAGAAAACAGCCGTCGTAGAATTTCCATTCTGAGAAATAGTATATTGTTTTAAGTCACTAGTTTTATATGTAACAAAACCTATTCTATCATAACTTCCATCTCCTGTTATATCAATAGCTATGAAATCTCCTCTTGAAACATTTTGTGAAAAAATCTGAAAATTACGTTGATATCCATTTTTTAATCCAAAAAATCTTACAAAAGAATTCGCATATCTCCAAGAATCAGAACAATCTACAAGATATCCTAAAGAATTGTACCACCAACCCCAAGGTTGACGTGTAGTTTGACTATATCCACCATTCTCTAATATTTGTGAAGCAAAATTTGTATCATCTGGATTTAAATTTCCATATTTTCCAGAATTAGGATTCCAAGCATATTTTTCAGCATAACTAACACCTGCATTTACATTAAAACTTTGTACTGAAAAAGGGGTAACTTGATATTTATTATTCACTGGATTTTCAATTGAAAATGAATAAATACCTTTTAATTTATCAAAAATCATTTTAGATTCATTAGAAGTTTTGGCTTCATTATATTGTTTTATTAATTCATCTATTTTTCTATTTTCAGCTGTATTTTCAAAAATATCAAAAAAAGCAGTTATCATAAAAATCTCAGCATTTTCAAAAGGCAAATCTTCATTTCTTATAATCATATAATATTCATGCCAATTATTTTCTGTTAAAGTTTCTAAATAAAATTCATTTTGAATATAAGAAATTATTATTTCGTGCTTTTCCTTAAAATTATTTAAAGCATCATCCAAATTAGAGAATTCACAATAATAATTTATTTTTGTTCCATTAACATATGAAGATTCTCTATAATTAATAGCGTTATATTCATTTCCAAATTCACATCCCATATTCTGAGCATTTACATCCTGAACAAATATAATTAAAAATAAAGCCATTAGACCATACACATATTTTTCATATTTCACCTATTTATTTATATTAACGATTGCATATCTGGTATTAGTTAATACACCATTTTCCCAACCATTATTATCCTCACTAACCCATGAATTATAATTATTTGTATGTTGAGCAACAATAAAATCATAATAATTCAGAATCACATTCCCATTAATTGTATGAGTACTTAAAGAATTAGCTTTATATGTTACAAATCCAGCATGATTATAATCGCCATCATCATTTTCATCTAATACTATGAAATCCCCTACTTGTACATTTCTTGAAAATTGTTCAAAATCATAATAATAATTTTTTATTCCCCAATATTTTAAAAATTTATCAGCATTAACCCAAGACCATGAATAAGAAAAAGATCCATTATTATTTTTATACCACCAACCAAGTCGATTAGTTAATCCCCATACTTGATTGTATCCACCATTTTCCAATATTTGTGATGCAAAATTTGTACAATCTGCTCCAACATCACCATATTGCCCTGAATTAGGATTCCAAGCATATCTTTCAGCATAACTAACACCCGCACTAACGTTAAAAATTTGAGTAGCAAATGGGGTAATTTCATAAGCATCGTTTACTAATTTTTTATTATAATCTGGAATAAGCATATCTAAATTTTTTAATTTTTCTAACGAATTATCATCACTAGCAATTAAATCATTTATTTGATTATTTTTATCAGTATTCTCGTATGTATCAAAAAAACTTCTAATATTTAAATATTCGTTATAAAATTTTGTATTACCATCTTTTTGTGATGCAACATAATAACTATTCCAATTTTGACTATCTAATTCTTCAAGATGATAAAAATCTTTTAAATAATTTAAGGCATCCTTATACTGGTCTTTTAATGTTGCCAATGCAGCAGCAGGATCATCAAACTCGCAATAATAATTAATAATATTATTATTAATAATTTCATTATTTCTAAATTTTATTGTCCCGAACTTTTTAGAACTTTGACATAATGTTTCTTTGTAATTATCAAAATATGTATAATTTTGATCACTGTCAGTTGAAATTTCATAAGCTGATACATTTGTTATTCCTAAAAATAACAAAAGAAATACTAAATACTTTTTCATTTTAATTTTCTCACTCTCTTTCTTTTACTTTACTTACTTAACAAAACACTAAATTTACATTAAGTTTCAGAAAAAATTTAAACCATATTTTCGCCTAAATCCTTTCATTTATACGAAATCCTTTTTGATTATTTACAATTAATATTTTTTACAACTTTATATAATTATTTAAAAACTTATCTCTGAAATTCAAGAAAAAAGTTGCTAAAAAATTTTCACAAAAACTATACACAAACTATGTTTCTTCTATTCCATAATATTCTCACTAATTACATTATATCATGTATACTATAAGATGTAAATTAATAAATGAAATATCCCAGGATAAACTATGATTAATTTGTGCGATTAACACTATATCTCTTTTAAAGAAAATGGTTCTTCTATTAATACTAAATTATACTCCTCTTTTAGTATTAGCTTTACTTTAACTAAATCAATGTCTTTAGTATTAAGATTGCAGAAAGATTCAATTGCACTATTAATATAATTTTTTATAGCTGTATTACCTAATGATGAAAAATTATATTTATGTAATTCATAGAAAAAATAAGCAACATACTCATTTAAAATATTATTTTTAATATAATTATCCAATTCATTAAAAAATAATTCAATATTTCTTTCTTCATCTTCGGTAATATCTGTATCAACCATATCATTAACTCACCTCGTTAATAATATGATACACGAATTTCCAACAATTTTAAAACTATGCGATTTCTGCAATTACTACAATTTGTTTATTTGTACTATGTCTACAAGTTATTAAAGTAATGGTAGATTTAGTTGTTACTTTTCTTATTGGTACTACACCAGTTTTTTCTATATCATAAATATTGGTAATTTTATATGAATAAGTTTTATTATTATAATCTAAATAAATTTCATCATTTAAAGATAGTTTGTCAACATTTCTAAAATAAGCAACTCCTGATGTACCAGAGTGAGCAACTAAAATAACATTGCCACCTTCTTTATCTGGTGTATCAGATTCTTTATGAATCATTATATTGTATTTTATGTTGTTATATTTAGAATCTCTATCTACTAAGCCTCTTTTAAGATTAATTTTAGGTATCCTTAAAACTGCTACATAATTAATGGGGGTGTCTTTCTTTTCTTCAACCACATCTTCTGGAGTTGTATCATCAGTAGTTTCTATTTGTTTTTCTTCAATGTAAAAATTATCAAGTGCAATATCTTCTTCGCTTTTTGTTTTAAATGTAGTATGAATTGTTAAAACAATTAATGATAAACCTGATATAAGAAATAAGGAGCCTAGAATTACTAGACTCTTGTTACTCTTATTTTCTTTTCTTTTTAGCATAGATAATCACTCCAATACCAGCAACGCATAACATAATTGAACCAATTTCTTTTATATGTAAATCATTTAATTCAGTATTAGGTACTTCAATTATTTTTTCATCCTTCATCGTGCATTTAACGATTTGTCCATCTTCTTTAATTTCAAAATACATTTTCTCTGTATTTAGATTATATCCTTCTGGAGCATTCTTTTCTAAGATATAGTATTTACCATACTCTAACTCTTCAATAACAATTTTACCATTTTCATCGGTTGTTCCTGTATAAACTAGTTCATCATTATCATTATAAATTTCTATTGTGGTATTAGGTAAAGTAACTGATTCACTAAAATTTGTTTTTGTAAATTCAAGTGTTCCTGTTATTTTCTCATCTTTCATTGTAGACTTAATAATCTC
>ERZ827168.513-NODE-513-length-63421-cov-8.162658_pt1 | contig 63421 bp, 65 predicted proteins | sample MGYA00519868_ERZ827168 | MGnify/ENA primary metagenome ERZ827168 (study PRJEB31778, sample SAMEA3449271) | human gut metagenome | biome: human gut; feature: human-associated habitat; material: faeces | place: United Kingdom | collected 2010/2012 ... | reverse complement strand
TAAAAAGTCATAGAAAAGTTCTTAAAAAGTCATAGAAAAGTTCTTAAAAAGTCATAGAAAAGTTCTTAAAAAGTCATAGAAAAGTTCTTAAAAAGTCATAGAAAAGTTCTTAAAAAGTCATAGAAAAGTTCTTAAAAAGTCATGGTAATATATTTGACAATATGACTTATATTGTTATTATATATTTGAGGAAAACAATTATGGAAGATATTGTTAAAGCTAATGAAACTAGAATTATAAAAAAATCAAACAGATTGATTCAAAATGTTGTAAACCATTGTAGCTATTATCAGAACAGATTGTTATTTGTTCTGCTTGATAAATATGGTAAGAAAATTTCAAATTCAAAGTGTGACGAAATAACAATCACTGTAAAAGAATTATGTGATATGTTGGGGTACTATTATCAGGCAGGAAATGTAGATAAGAGTATTGTGAACGCTTTAATTGATTTTAGAAAATGTGGAATTGATATAGCATCTACTGATGAAAATGGGAATTTAAAATATATTGGTCTTAATTTCTTTAAAAAGATAACTGTAGAAAATAATATATGCAGCTTTGAATGGAATGATATTCTAGCTACAGAAGGTTTATTAGGAGAATTATCAGAGAGATATTACCAGCTAGGTGATGATTATCTAAATTTGCATAGTTTTTATACACAGATTTTATATGAACTTTTTACATCATATAAAAACTATGAAAAAAAGTATAATAAGCCAGTAGAAATTAAAGTTGATACATTAAAAAAGACACTAAACATAGAAAACACAAAAACATATACTGAGTTTAAAAAATTCAATGAGTTGGTTTTAAAAAAAAGTATCAATGAAATTAATATTTCAACTTCATTAGAAGTTACATATAAAACTAAAAGAAAGGGGAGAAAAATAGATTCAATATTATTTACAATTAATGACAGCAATATCATTGACGTAAATGCGGCTGAAATCGGTGCTGAAATTTTGAAATATGTTGATCTGAAGGAAATATACAATATTGCTTTTGATGGAGAACCTTTAGCAAAAGATTTAGTTGCATTAAAAAATTTGATTCTGACTTATGATTACTCTAGCATATTATATATTTGTAAACATGCTTATTATAACAATGCACAATCTATGAGTTATATTGTTTCAGCATGTAGTAATGACTTAGAAAAGGGAAAAATCACAGATAGAAAATCTGATAACTTTATTGATCCTACAATTGACAGGCATGATCAGATTACGGCATTACTTGAAGAAACACAAAAAGATTACGGATTAGATGCGTTTCAAGATGTATTTTCTGAAATTGATAAAGCATACAAGTACTATACGCATCGGGAAATTCTTTATGCTTTAAGAGACATTGAAGCTTATCTTGAAAAGATAACTCCTGATAAAATTCATGATAGATTAAAAAATATTGTAAAGATTAAAAAGGAGTGTATATAAATCATGATATATCCTATAGAAAGAAGAAAACGAAGAACAGGAAGAAAAATAGAACCTACTGAAGATAGAGTGAATCTTATTATCGAATATTATAATCAGGATATTTCTTATAAAGAAATGTGCCAACTGACAGGATACAGCGTTCCAACTATAAAGAAAATAATAGAGCAAAGAAGGAAAATGAATCAAAACAATGAAGATGAGAATTTGATATTTCCTAAAGATGACTCTGAAAGAGATAGAACATCAAAGAATAAAATAACTGAAGAACAGAAAGACAAGATATGTGAATACTACAATAAAAATTACACATATAAAGAAATATCTGAAGCAACTCACATTTCAGTAACAACAATTTTAAAAGTCATTAAAGAAAGAAGAGCATTAGCAATACCAAAAAGAATAAAAGAAGATGATTTTGTAGATTATTTCTTTAAAGTGGATATACGAAGATTATATTCAATAAAGGATGTAAAAAAATTCTATTCTAAATGTGTTGAAGAAAAAAATGAAGATTGGCAGCAATATATTGATAAAATTTTAGAAGAAAAATAGAAGGTAGCCGAATTCGGCTACCCAAGAAAAGGAGAATATTATGAAAAAGTTTCTATCTATATTATTAAGCATTTTAAGTATCGCTGGAAAGATTGCATTTGGAGCTTTTAAATTATTAATTGTTTTTCTGACAATTTTATTTAGCTTCTGCATTGATGCAGGAAGAAAGAGTTATTAGATTGTACATATCTATGCACAGACTATGTACAGCCAGTCGGGCATAGTGTGCAAAATGTGCAAAAATATGATATAATTAACGCGAATACATAGATTTGTTTTTCAAAAATTGAAATAATAATGAATATAACAAGGTAGCCGAATTCGGCTACCCACTAGTAATGAAGGTGATAGCTGACATGGATTATAGTGAGACTGTCTATTTGACACCAGCTGAATATAAGATTGCCATGATGAAAGATAATAGTAATGCTGTTTTATCAAGAAGTGCTGCTTTATGTTTAAGAGGATACGGTAACTGGGATTATGAAGAAACCATACAGGTATATAGCACTAAGCAATTAGAGAAGCCTTTTGAATGTGATGTAGTTGATAGCTTTGATAACATTGAATACACAATTGAGCATGGAATTCTAGTTTGTACAGAAAGACAAGCATTTATAGACTTGTTAAAAGATCCAAAAAATGAAATCCAGACTTTACTAGAAGCATTAGGTGATTACTATTTTACTCATGAAAATTCGTTTGATTCACTAAGGTTATCAGCCGAGCAACGGTTTTTATTAAGTAAATATGAAAATGATGCAATTCATTATTGGAATTATTAAAAATAGGTAGCCGAATTCGGCTACCCAAAAGAGGAGTGATAAAAGTGTTTAGATGTGAATTGAAATTCGATGAAAACAAAGTACAAGAAAATGGTTACACAATGGATGCTGTACATCAAATAGTTGATAAAATTTTTCAAAAAATTGGTGTTCCTAAGATTTCTGAAGGTATTTATGTAGATAAGGACTCTGATGACAGCAATTTAACAATGGAAACTACGTTTAGATTACTTGATTGCCCTGTTGTTGTTCATTTTTGCAACTACTGGAGAATGTATGATCCAGAAGAAGGTGATCAGGGCGAATGTGAAAGAGGACTTTCTTCAAGAAGATTAAAGATTCAATTATGACTCGTAAAGCAATTAATTTTGATTTAGATACACACAAGTTAGAAGAATGGTATCCAACTCCGAATTGGAGAAGTGCTTATGCAGATATAAGAAACTATATGCAGGAACATGGTTTTGAACACAGACAAGGTTCAGGGTACATATCTAAAAGTGATATGTCTTATAAAGAGGTGTTCACAATTTCTAAAGAAATGACCGAAGAATTTTATTGGCTGTCTATATGTGCCAATAAAATAGATGTTACAAATATAGGAAAACAATTTGACATCTTAAATTCACTTCGTGGTTTTGAAAATGAAAAATCAAAAATACAGGAAGAAGCAAAGGAAATTATGATTGAGGATTTAGAAATAGATAAATAGAAGGCAGCCGAATTCGGCTACCCCGATGAAAGGAGAAGAATATGGAAAATAACAAAGATGAATATTTGATGATTGATCATACTATTGAATTAGATGTAAGTAAATTGCCTAAATTGATGCAAAATACTATAGCAGATTTGGAAGAGTACGAAAAAAAAGGTGAATGGGTAATGTATGATGGTTTGGCTGATGGATTGGAATCTTTTGCAAAATCAGCATTGCTTCAAAATGTAATATCAGAAGCACAATTTAATCAGATATTAAAAAAATATAGAGGTGGACTATGAAAGTAGAGAATTTTAATGACACTAAGATTAATACATTAGTATATGGTGGACGGTCTGGGCAAAAATTAGGAATTGTTATCAACAATGAAAATTGGTTTCTTAAATTTCCAAAATCAACAAATGGCTTTAGAAAAAAAGTAGATATGTCATATTCAACATCACCTTTATCTGAGTATATTGGTTCGCACATTTATTCTTCCATTGGAATACCAGTACATGATACAAAACTTGGAATTAAAGACGGTAAAGTAGTTGTTGCGTGCAAAGATTTTCGCAAAGATATAAATACAATAAGGTTTGATGATTACAATGCAATTAACAATTTATATGTATCAGGCTTAGAAGAAAAATTGTCATCATATAGTACATCATCGTCACATCTTGTTGATCTTGATGGTGTAATGATTGTTATGGATAATAACCCAAGATTTTTAGAACACCCAGAATTAAAACAACGTTTTTGGGATATGTTCATAGTTGATGCATTAATTGGAAATAATGATAGAAATAATGGAAATTGGGGAATGCTTGTGAACAGTATAACGTCTGAAATGACAGTAGCTCCAGTATTTGATAATGGTGCATCATTTTCAAATAATGTTGATGATAAAAAAATTCAGGGAATAATGTTGGATGAACAACGCTTTGAACAAAGTGCATATACATCAAAAATAAGTGCATTTTCTAAAGAAGATAAGGCAATTAATCCGTTTATTTATATTGAAAACTTAGAAAATAAAGATTGTAATGCGGCATTAATGAGAATTGTTCCAAAGATAAATATAGAAAATATCAAAAAAATGATTAATGAAATACCAAATGAAGTTAATGGTATTCAAATTATTTCGGATATACGAAAAGAGTTTTATTGCAAATGTATTGAATACCGATATGAGAAATCATTGTATCCAACATATTTGAAGGTTCAAGAAATGCAAAAACAATATCCAAATAGGGATGCTAAAGACATAGCAGATGACTTTGATGATATAGATATTTAACAATAGGTAGCCGAATTCGGCTACCCCCCCGATGAAAGGAGACAATATAATGACAATTCCAAAATATAAATATGAAGAGGTCATAAAATTTTGGCATAATCAGAGCTTGAAAAGTAAAGAAGATTACATGAATGTTTTAGAGAGCTTTAGTGTTTTATTTGCATATAATTCAGGAGCTATTGAGAACGACAAGATAACATATCATGACACTAGAGAAATCTTTAATAATGGGAAAATAATAAACTTTACTGGTGACTTGAAAACTCTGTTTGAAATAAGTAATCAAAAAGATTGCTATGATTATCTTCTGGAAAAAATAGTTGAAAAATCTCCTGTCACTGAGGAATGTATAAAAAAAATCCATAAGATTTTAACTAAGGGTACATATGATGAGAGAAGATACACGATAAACAAAGAGAAAACAGGCGAATATAAAAAACATGACTATGTAACTGGCATTAACGAAGTTGGCTCGCCAGTTGAGGATGTCAAGAATGATGTAAAAAATCTTGTGGAAGAAATCAATTCTACCACTCCAAAGAAAACGGAAGAGATTATAAAAACTGCCGTTTATACGCATAATGTTATTGAACAGATTCACCCATTTGCTGATGGAAATGGAAGAGTAGGAAGAGTATTAGCAAATTATATATTAATGATTAATGATCTTCCACCAATAATCATTTATAACGAAGATAAAAAATACTATTATGCTGCATTAGAAAAATTTGATTCAAAAGAAGATATTAGTTCGATGACTGAATTTTTTAAATACGAAATGGAAAAAACTTGGGAAAAAACTCTTGATAAAGCCAAATTGGAAAATAATACGAGAAACTCAAAGCTGCATGATTATTTAGATGATAAAGATATAGCTGATGGTTTAGATGATATAGATATTTAATAATAGGTAGCCGAATTCGGCTACCCAGCAATAAAGACAATTATTTCTTATTGAACAGGTTGTCTAGCCATTTACAGAAGTAGTAGGAAATGACTCCAGCTGCTACTGACGAAATAAACGAAATAATAAAACTACACATTGTGTTTCCCCTTCTAGTCTTTAAGCATAAGACTAAAGAAGTATAACAATGTACAATAAAAATAGAGAGGATGTGACAAATATGAAAGAAACTGAAAAGAGAAAAGAAAATTCTAATAAACCTGATGATAGCAAGAAAAAAAAGAAGAAATGGTTCATTATTATCATCTGCTTTGTGTTGATTGCAGGGGTAGCCGAATTCGGCTACCTGTCATCCCAGTCAAAGAAAAAAGAAGAAGCTCAAAAGACTGCATTTGACAATGTTGCTGTTGAAGTGAAGGATGAATATGCAGAAACAATTCCTTTGACAAGTGAAGAAAAGATTTTGAAGACAGAGGATCTGGTTAAAATCTTGAAAGACGGTAAAGCCGACAAAAACACTAAGATTACAAAAGTGAGCAAAGATAAAATTGATACTTCAAAAGAAGGTGGCTACGTAATCATATACACAATCGAAACAATTGACTCACTTGGAAATAAAGCAACTAAAGATTATAAAAAGACTTTCACTGTTACAAATACGGATGAAGTTGCTCCAGTAATCAAACTGAATAAAGATACTGTAGAAATCACTGAAGGTGATGCTTATGATCCGAGTGGAAATATCAAGTCTATTAAAGATGACTTTGACGGTAATATTACAAAAGCAGATAAGAAACCAGATGAAGCTGGAACAGCATATTATCTGATTGATTCTTCAAAGTTAGATACTTCAAAAGCTGGAGAATATAAAGTAAAAGTGACTGCTGCTGATAAAGCTGGTAATGAAGCTACAAAGGAATTTACAGTTAAAGTGAAAGCAAAGAAAGAAGACAAGTCTTCTTCAAGTGGTTCTACTAATAGTAATTCTGGATCTGGTAAAAACAATTCAACATCAGGCAGTAAGAACAATACAGGCAGTTCTTCAAAGAATAATGGAACATCTAATTCCAATAAAGGAAACACTTCTTCTGGTAATAATAATTCTGGAACATCTGGCTCATCTTCAAATAATAAGCCGCAGCAGAATTGCACAACAGTATGGGTACAAGACAGTGCTGCATGGGATGAAACAGTTGTTGATCAGGCTGCATGGGATGAAACTGTTACTACTCGTGTAGGTGATATTGTTGTTTGCAATGGTTGCGGACAGGAATTTAACTCATATGAAGAATGGGATAAACATGCTGGATCCTTTGCAAGCCAAGGTGATTGGAGCCATGGAGGGTATCATGTAGATGGACGCTATAGTACCAGTGTAGTACACCATGATGCAATAACACATGTAGTGCACCATGAAGCCACAGGTCACAATGAACAAAGGTGTAGTTAATGTAAAGGGCTGAGATGACATTTCTCAGTCCTTTTAAAATAGACAATTATTTCTTATAGAACAGGTTGTATAGCCATTTACAGAAATAGTAAGAAATGACTCCAGCTGCTACTGATGAAATAAACGAAATAATAAAACTACACATTGAGTTTCTTCTTCTAGTCTTTAAGCATAAGGCTAAAGAAGTATAACAATGTGTAGTAAAAATAATTGGATGCTGCTTAGCATTTGATTCTTATTTGGAATCGAAAAAGAAAAATGACCGCTGACGACACCACATCTTTAGCGATCATTTAAGCTAATATTGGAGTCAACCGCTTATCGGTAGCTCTTTTACGTTATTATAATATCATGATGTATATAAAAATATAACATAACTTATGAATTAATTTATAAAATATCTTATAATAAATATGCGTTAAGGAAGTGACTACTAGCCAAAATGAAAAGGACAGATTGTTTGTCCTTTTTTTGATGGTAGCCGAATTCGGCTACCTGTAAATAAAAGAAAAATTAGATAAAACCAATTCCTCTAATCATGTATCCGCAAACACATCCCAATTGCTATTTTCTTATGTGAATAACATGTGAATGAAAACTTTATAAACTGCTATATTTGATGTAAAATATCAAGGAAAGTAGAGGTAGTGCAAATGAAATTTGATATTCGATATTTCTGATATAACACTTATTGAAAACTTGAAAGGGGGTAAATTTAAAAATTATGAATAAGGTTTTCAAAAAAATCAGAGCAGTATTTTTAGCAGTATTTGTTGCTTTGAGTACTGTACTAACAACTCCATTTGCTGGTTCAATTGTGACTAACGTCAATGCGGAAAGTTCTTCAATTCAATCGGCAGTATTCGATGTTATTCGAGAAACTACTGGTACGGATTTATCTGATCCAGCAACGTGGAGTAACTGGTCAAAAGTCAGTGGTTCTCCATCTTATGGAATGGGTATTGGTAACGATGTAAACCATGTAGTAAGTGATCCATATGCTGGTGAATCAATGGACTGTGTTCGTATGTCTATGTTCATTACTGGTCATGCAATCCAAAAAGCGGGTGGAAATCCAAATGATTATTTTTCTACTGTTGGATATAGCTTTAATGGATATGGAAAGTTTGAAGAATCTACAAACGTTAATGAAGCATCAACAGGAGATATTCTTGCTTATGGTACAGCACATTTAGCTGTTGCCTTAGGATGGAAAGATGGAGAATTATGGACTATTGACGGTTCATCTGGCTATGGTGGCTGGGTAATCCATAAATACAGAGGTTATGCTTCAAGCGGTGGTGCTTCAGCAAATTTTTCTAAACTGTATAAAGTGCCACCAATGAACAAGAAAATTGGTGTCAGTGTAAAGAAGAATTCTTCACTGCCTGACTGTACAAATGGCAACTCACTTTATGGTTTGAGTGCAACATTTGGTGTCTATACATCAGCTGATGGAAATGAAGCAACTAGAATTGCTACAATTCAGACAGATGCAAATGGTAATGGTTCTGCAACAGGAATCAGTGTAAGCCCTAGTGTAAATACTGTTTATGTAAAGGAACTTACAGCTCCAGCAAACTATAGATTGAGTGATACAAGTATTCATGGTGTTGATGTATCAAGTGGTAATGGCAGTACAACATTTACAGATGAACCACTTAATGACCCTGCTGTAATTGAATTATCTAAAGTTGATAGTGAAGGAAAAGAAAATGCTGCTTCTCTTGAAGGGGCAGAATTTACAATCAATTACTACGATACTTTAGGCAGTGTTGATGGCAGAAACGCTTATAGAACTTGGGTAATTAAAACAGTATGGGATGCTTCCTACAATGCTTATGTTGCTAAGCTAGATGATGCCCATTTAGTAAGTGGAACATTGTTTAAAACTCCATATGGAAGCTCATATATTCCATTAGGAACAATCACGATTCAAGAAACAAAAGCACCTAATAACTACACAACTGATGGCGGTTACTTAAAGGCGAATGGTGAACAGTTCTCTGCAAATGACAAGATGACATTCCAGATTGTTAATGAAAACTCTATGGCTGTTATTCATGCTGGCAATGTATTCACAAAGAAAGAAGATGCAATTCGTGGTGGATACAAACTTGAAAAGCAGGACTGGTCAACAGGTGCAACCGCTGAAGGTGATGCAAGCCTTGCTGGTGCAGAATTCGACCTTTACTATTTAGGAGATGGTACTGATTCTAACGTTTCTATTAAGTTAGATAAAGATGGAGATGGATTAGGAGAAGGTACAGAATATCTTCCAAGTGATACAACTCCAATCGACCATGTTACAGTAGGCGAAGATGGTACTTATACATCATCAGCTACTTATCTAGGTTATGGCAAATATAAGATTGTGGAAACTAAGTCTCCAGAAGGATACTTGCTTACTTCTTATGATGCTGCCTTAATTTCAAAGGAATTCTTCGTTTCTGATGATACTGCAACAGTAGAAGTACCTGTTGCTAACTATCCTTTCCTTGGATCTTTCAAGATTCAGAAGAATGACAATGAATTGAAGGAAGCATATGCACAGGGCGATTCCAACTTACAGACAACATTTGAAATCATAAATGCTTCTGCTCATCCAGTAACAGTATTGAACCATACGTATGCAGTAGGTGAAGCAATCGACATTGAAGGCAATGGCAATACAACATTTACAACAGATGAAAATGGATTCTATCAGTCTGCTGAAAAGATTCTTCCTTATGGTACTTATACAATAAATGAAATTAATCCACCACTTGGTCATAACAGTGATGGTACAACTTCTTATACATTCTCCATTAGAAATCATGGTGAATATGTAGATGCTACATATAAGATTTTCAATGATGTTGTAAGAGGCGGCTTCAAGATTCAGAAGAATGACATTGATTATGATACAAGAAGTCAGGGTGATACAAACTTACAGGCAACATTTGAAATCATCAACAAGTCTAATGCAGATGTATTAGTAGACATAAATGGTGATGGCATTCTTGATAAGGACTCTGAAAGATTTGCTCCAAATGCAAAGATTACAGACTTCACAACAGATGAGAATGGTTACTATGAAACAGCTAGTGACTTCTTACCTTATGGCACATATCAGATCAATGAAACTGTTCCACCAGTAGGCTATACTCAGGATGGTACAATTACTAAGACATTTGAAGTTAGAAATGAAGATGAAATTTCTGACTTGACTTATGAAATTTTCAACAGAGTTGATTATGGTAAATTCTCTATTCATAAGGTAGGTGCAGCTTCTTCTTCTGATTGGGCTGATCCAGAAAAGGATGTTGAATTTGTAGCAGTTCTCTCATCTAAGATTGGTGAAGGAAAGCCATATGCAACATTTGAAGATGCTTACAATGCCATTGCAGCAGCAGGCAAGACTGGTGATATTAAGGATGCAGATGGAAACATTATTCTTACAGTTCATGAATATGCAGTTGTAAAGACTGATGATGCAGGAAATGCCACATCTAATGATCTTGCTTATGGTACTTATACAATCAAGCAGACAAGTCATGTAGAAGATACTGTTGATGTTACTTCTGAAGCTACATTTGTAGTTAAAGAAGATGGTCAGGCTACTGTTGCTTATACAGCTACTAACTCTCCAATGAAGTACAGAATTCACATTGTGAAGAAGGATGCTGATACAGGTAAGACAGTTGCGTTGAATTCTGCTGAATTCAAGATTTTCCAGCTTACTGACCGTAAGGGAAATAAGGTAAATCAGTATGTTAAGCAGAAGGTTGGTTTATTCACTTATGACACATTCAAGACAAACAGTGACAATACAGGTCTTGGAGTTGTAAATACATTCACTGGTACATATACTGATTCCAATGATGATAAAGGTTCCATTACAACACCGTTAGAACTTGAATCTGGAACATACCGTCTTGAAGAAGTAAAGACACCAGAAGGTTATTTACTACTTGATGAACCTGTCGAATTTACAGTAAAGGAATCTACAATCACAACAAGAGATGATGACGGTGATGCTATTATCGTTGTTGAAGCAGTAGACAATAAGCCACATGGTACTCTTGAAATCAATAAGCAGCTTGAAGACTATGATTATGACCAGTCTTTATTAAGAGATGGATTTGATTACTCTACAATCAAGTTTGAATTGAGAGCTGCTGAAGATATTATTGATCCAGCTGATGGTTCTACATTGACTGCTAAGGGAGACATTGCTAAGAATGTTTATGGTACTGAAGTAGGCAGCATTGTTTTGAATGCTGATGGCACTGCTTCTGTAACTGATCTTCCAATGGGTAAATACACATTGAAAGAAACAGCAGTTCCAGCAGGTGTAGTTCTTGATTCAACAGAACGTGAAGTAGAATTCAAACAGGAAGACACTGACGCACAGCATAAGACATATAAAGTCGTATTTGCTGATGATGCAGAAATAACTGACTGGAAAGATAAATCTAAGGTTCAGACAGCTAATGATGCTATTGTAAATAAAGTTACTAAGGTTGAAATTTCCAAGAAGACAGTAACAGGAGATGATGAGCTTGAAGGTGCTACATTAACTGTCAAAGATTCTAACGGAGATGTAGTTCTTGATAAAGATGGTAATGAATTGACTTGGGTATCTGGAGATCATCCACATAAGATTGAAGGATTGCATATCAACGAAGCCTATACTCTGGAAGAAACTGTTGCAGCAGACGGATATGTAAAGGCTACAAGTATTGAATTTAAAGTCAATGAAGATGGTTCTGTAACTCCTGTAACAATGATTGACAAGATGGTAACTGTATCTAAAGTTGATATGGGTGGTAAAGAAGTCAAAGGTGCTGAAATGAGTGTTACTGACACAGATGGTAATGTCATTGACAGCTGGACTTCTGATGGTACTGAACACAAGGTGAATGGACTTGAAGAAGGCAAGAAGTACATCTTAAATGAAAATACAGCTCCTGCTGGATATGTAAAAGCTACAAGCATTCCATTTGAAGTAAGTGGTGCTGATGAGAATGGTGTCAAAGTTGATCAGACAATTGATATGACTGATAAGAAGGTCACACTCAATAAAACTGACGGAAACGGCAATGAAGTGTCAGGTGCAAAGATTACTATTACAGATGAAGATGGAAACACTGTAGAATCTTGGACTTCTGGAGATAAGCCACATGATATTTCTGGACTTGAAGAAGGTAAGAGTTACACATGGCATGAAGACTATTCTGAAGACATCTTTGGATATTATTACGCTGAAGATTACACATTTGAGGTGACAGCTGATGGAATTGACCAGAATCTTGAAATGGTTGATGCTCCAATCAAGTATCAGATTGCGAAGGTTGACGATAATGGTAATTACGTCAAGGGAGTAACACTCAAGCTGACAGATATTACTGATGCTGAAAATCCTACAGAAGTTGAACTTCCTAATGGCGGTGTAACAACTGGTAAACCATTTGAATTGGATAAAGTTCTTGGTGCTGAACATACATACGAACTTGTTGAATCTGAATATGTTGCAGGAGTTTACAAGGCAACTAAGATGCAGTTCACAGTTCCAAAGTATGGTACAAACGAAGTTACTAAGGTAACAATGGAAGACATTACAACAAATATTGCAGTATCTAAAGTAGATAACCATGGTGACAGAGTTAAGGGTGCTAAGATGAGTGTCCTTGAAGCAGTCAAGAATGATGATGGTACAATTACTCCAGCAGTAGATGAAAACGGTAATGAAAAAGCTCCTGTTTATACTTTTATTACAGAAGACAAGGCTACAGATATTTCTGGCTACGTAAAGGGTTCTAACGAAGAATCTGGTGATGTTTGGTACATTCTACGTGAAGATGAAACACCATTTGGATTTGAAAAGATGGTAGATCAGCCATTCAAGGTAACAGGTACAAACGAAGAACATCAGGTAATTGTTGGTGTAGATACTCGTAAGCAGTATTATGTTTCAGCTATCAAAGTTGATAAGCAGAATGAAAAGAAACTTCTTAAGGGTGCAGAACTCACACTTTATACAAAGGATGGCAAAGTTGCCAAGGAAGTATCTGGAAAAGAAGCTAAGGGCTTGACAGATGGCAAGGGTAACATCACATGGTGTGTTGAATACAATGGAGATGGTACTAAGGATACATTATCTGGTTACTATGTTCGTGAAACGGCAGCACCAAAGGGTTACAGACTTAACAAGGATAACCATGATGTTGTTCTTTCCGAAGATTACAACTTTGCAAATGACAATGCGGTTAAGATTGTTGTAAGAGACACATTACTTCCAGCAATCAGGACAATGGATGCTGATGGATTCTTACTTGCAGGTGCGGTATTTGTAGGATGTCTTGCTGGTATTGCATTATACTTCTATAAGAAGAGAAAGCACGCAAATAGCTAATCTTGCATAAAGAGAAAGGAAGATGCATAATCTTCCTTTTTTCATGTTCAGGCAAGTTTATTTATGTGGTAAATAAAAGGTAGCCGAAATCGGCTGCCTTTAAAAAATAGTGTATAATGATTACCGAGTTACCATAAAACGGTAGGCGGTCTGCTCCAATCTTATTTGCTTTATAGAAAGGAAACAAGAGAAGGAGTTCTTATCGTCCTTCTCTTGAAGGACAGCTTATGAATATTACTGACTTTATCAGTGTTGTATCTTTAATCTTCACTGTAATTGGTGTTTGCTTAAGTTTCGATTCTTATATGGAATCGAAAAAGAAAAATGACCGCTAAGCTTTGCAGAGCAACGGTCATACGTTGAATTACGGAGCAGACCGCTTATCGGTAGCTCTTTCACGTTATTATAATATCATAGATGCATTGAAAGTGTATAATTTATATTATAAAAGGAGATATTAAAATATTATGTCATTTCTTATTGCTGTTTATGTTAATGAGGGCATTGTTCTTGCAAGTGATCGAAGAACTACATATGCAAATACTGAAATAAATGGGGAAAATATTATTCAGCGTATCGGAGTTCATTTGACTAATTCTACAGATAAAACATTTGTGTGTCCAAATGGAGCAGGTATATCCACTTGTGGAGAAGCATCTTTATTAGGAAAACCAATTACAGGATATATTCAAGATATGATACGGACAAAAATATGTGAAGATACTAGCGTAGAAAACATCCCTCAAATAATACTAGATTATTTTAGTAAGTTTCAAGAAATTCCAGATACCGATTTTATGGTGGCTGGATATGACAGTTTAAAGAATGGAGAAAAGTATCAAGTAATATTCAAATTAAATATTAAAAATAAACAAATCGAACGCATAGATACAACAAGTCAGGGTGCAAGTTGGGATGGTGAAACACTTACTTTAACAAGATTGATACAAAATGTTGCTGTGAAACATACAGATGGTACATATGCTGAATTGCCATACGAGAATATATTATGGGAATATTTTACATTACAGGATGCTGTTGATTTTGCACGATATGCCGTTGAAACGACAATTAAAACTATGCACTTTAAGAATGTTATAGAAACAGTAGGTGGTTCTGTAGATATTCTAGTGATAACTCCAGATAAAACAATGTGGTTGCAAAAAGAAACTTTAAAATGATTTATGAAATTATCAACAATGCTACCAATAATAATGGATGTATAATATTAAAAAGGAAAACAACATAAATCACATTTATTATCTGACATATAAAATTGAAAATGCAGATAGTTCAAGCTATAGTGAAATATTATCGCAAGCAGAAAGAAGGGTTGATAGAATCTAATAATAGTCTTGGGAGAAAAGAAAAACCTATACCTAAAAATTTTCCGTCTTTGTATTATGCGTATTCGACAGGAAAAATATCATTACGGAAAGCTGGTCAATCAGTTGGGGTTAGTGGTAAAACCTTTAAAAAGTGGTGTGATCAATACGAAAACAAAAGATAGCAAATAATTGTGGCTATCTTTTTAAGTTGTATTCTTTTAAATAGTAATAATATGTTCTTTTTGAGATGTGCAATGAAAGCATTATTTCCTCTTTTGACTTTTTTTCTTGCATAAGTGAACAAAAATCACTGAATTTTTGAGTTGTATTTAATTTGTGCCTTCCAGCATTCCTTGAATTATGTTTTGTCTTATTTTCTAATTCTTGGATATAGATAGTTGCTATATTTAATTTTTCTTTTAATTCAAGATTCTCTTTTTCAAGTGCTTCAATATCGTGATGTAGATTATGCACTTCTGCTACTTCTAACAATAATTTAGCAGTGTCTACTTCGCCAGTATTAAAATTATTGCTGCAATTTGTATTATTAGATAATACTTCATCTGATAGCTGCTGCATTTGTTCTGAAAAAGTTCTATTTGTTTGCATATCTAGTTCCTCAATTAATAATTAAATTATAGTTTCACGAATAGCAAAATGCAAGAAATTAAAATATTGCACTTCAGCATTTAAAATGTTGGAAAATGGCATAAATAAGCCGAAATATTAGATACATATAATTCCTATGAATAATTAGTTGCAAAAATGTAAGGTATTTACAAAAAATCAATAGCGTGCTATTGACTTGCACCATAAATTTGTGGTATAAGTGTATCGTGGTACCATAGAAATTGTTATAAATCAGACAATGCCTATCACACATATAATAAATTGAAAGGGAAGAGATAATTCTTCTCTTTTTTTGCGTTGTTTGGTTAAGAAGGGAGAGGATAAAATAATAACTTTTATGAAGAAACATAAGATAGCACAATGGATCATGACCATCTTGTGCTTTTTTAGTGTGTTTCAAAATTTGATAATTACAAAAGTAAATGCTGCGTCAAATGATACTCTAGTAGTAGAGTCTGCTTGGAAAAGAGGAGATTCCACTGACGCAGCAACAAATAAATGGGTTATTAATGTTCGACAATTTTATGCAGAAATGTATGGTCAGACATATAACTTTTTAACTCATGATAAAGTTCTAGAAATAAATGGCAAAAGAGTTTTTTGCTTAGAACCATTACGTTTGATTAATAGGAACTACTTAAACCAATATTCATTATCAACACTTTCTAACATTGTACCAGATGTTTCTATACAGAAACAAATTAAATGGATCAGTGCTTTGGGATATGGATTTGATAATGATTATTCTGATGAGATGGCATGGGCTACTCAGATTAGAATATGGCAAGAAATGGATGCTGATCTAGTGAAATCTATTCATCCAGAAATACAGGCTAAAATAGATTTGATTAATAATAGATTGAAGGTGATGAATAGTTCTGTTAGCTGGAATAATCAAACAATCATTTTAGATGGTTATGGTAAAGAATATGCAAAAACTTTAACGGATACAAATGGTGTCTTTCAATATTATGTACAAAGTAATATCAAAAATGTACATACAGAGAAAAATGGTAATGAATTAAAGATATGGCTAGAAGATGGTGATAAGGATAATGCTATTATTGAATATAATGCATGGTATAAGTTTTCGAATGGTGAAGATGTAGTTTATTACAATCCGAATAGTCAATCTGTAGGAAGGCTAAGTGGTGGTGCTTCTACAAGTGCTAAGATCAATGTTAAAGTTGCAAAAGGTTCACTTGATTTAACCAAAACAAACAATATCGGTGATTTACTTGAAGGTGCAGAGTTTAATTTAAAGTCAGTAACAGCAGGTATTAATTACAATGAGGATATAATAGTCAAGAATGGACATATAAAAGTAGATAATTTAATTGCTGGAGAATACATTCTAACTGAAGTAAAAAGCCCAAACCATTATGTGGCAGCCGAAATCGGCTACCCATTAACAATTATAGGAAATCAAATAACAAACAGAATAGTTGTAAATTATATTCGTCCAGTTGGAGAATTGACTATCCAAAAAGGTTTAGAAGAAATGAATGATGCAGCTATTGTTGCTGATGGAATTCGAACTTCACCATCTGGTATAGAATTCCAGATAAATGCAGCGGAAGATATTTACGATATTGTAAATGAAAGGCTTTTATATAAAAAAGGTGAGCCTATTTCAATTAATTCGGGAGATGCTGGTAATGGTGATAAGGTAACTTTAAATGAAGGAAGTGTTACTTCTGACAATGGGATTTACAGTACATCAGCCACTGGAAGAATAAAATTAAGCGGTATACCTATGGGAAAATATTCTATTAAAGAAATAAAAACCATAAGTGGATATATTTTAAATGATAAAGAATATATTGTTGAATTCAAAAAAGACAATGGCAATTTTGAGAAAAAAATTTATTCTCATACTAAAGAATTTGAAAACAAAATCACGAAGACGGAAATCACAAAATCGGATATTGTAACTGGCGAAACGATTGAAGGGGCTGAGTTATCAATTATTGATAAGGAAACAGGTAAAATTATTGCTACATGGATTAGTACGTCCGATTCGCAAAAGATTTATGGCTTAACTTATGGTAAAACATACATTTTAAAAGAAAATCTTGCTCCAGCTGGGTATCAGATTGCTGAAGATGTTGAATTTACTATTCAACCTTCAGGAGAAATTCAAAAAGTTGAAATGAAGGATAAGCCAGATTATAAAAGTGTGCGTGTTATCAAAATTGATAGCAAGACTAAAGAGCCGATAAAAACACAAGATGTTGAATTTACATTGTATGAGGATAAGGAATGTACGATTCCATTAATGACAGTCACAACGAATGAAGAAGGGTATGCTACGTTTGATAAGTTGACTTATGGTTTTGCTAACAATAAAGAAGGTCAAAGTGGAGTGTTTTACATAAAAGAAACAAAAGCACCAAAAGGGTACAGACTTTCAAAAGAAGTAGTAGAGATTGAAATTGATAATAAAACCGAATCTGATAGCTATATTATTGAATATCAAAATCATATTTTACCATCAATAAGAACAGGAGTGGCAGAATACATTGGAATAGCTATTGCAATATTTCTAATTGCATTCGTAATTTCATGTTGTATTGTAGCGAAAAGGGCAGATAACTTTGATGAAGATAGAAAAAACAAAAGAAAAAATTAAGATGTGCTTTGTGGTAGCCAAATTTGGCTACTCTACAAAAGAAAATCAACAAAATAAAAGAAAATCAACAAAATTGCTTAGCCCCTTGAATGCACCATGGAATTGAGGTATTATACTAATATCAATAAGTGTAAAAAAAAGAAAAAAGAGCAATCAAAGATGGTTGCTCTTTTATTGTTTTAGAGAGGGCATATGAAAAAATTTGAAATAATGCAGTTGAAGGAGTGGTGGACTCATACAAAAGGCTGGGAAGCATGGGATGATATACGAGAAAAGTTTGATATAAATGACTATGATTCAGTATATGTATCAAAATGTGATGATCTTACTTCTTTGGATAGTATATATGAAAAGCTCAATGTTAATCATCCTGTAGATTATAAAGGAAGGTCACTTTCAGTAAGTGACTTAATTTTGTTCCCTGATGATGAAAAAGTCTTTTATGTAGACATGTGTGGATATGTTGATATATCAAATAGAGTTTACAAAACAAAAGAATTTGAATTAGCAAATGATTTAGTAAGATTTGCTCAAGATTATGATTGGTATGATTATATGGATTATGAGGATATCACAACTCCAGATATAATTGCTTTGGATTTAGCCGAAGGTAAAATTACTATGTATTTAGATTTTCTAAAGGACATTTCAAGCGATGAAAGTCAATTAATAGAAGTAAGAAAAGATGCTGAACGGTTGATAAAAAAATTGGATGAACTTACAGAATATAAAACAAAAGAGGAAAAAAATAAATTTAAGATAAAACTGAAAGAAAATATTCAAAAGCAAAAATCAGAGGATCTGAAGTCTTCTGATTTTTTAGGTTATGAAAATAACAATGATAAAGACTATGATAAGGAAAAGTGATGAAATTATGTTTGGTGTTACAGAAAGAAAATTAAAAGAATTAAGAGAAACTTATAAAAAGGGAATGACAATCCAATTAGATTATATGGATGATCCGCAAGCTCCAGAAATAGGAACAAAAGGAAAAATAGATTATGTTGATGATGCAGGAACTGTTCATGTGAGTTGGGAAAATGGTGGATCACTTGGATTGATACCATCTGAAGGTGATTGCTTTCATATTGTTGCTGAAGAAGAAAACTCAAACACTGAGCAAAAAGATTTAGATGACATGGAGATAGAAATATAGGGGGTAGCCGAATTCGGCTACCTTTTAAACTAAATGGAAAGGAACCTTATATGGACGTTAGTTTAGAAGAAAAAAAGATTGAAGCAATTAAAAGAATGAATTATTTACAGCTTATGCCAGAAGCAATAGAAAAATATAAAAATGGGGAAGTTCTAACTTCAGAGTATTTTGGCATTTTGTATGATGTGAATACAGAAACGAAAAAACTAATAAAAGAATTTGAAGAAAAAAATGAAGCAATGGTATATCATGTCATAAAAGGAACATATGATTTTGGGAATGGAGAAAAGATGATAACGGATAGTCTTTTATACGTTTCTGATGAAAAAGAAGAATGGAAATATGATAGAAATGATATGAAACATGGCTATATTATGTCCTATGTTTATAATGAAACATATCCCGACTTATCTGAATTTGGAACAGTTGGAGTTGTACCGATTAATGGTGGTTTATCAAGAAATGATCAAGGATATGATTTTGAAAAAGACTTTCAAAAAAAGGCATACAACTATAAGGACAATTTTTATTTTGAAAATTATGAATCAGATAAAACGGATGACTTTGAAATTGAGATGTAATGGAAGAAGATTTATATGAAATTGAAATTTTATGTTGATATGGATGGAGTACTTGCAAAGTGGAACTCTTTAGCGAGTCAGGAAGATACATTTGAAAAGGGATATTTTTTAAATAGAAAACCTGACAATAAAGCTATTGAATATGTACAAAATTTAGTGAATAAAGGTAATGATGTGTGCATATTATCTCATGCATATCAAAACGGATATGCATCAATTGAAAAAAGAGAATGGCTGGATAATCATGGATTAGAAAACATTCCAAGTATTTTTGTACCTTATGGAGTGCCAAAACTTGATTATATTATTTTACGAGAAGATACAACAAACATTCTTATTGATGACTTTTCTAAGAATTTGCATGAGTGGGAAAAAGGGAAAAATAATATAGGAATAAAATACTATAATGGAATTAATGGAAATCATGGCACATGGAAAGGAAATAGTATTAATCCTGAACTCAACCCTTTAAAGGCTAACGACTCTATACAAAATGATGAGCAGAATATTGATTTTGAAATTCTAATGTAATAAATTATGCATTTTTAATGCTATTGTGTTATATTTGTTAAAGGTAAAAGCTACCAACAGTATCTTCAAAAAGTGCTTCTACAAGGCTGACGGCTGCCTACAGTAAGATCAATAAATGCTTAGGGTGAATAAACATCCACCAATTAGCAAAACAAATTACAAATCAATGGACGTAGAGATACGTCTTTTATTTTGATTAAAATAGAGTAGCCAATTTCGGCTACTTTTTAGGGAAAACTTAATTATGTTATGAAATTAGATAAACAAAAAATTCCTAGATTTAAATTTACACCAAAAGAACTTTTCTCTTGTAATCCTGTAATAGAAAAAAGGATCATGAAAACAGAACGCAGAATCTTAGACTTTTGGAAAAATCTTTTACAAGGTGAATTGTTAAAAAATGGTATAGAAATTACTTATGGTGAACGTGGATTATATACATTAACAAAAAGCATTGAAATTGAAGATGGAGTAAGATTTAGTTCGTTTATAAAAGTGAAGACGGGGTATCAGGCAATACTACACCATGAGTATTCATTAAATTCGGAAAGGGATAAGGAACTTAAAAGTTTAGTATATGACTGGCTTTTTGAATTTTCAAAAAGAGATTGTGAAAATAATAAAGAAGAATCAAAGCAGGAATTAGAAGATTTTGAAATAGAAATATAGGGGGTAGCCGAAATCGGCTACCTTTTAAACTGAGGAGTTTAGTATGGATAATAAAAGAAATGAATTTTTAAAAGTGTATAACGAATTTTGTGAAAGAGAATATGAAGAAGAATCATTGAAGAAAATACCAGAAGATGGAATTTTTGGGATAGCATATACTACTGGTGATGAAAAGGAAAAATATACTTTGCAGTTAGATTATGATATTAATCATGAGGAATATATCTTTTCAATTAATGATGAAATAATCTGCAAAGAATATACACCGATTTCAGAAGCCATAGAAGAAATTGAAATGGGAACATTTGAAGGATATTATGACTATATGTTAGACAAAGCCGAAGAACATGGAATCACATTCGACGAAGTAGAAAAAATTCCGTTTGAACTATGGCTTGATAGAGATGACGCTTCTGCTTTTAAGTCTGAATATGAATGCTTCATAAAAGTAAAAATAAATACATCAATGTATTTGATATATAATGCATTTGATAGAGGTCTGTATACAAAACCAGAAGTTGTTGGTATTTATAAGGAATCATCGAAGGAACTATATGGAAATAGTTATTATTTTAGCCGTTTGTATAATAATCATTCTGAATTGAAAACGTCTTACTATTTAGGCTCTTTTGATGCTGTGCTGGAAAGATATAACAAGCATTTTGCTTCAACAATTTGCAACTATAAAAGTGATCATAAAGAAGAGTTAAAACATATTGCATTTCAACATGGAGGGTTAAGAGATACAAGTATAAAGGAAGCAAAGACTACTGCGGCTAAAGCGTATATTAAACAGATTGCTCTATTGCCAGATAATGTAGTAAAGTTTGATGATTTGAATATAGTAATAAAGTATTTGGAAAATCCAAAAGAAACAATTGAAAATGAATTTAATGAATGGCTCAAAGAAGTACACTATTATTATCCGGCAGGTAAAAATGGAAAAGAGATTTCTAATAGAGATAGACTTGGATACAATATTTTATATGATGAAGAAGTTCAAAAAGAATATGATTATTTAATAAATAATCCACATAATAAATATCATACAAGGCGAGAAGTATATGCTGCAATAAAGGATATTGATGCTATCAATCTGAATGTAAAGATTAATGATATTTCTAGGAAAATATCCAAGCAAGACATTGAACTTGATATCGTAAATCAAAACAGGACTTGGCAAATAGATAATATTGATAATATTCAAGAAATTACTTATAGGAAAAATGTCCTTTATAAGAAAAATGAAACTGCTAATAAAAAAGAAAAATCAGAACAAAAAGATCTGGATGACATGGAGATAGAAATGTAGGGGTAGCCGAATTCGGCTGCCCTTTGAATGGAGTTGAAATATGGAATTATATAATACAGAAGATATAAAAAAAGCTAAATTATAACTAGAATACCATGTTTTTTATGGTATTCTATCTTATGTCTGAATTTGGTTTGTTCCCAAAGTCAGACACCGTTTCTGTAAAGTCAGAGCTGATCAATCTCTGACTTTCTCCTAAATAGGTATGTCCCTCTCTCCTCCCTATGAGAGAGCATTGAACACTGACATACCTATTTCTATGTCTGCGGATAGCTCACTGCTACGAGCAGACCATTACCAAATTCTGTAAGGCATCTATCCCTTAAATAAATCATTACCCAAAACTGGATGCCTTACAAAACACAATGAGAAACGCAGTATTGATGCGTAAAATAAAAAAAGGAGATTGTAATCATGACAAGAGAAGAATTAAGAGAAAGTTTTGAAGAACGCTTAAACAAATTAACTGAAAAGGAAACAGAAAGGCACTCTTTTTAAGCATTTTTAATAAATATTTCTATAAAATGCATTCAAAACCGTTAAAACTGTCAAAAATTTGACAAAACCTAAATTTCTGAATGTGCTATAATTTGTATGCTGAAATATTTATACATATCAGGAAGCACAGCTGAATGAAATAAATTCAACTGTGCTTTTTTTGATGGGCGAAACGCCCATGGACTTTTTTGAAAGGAGAAAGGTGACAAAAGAATATGGAATTATATAATACAGAAGATATAAAGAAAGCTAAAGAATTATATGAAAAAAGCCTGAATGGTGTGTACACAATAGAGTTGTATGACAGATCATCAGATTCTTTAAATTCTGTACATATATGTCAGAATGAAAATCAGGCGGAAGAAATGATTATGGCAGGTAAAAACTTGCCAGAACTGACAGAAGGCAACTCTTATAGAGTATTCAAAACAAAGTATGACAGCAATGCTGAAATAATTGAACACAGTCTCATTAAGGAATATACAAGAGCTGATATTGAAAATGGCTCAAAATTGAAAAGAAATCCTTTACTTGAAAGACTGGATAAAGTAAGACAGCAGGAAGAATACGCAAAACAATTACAGAAAGAGACGAATAATAAGGAATTTAATCTAGTTTACAATAAAGTCAAAGAAATTCTTCCAAGAGCAAAAGAGTTACATGAGCTACGAAAAGAATTTAACTATCCAAAGACAGCAATGATCCCGTTTTATGAGGAATATCCAGAGTTTCGTCCTTATGCTGACTGCCATAGAGCAAGAGGGGATAAAGCTGATGCCGATTGCCTTATTTGGGTTAATAAAGGAATTGGGGTGAAACCATTTAACGACTATGAACATTATGTATGTGTAAATTATTATGATGGAACTATTTCAGTACGGCTGGATTCGGAGAAGTCCAATGAACCAATGTCTAAGTACAAGCAAGAATGGGTCAACATGCAACTTGGTGAAATTGCAGAAAAGTTTGATGATTTCTATCAATGTGAATATGCAAAATTGGAATATGAGTTAAAAATACGAAGTCAGAGTTCAGATGCAATAATCGAAAAATACAAAGAAAAAGAGCAAGATTTAGATGACATGGAGATAGAAATGTAGGGGTAGCCGAATTCGGCTGCCTTTTATCTGAATGGGAGAAAAAAATGGGATATTATAGTGATGTGCGAATTGTGGTCAGTAATGAAGGCTTTAAAAGATTATCGGAATATGTAAGTGAACACGCAAATGATATTAATCTTTTAAATAATTGTGATGTTTTCATAAAAGGAAATAATGAAATCTGTATAGGATGGAATTTTTTAAAATGGCGGAATGAATTTCCAGAAGTTAAAACAGTACTGGAAGGTCTTGAAATTCTTGAAAATGAAGATTACTCATACAGACTTTCAAGACTTGGTGGTGATTCCATAGAAGAATTTGAATATTACTCAAAAAATAAAGAAAAAGATATTTGCCTATCGCATCCAAACATTGAAAACTATTTTAACGATGAAGAAATATCATTAGAGATGGGAGCTATCAGTGAGAAAAATTACAATATTCGATCGTTTTTAGACTATTTTAAGAACAAGAATGTATATGAGCTGGAAACAGCACTTGCAATACATGAATATTTAGATAAAAATGGAAAAGAGATTTCGGATGATAATATTGATAAAATTTACGATATTATTTGTTCTGAAGATGACGTATTTAACGAATATTTGAAAGAGATGGTATATAACTTAAATGAAAACTTGGAACAAGACATGACAGAAAGTGAAGAAGAAATGGAGATGTGAAAATGACAAAATATAATAAATTTTCCTATAAATCAAAAAGTGCTGAAGAACGAAAACAAGAAATTGATAATGCAATGCAGCTTGTTGAACAAGGGGTTAAAGAATTTTTAACGTCAGAAAAATATGCAGCTGTTTTAAAAAGCATTTCTAAATTTCATAATTATAGTTTCAACAACACAATGCTCATTATGATGCAATGTCCTGCTGCTTCTTATGTAGCTTCTTATCCTTCATGGAAGAAGAATTTTAATAGATTTGTGACTAGTGGAGCTAAGGGAATAAAAATTTTTGTTCCTGTGGAATACAAGATCTATAAAGATAAAGTTGATCCTGAAACAAAAGAGCCGATTGTAGATGACAAAGGGAACCACATTAAAGAATATAGCGGTCAGAAAGGATTATCATTTAAAATTGGTAATGTCTTTGATATTTCACAGACGCAGCAGATAGAAGGTAAAGAGATAATTCCCTTAGACTTTGGGATTGATGAGTTAAATGATAAAGTAAGCAATTATAGAGAATTACTTAAAGCAGTTGTAGATGTTGCTCCAGTACCTGTTGATTTTTCAGAAATTTCTAATGGTGCTAAAGGTTATTTCAGTCCAGTTGAAAATAAAATCGTTCTTCAATTTGGAATGAGTGAACTGCAAACTTTAAAGACTGCCATTCATGAAACAGCTCATGCAATTCTGCATAATACGGATAAATTGAAGGCATTGAAACAGGAAAATATAGAATTCAGCAGAGAGGACAAGGAAACACAAGCTGAAAGTGTTGCTTTTACTGTTGCATATCATTATGGTTTAGACACATCTGATTATTCATTTCCATATGTAGCTTCATGGGCTGGAGATTCAGAAAAGATTAATGCTAATATGAAATACATTAGTGAAGCAGCAGATCAGATTATTGTAGGAATGGATAAAAGTTTGGAACTTAGTCTTTCAAAAGGCAAAGATAAATCAAAAGAATTATTAGTAGAAGCAGATAATGAACTTGAAAAGTAAAAGTAAGAAAGGGTAATAAAATGGAGAACACAAAGAATAAAAAAGAAAATATTGGCTTACTTAGAGATGTTGATTTAATAGAAGTTTATGAAAACAGAGATGATCTTTTCTTTGATGATGAAGCAGAAAGAAAAGAATACCTAACCGAATTATTCTCAGAAATTGTGACCAGATATATTGAAAATGTTAAATATGAAAATGGTCTTACAGATGTTACACCAATAGATTTTATTTTGAAAGACCAATAAGCGGAGATAAGGTATGTCAAATGCTTATGAAACAGTACTTCAGCAAGCAAATATAAGGGATGTTTTATCAAACTACGGAATAGCAGCACATGGAAACAAATGCTTATGCCCATTTCATGATGATAAAAATCCTTCAATGTATATTGATAATAAGCGAAATATTGTAAAATGTTTTAGCTGTGGCGAGGGTGGAAATGCCATTTCCTTTATTAAAAAATATGAAAACAAGATTAATAATAATCCGACATTCAGTACGGCAGATGCAGTAAAAAAGGCAGCTGAAATATGTCATATTAATGTTGATCTTACTAACTTAAAGTCGGCAGATAACAGAAAAAGTGAAAGGTATGATAATGAACAGAAGAAAATACTAGAAAGTAATTCTTATTTTGCCACCTTGTTTAATTATGATCTTTCTACGACTGATGGTGAAGAATGCGTAGAGTATCTTCATTCAAGAGGTATATCAGACGAAATAGTCAAGAATATGAAACTTGGCTTTTCGGCTGAGAGAAATTTTGGTGGTGTTATTAATGAAAAAGCACAAATTTCAGCATTAACAGATACCCGAATTCGTAATCGTTTGATTATCCCAATTGCTGATGAGTATGGGAACATTGTTGCGTTTAGTGGAAGAACTATTCACGGAGAAGAGCCAAAATATTTATTAACACAAGAAACAAAAGTATTTCATAAGTCAGAAATATTGTTTAATTATTCAAATGCTAAATCTCAATCATACGGTAAGGAACTCTTTATCGTTGAAGGCTTTATGGATGTTATCGGATCTAAGAAACTTGGCATTGATAATGTTGTTGCTTTGATGGGAACAGCTATTACATCCAAACATATCGAACTATTAAAAAAACTGAAGTGTGAACTTGTTCTAGCACTGGATAATGATGAAGCTGGAAAGAGAGCAATGTTAAAACAAATTCCTATACTGCTTCAGGAAGGTTTTAGAGTTTCTGTTATTGATATTTCTAAAGTTGGAAATTATAAGGACTTTGGAGATATTGGTAACACAAATATTAAGGCAAGTCAGATAATAGCGTTTAAAGAATCTGCTTTGCAATTTTTAATAGAAAACAAATACTTGGAGTCTAATAAAACTTCAAGTATTCAAAAAGCCTATTTTGCAATGCGAAAAGATGGATTAATTAAAAATAAAGGTGATGAAGTGCAATTTATTGAGATTGCAATGCAGCATAATCCTACATTTTCCAAAGAAGATTATTATAATCTTATTCATCCATCAGAAATAGAAAAACCGAAAAAAGACGAATTTACAGAGTTGAGAGATAAACTCTTAACAGAGTATTTCTTCAATTGTTTTAAGGAATATGTCTCTAAATACAAAGGTGAAAGAGTAGAAACAGCTTTTATTCAGAAAAATAACAGACTTCTTTCTAAAAAATGCTATGAGCTATTTATAAATAACCCTAATAAGTACATCAAAGATTTATGCATCAATGTAAGTGATGTGATTAAAGATACTTTGAAGAATGACAAAGAGTATTTAGAATTTAAAGAGAAAGAATATTTTCCTTATGAAAAAGCATTTAACAATGTCACGTATTTTACTGATAAAGGATATGCTAAAATAGTTTTAAATGATGAACAAAAGAATTTAATCGTTCGTAAATTTAATTCAGATCAAGAAAATTATAAAGTTAATTTAGAAGACTGCGTAGAGGAAATATATATCATCAATTCTTTAAGAAAAGAATCACTATTTTCTAAAGCAACTACTAAGAGTAAAATGTATTCAGAAATTATTATTCCTGAAAAACTTAAAAATCATAGGTTTGCTGTATATCCGTACTCTTCATTGTTTTCACCAGAGCATTTTCCTTATGTAGATGCAAAATTTAAAACTGCTGATGGGAAAAACTATAAAGATATTTTGATATTTTCTGATATTGAAAGGGAATTGCATCTTACAAATGCTAATCTTTTGATAAATCAGAAGTCTGAAAAAATAGAAAAGAACTTAATTAGTAAAGATAATATTTCAATACATGATCAATTTGCGTATGTAAATGTTAATGATGGATATATAAAAATTAATGTTAAAAATCTAAAACAACATGATAGCGAAAACTATGAATTAAAATGTCCTTTAAGTTTTAAGTTTTCCTTATATTCTAAAGAAAATAAATTTCAAAAGCAGCTAACTGTACCAGAAATTAATGCACAGGTAAAAAAAATTCAAGACAGGAAACAACACGAAGAATCTATAAAAAAAAACAATGACTTTGAAATAGAAAAGGAGTGATAAATCATGAATGATGGTGGTGCTGAAACAAGTACAAAAAGCATAATGGAAAGATACATGCAAGAACCTCTAAGAAGATTCATTGGGTGGCTTGCAAAAAAAGGTTTTATCAAAGGTAAAAATGCCGCTAAATCTTATAAAGAAAATCATCTGACTAAAGCAGTAGAACTTTGTAAAAAAGATGGTTCTACTAAAGAATTAATTCATAGTGAATATGAACTTACGCAGGATGAAATGATGAAAATTGCTGCTAAGGCAAAAAGAGATGGAGTTCCACTTTATATTAAAGATAGCAAACATCCTGATAAACATTATTCAAAAGATGAAATTTATAAGATGGCAAAGCCTTATGAAAAGATTTTAAATATTGAAGAAGAATTAAAAGACAATCCTAAAATGGATGTAGAAATAAGAAAAAGCAAATTAACTGAACTAGAAAAACTAAAACGAGAGAATACTCTTACTGGTCAGATTAAAGTATTGGAAGATAGTAAAATTGATGATATTGCGAGATTAAATGAGCTAAATACAAAGAAAGAAAGTGGAAAAGAATTAAACGAAGCTGAAAAAAATGAGATAGCAAATATATCGGATAGACTTAATAAAACAAATCAGAAAATTGAGAAATTAAAAGAATATAATGCTCCTACTTTTCAATTTGGATGTAATAAATCAAGAACTGAATGGAAGAATATGATTATTCAAGAAGCCATTGAAGATCGTATAAAATCTCCTAAAGACTATAATGGGGATGGAATTACTAACGAAAAAGATGAAGAAATATCAAATGGATCAGATGTAAAACTTACTGCCGAAGATGTATCTAAAGCAAAAGATGGCAAAACATTTGGTATTAAATACACTGATTTTGAAAAGGATTATGCTGTTCAATCAGTTTCCTGTAAACAATTTGCAAGTTTATCAGAATCACTTGAAAGTTTAAATTATGGTGCTGTTAAGACTGAAGGTGACAATGTTGATATATATATTCCGCTTAAAGACTTTGAATCCTACAAATCTTTTTGTCCAGATTCTTCTCCGATTTCTATCTATATGAATAATGCAAAAGGCTCTGTAGATAAATTGACAAAAGAAGATAATGCTTTTAGTTTTGTTTTTAAATCACGAGATGAATTGAACGATGCATTGAATAAATTTGAAGGTCAGGATTGCATGGTTATTGAAAATACTAATGGAACATTCAATTTAACCGTTTCATATTCAGACATTCAAGAAGCTGCACATAGATTTGAGCAAAAAAAAACCAAAGATGAGTTAGATCAAGAAGCTATGAAGCTCATGGAAGAAACGGAAAAAGCAGCTGATACACCACTGAAAGATGTTGAACAAAATATTGCTAAAGATAGTGAAGGGATTGATATAGCTGATGGCATTGAAAGTAAGTAAAGAGAAAAAGAAAAATTACTGGCTACGAGCAATTGTCTGCTTGATTGTTGGCTATGTTGGATTGCGTTTAGGATCTCAAGGTGAAATAGATGGAAAACTTACGTTAGAGTCGATAGCTTACGCTTTAGATGATTTATCTCCGTTTAATGGAAACATTGTTTTTACCAGCACTACTTTAGGTGTAGCTGGAATGGCTGCTTTGTTTTGCTTGATGTGTATTGAAACATATTCTCAGACTATCAAAAAAAATATGAGGGAAGAAACATACGGTAGTGCAAAATGGGGTGAATCAAGTCAAATTAAACCGTTTGAAGATAAAAATCCATACAATAATCAGATATTTACCCGTACAGAAAAAGTATCGAGAAACGCACGAATTTCTAAAAGAAATAGAAACATTTTATTGTTAGGAAGACCAGGTACTGGTAAATCACGTAACTTCTTCAAACCAAATATCTTAAATGCCAATGGTTCTGTTGTTGTGACTGATCCAAAGGGCGAATTGCTTCGAGATTGTGGAAGTGCCATGTTAAGTAAAGGATATACTATTAAATGTCTTAACTTGGATGAAAAATGGAAGTCTAATCACTATAATCCGTTGCAAAATATTAGACGATTAACAGAAGAAGAGAAAAAAGCATCTGGTGGTACTTCAGACTTTGCTGAAGATGATGTAATGGTATTAATCAATACTATTATGAAAAACACTAAGTCAGATAGTATTGATACCCAAACGGGTGATCCTTTCTGGGAACGTGCAGAAATGCTTTTTCTTCAGGCACTCGTCTATTACGTATTGAATAACTGTGTAACTGAACAGCAAAATTTCAATACAGTATTGTCACTCATACGTGATGCACAAAAAACATCACCTATGAATGAGAAACAAAGTCTATTATCATTTAAGTTTGATGTCTGGAGACAAAAAGATCCAGATAATATTGGTATTAAGCAGTGGGATCATTTTATGGGTTCAGCTGCATCACCAAAGATGATGCAGACTATTATTCTTACTGCTGTTGGCAGGCTTGAAGCATTTAACTTAAAAGAAGTGGCAGCTCTTACAAGAACAGATGACATGGAGTTGTGGAGAATTGGTCAACCGATTGATGCCCCTAGAGATGAAAATGGTTGTCGTACAGATGGTAAAATTATTTATTTTATTATTACAAAAGCAATGGATACGACATTTAATTTTTTAGGTGCAATTATGTATTCGCAGCTCTTTAATATTATTGATAGTAATGCGAAAGCTAATTATGGATCGTGTGCAACAACTGTGGATTTATATATGGATGAGTGGGCACAGTTAGGTAATATTCCGAATTTTGTAAACATGGCTGCTTACATGAGAGGTCTTAATGCTGGTGTAGTTATTGGATTGCAGTCATTGTCACAATTGAAGGAAAAATATAAAGAATCATGGGAAACTTTGCTTGATTGCTGTGACTATGAAATGTTTTTAGGAAGTACATCTAAAGAAACTCTTGAATATTTTTCTGCTTTGCTAGGTGATCAAACTATCCATAAACAATCATCAAGTAGAACATACAGCAGACAAGGTTCTACGTCAAAAAGCGATGATGAAGTAGGAAGAAAATTAGCTACTGTTGATGAATTAAAAACGATGCCAGAGAACAAGGCAATACTATTAATGAGTGGGAATATGGCACCGTTCTATTCGGATACTTATATTTTGAAGGAACATCCGTTATATAATCTGTTGTTTGAACCATGGGTAGAGCGTGATGCAGACCATGACAGTGAAGAATGGAAAAATAACCATGCAAATATATATAATCACGTTGATTATCTTCAAAAAAATGAGAAAATTACAGATGTAATCATTTGGTGTAAAAAGCTGGGATTGCCAATACCTCAGAACGTTGCCACATCGGAAGTTGATGATGATGATCTGAGTAATGCTTTTACAACTGAATTAGATAATCTTGATATACAAGATAATTCTAATTTGGAAACTGAATAACATTTAAAAGGGAGGTAGATATATTATGAAAAAGATTTTAAATGTAATTAAAAATGAAATTTCAAAATTAGCTGAAAAGTTAAATCCAAAAGCAGTATTAGCTGTGACTTCAATCAATTGTATGATGCTTTGCAATACTATGGTTGTTCATGCAGCAAACAGCAACACTAGTTCTATTGATGGATTTATTGATTTTGCCTGTGATTGGTTGAGAAAGATTGGTGGTGTAGTTGCTTTAGTAGGTGGCGTCATGTTTGCTCTTGGCTGGCAGCGTGAAGATGCTGAAGGTAAATCTCGTGGCTTAATGACAATGATGGCTGGATTTATGGTAATTGCCATTGCAATGAGTAAGGATATTTTCGGACTCTAATATTATGAAGAAAAATGTAGATGATAAATATATCAATAGTTCTGTAGAAAGCCAATATGACAATTATCTTTCTTCTGAAGAAGAAGTTGATGAAAAAGAAGAAAAGGAATCTATTGAAGAAGATTTAGATTTGGATAAATGAATTAGCAAGGCAAATACTTTTGTGTTTGTCTTGTTTTGACATTGATGAAAGTGCAGGTGAAGTTATGATTTCTCATTTAATTGCAACACGTCCACCAATAGTAATGGCTAATATTTTAACGGATTGGATATCCGATGGTGTTAAGGATTGGATTGCAGGCTTATTTGATATTAAGTTTAAATTTCTTGCGTATGACATTTCTTTAACTAATATTTCTGGAACAGTAAAACAACTATGCGATTTTACTAATTTAAGAACTGTCTTAAATAGTGGTCAATCATTATATAATATTATTTCAATAGTTAATCAAGCATTGGTAAGTGTTGGATTATCTTTACTAACCTTATTTTTCATGATTAATATGGTTCAAAAAGCAATGGAAATTGAGCGGATCAGTTGGGATAAAGTAATTATGGAAGTAGTTAGATTTTTTGTTTTTAAGTTTTTGGTTGAAAACTCATTAAATCTTTTAGAAACATTTTTAAATATTACAAATAACTATATGAATACGATTGCCAATAGTTTAAGTATTTCTGGAACTACAATTACTATTGGTGAAGCTATTTCGAATGGTATTGGTGATGGATTTTGGGGAATAGCTGGCGGTGTAATTGTTGCTCTCATATTGGTAATTGCGGTGATTGCAACATCGGTTGGAATATTAGTTCCTGTTGTTTCAGTTATGATGAAAGTCGTTGTATGTTTATCTGTTGCTCCAGTGCCTATTGCAATGGGTATTGCCGATTATGGTAGAGGAACAGCAAAATCCTTTATCATGAGCGTAGTGGCTCTTGGAATAGAAACATGGGTAATTATCATAATTACAAAAATATATTTATTATGCTTAGTTAATTCTGCTGGAGTCGGTTCTGGCTTAGGTGGTATGGTAAGTCAAGGAATACGTATCATTTTTGCTAATAGTTTGTATGCTGCATTATTAAGCTGGGGTACTCAGAAAGTTCAATCTATGGTAGGGGGTAATTAGTAAATGGATGATTTAGAAGTTAGAATTCCTAAAGAAATTACGGAATACCATGAAAAATTTTATGGTCTTACTTTAAGACAAATATTAGCTTGTTTGGCTATTGCAGCAATTAATATTCCATTATACATGAATTTATCAAAAGCAATTGGTGATGACTTGGCAAGCTATGTTGTAATTTTAGTTGCTGGTATCATTGGATTCATTGGATTTATAAAAATTCACAATCTTGATGCTGAAAAAATTTTCCCATTTTGGTGGAGAAATTACATATCTTTTGCAAAGCCTTTGATTTACAAGACTGATAAAGAAATAGCAGCTGAAAAAGAAGCTAAGAGGAATAAACACAAAAAGAAAGCTGTTTCATCAGTTGCTGATGCAGAGACAATTAATACGAACACTGGTGCTTCTACAATGACTAAAGCAGAGCTTAAAAATCAACAGAGGTTATTAAAGCAACAAGAGAAAGAAAAGAAAAAGAAAGAAAAAATTGAAGCTCAACGAATTATTAAAGAAGAAAAGGAGCATAAAAAACAGTTGAAAGCAAAGAGAAAAGCTCAACGTGAATTAGAAGAAGCCAAAAGAATGTTTGGTGTAATTGAAGAACCTTCTCATTATTCCTCATCTGGTTTGAATGAAGAAGATCTAGCTGTCTTAAAAGAGCTTGCACAAGCTTTTGGAAAGGAGAAAAAGAATGCTACTAAAGAAAAATAAAAAAAATACTCCTAAAGAACAAGTAACAAATAATAAAGTTCAGAAGTCCAAAGTCAAATACAGTTCTAATCAGCCTTCTATAAAAGAAAAAATTGTTCCAGCAAAAGTAATAACTCCAAAGACATGTCAAGACATGTTTAAAATGTTCTTTAAATCAACAAATGAGGAGCTTGATTTAATAGAAATAAGTGACAATATTTATTCAATGTGCGTTGAATTTGAAGATGTTTCATTTGCAAAAGCGGATTATTCTACTGTAGAAAACATTTTTTTGAAGTGGGTTGAATTTCTTAATTCCTTTTCAGAACATATTCATATTCAGGTTATTAATGCAGATAAATATCTCAACACTAATGAGTACAAGAAGCAATATATTCTTCAAAATGAGGACTTGGATGATGGGTTAAGTGAACTTCAAAATGAATTTAATCATATTATTGAAAAGAATCTCAGCAAAACCCAGACTTGCTACATCGCTAAACGTTATTTAGTATTTTCTCAGAAAGCAGAAAATTATCGTGCAGCATATAATAGCTTCCAGACTATTTTAGCAAAGACAGAAACAAAATTTCATGACCTTAAATCCAAAATTCAGATAGTTTCAAATAACGAAAGATTGAGATTTATTCACGATACTTTAAATGTTGAAACAATGCAGAACAGAGAAATTGATAATATTTTTGAATATGCAAAGAAAAATGATTTAACAGTCTATGACGTATTGTCACCAAAGAAAATCAATCTTAGTGAAAAGGATTTAATTGAAATCGAAAATGAAAAATATCTTAGACTCTTATACGTGTCAAAATTACCTAATTCTATGACTCCAAGATTTTACAATTCTTTGATTACAATGGAAGATGTAAATATAATTACAACATTAAATATTCAACCGACAAATAATGCCAAGTCGATTAATCGAGTTGATAAGCAAATTTCAGGCATGAAAACAGAACGTTTGGATAAAGTTAAACGTGCAAATAAAAATGGATATGATTATAGTGTTGTACAGGATGAACGATTAGAAGATTCCATTAGAGAAGCAGAACAGTTTAAAGAAGATTTACAAAAGAATGGTCAGAAGGTATTTGAAACTAATTTTCTGATTTGTGTTATTTCTCCTTCGTTTGAAAAGTTAAACAAAGATACTCAGAAAATTATTGATAAAGCATCTGAGCATTTAATCGAGATTAGACCAATGTGGTGGCAGCAGATAGAAGGCTTACAACATGTTTTTCCACTTGGATGGAATAATATTCAGTTCCAGCGTAATTTAACGAGTGAAGCCACTGCAATTAATGTTCCTTTCAATTCTAAGGATTTAATGCACCCTTATTCTATTTTCTACGGGCAGAATCTTATTTCTAGAAATCCGATTTTCTGTGATAGAAAGCAATTATTGAATGGTAACGGTGTTATCTTAGCAACTGCTGGTGCAGGTAAATCTTTTTCCTGCAAGAGCAATATTGAGCAAATATTTATGAGGTATCCTAATGACCATATTATCGTTATTGATCCACAAAATGAATATAAGCCAATTATCGAAAAGTTTCATGGTCAGACCATTAATATTTCCGCTTCTTCTGGAACTAGAATCAATCCATTTGATTTATCCTTAAATTATGGTTTGACGGATGAAGAAAGTAATAATCCAGTTAAATCTAAAACTGAATATATAATTGCTTTCATTGAGAGTATTGTAGGTGGAAATGGTTTAACAGGAATTCAAAAAACAATTATTGACAGATGCTGTAGAATCGTATACGAAAAATTTGAATTAAGTGGCTTTACTGACTTGTCACTACAGCCTAACTTTAAAGATTTCTATGATGTGATGAATGAACAGCCTGAAGAGGAAGCCAAGAATTTAGCATTAGTACTTGAACGATATGTTCTTGGTTCAATGGATATTTTTTCCAAAGACACGAATGTAGATATTCATAATCGTTTTGTTTGCTTTGATATTTCAGAACTTCAGACTTCTATGCAGACTACAGGTTATCTTGTAGTTTTGGATCATATTATGAATAGACTTGCCATGAATAAAAAAGAAGGTAATTATACATGGCTATTTATTGATGAATTCCATATCTTACTTCAGAATGAATTTTCTGCTCAGTATATTGCAAAAATATATAAGGTGGGAAGAAAACTTGGTGCTATGAATACAGTTATTACACAGAATATTACAGATGTTCTAAATAATGAACAAGGTCAAAAGATTCTTTCTAATTCCGAATTTGCTTTGCTTTTGAAACAAAAGCCACTTGATCTAGCACAGCTTTCTCAAATATTTGATATAAGCAAAGAAGAAGGCGATTATATTACAGATTCTTCTGTTGGAAAAGGCTTGTTAGTATATGGTTCTGAGAGTGTACTTCCATTTGAATTTAAAGTGCCAAAGAATACTGAAATTTATAGATTAAATGAAACTTCTATGATTTCTCAGTCTAGGTAGGTGATTGAATGGCAGAAGTAGCTACGAAAACAAACAAAGATGTATCAAAAGCATTAGGAACAGAAGCAAAAAATGCAAGTAAGGTTATGACTGCTGTTGCTGGTGGAAAAAAGGGAGTGGTAAGCTATGCCAAAGATGGAATAAGAACAGCTAAAAAAGTTAGACAATATTATAAAGGTGAATATATTGCTGGAACAGTAACTGGTGTTAAACCAACACTTAAAACTGGTACAAACCATCTTGTACATGAGCAAGTAATGAAAGGCAAAGTGAAAATTTCTGAAGGAAAGATTGCCTTATATAAAGCCAGTGCAGGAAACTATTCTGATATTGTTAAAGGTACTGTCAAAGGCACAAAAAAGACTGTAAAAAGTACTGCAAAAATTGGAGCTAAAGTAACGAAGCTGCAAAGTGAAGCAGTAAGGATTCAAGAAGATGCTGAAAATTACCTTGAAAACAAGTCAAAGGAAATGAATTCTCGCATTGCCACTAAGCCAGTACGTACTACAACAAAAACAGTAACAAAAGAACTAGACAAGAAAATTGGAAAACCATTAAGAGAAAAGTCATGGAGTGCTGTAAAAAACGCAGCTAAGAAATCTCTTCAGACAACTAAAAAGCTATTCTCTGCTGCTGTTAAAGTTGGCAAATCAGCAATTTCATTAATTCTTGCTTTCCCTGTATTACTTATTCCAATATTCTTTCTTATTCTCATTGCCTGTATAGGTGGAGCAGGTGGTTACGAATACGAAAAAACAAATGTAACTCCTGCTGAGGGGTGGCTTTTCCCAGCTAAAGAAAATAAGGGGATAAATGCAGGAACATGGTCATATCCAAGTGGTGGTATTCATTTAGGAATAGATTTAACTGTAACTTCAGGAGAACCATTGCTGGCAGTTGCGGATGGATATATTTTACGTGCATCTGATGGATGCAAGTATGGCTATTTAGGAAGTACTTGCCATGGCGAGGGTGGTTCTTACGGCGGTGGAAATGAGGTTATGCTTTTAGTGCCAGTTCAAGATAAACTTTATGCAGTTAAATATTGCCATATGCAACCAAGTCTACCTGTTAAAACAGGCGAAACTGTAAAAGCAGGAGATGTAATAGGATATGCTGGAGCAACAGGTAACGCATCTGGAGTTCATTGTCATATTGAAATAACACTTGTTGGTAATGCAGATGACTATTCCAACTATATAAACACATGGAGTGGGGATTGGTCTAACGGTGCAGGGTGGCAAGGCAAAGATAGAAAATGTAGTGAATCTGTACAAGCCCCATGTAGAGTAAGACCAGAGATCATATTTGGATTAGAAAAAGGTGATGAATCGTGAAGAAAATGTATGTCTTAATAATCATTTGTATGGTAATTTTATCTTATTTTGGTACAAAATTAGTAGCAAATATCAATGATTATTCCGTGCAGAAATCAATGGAAACTAAAAGAAAAAATAATGTACCTGTTATAGAAACAGTGGCTGATGATATTACAATTTCTCAAAATACAAGTATAAATTACAATGAACTAATTAATTCAGCTATAGACGAAGAAGATGGTAATATTTTAGCAAATGTAACTCATAATGATATTGATACGTCAAAGGTTGGTATACAAAATTTAATATATACTGTTACCGATTCTGATGGAAATACGACTGCTAAAACAGTCCATGTAACAATTGAAAAAGTTGTAAATAATGAAAGTCAACAAGGTGATGAACCTATGGAGCAGTCATAAGTTAAAGGCAGACTTTATTGTAACTGCCTTTTCTTATGCTAGAATTGAAAAGTAAAAATGGTGATAAAATGGTAGAAAGTAATGATGATATAGAATTTAGCGAACGTGATTTAGCCTTAATAGAAGCGTTGCGTAAAGTAAAAAAGAAGAAAAGAAGAAAATTTATACTGTTATTGATCTTTGTTACTATGATAATTGGAAGCGTTAGTATTTATGTGATTGAACATCCTAGAGAGCTGCTTTTTTTAAAGAGTGAAAATGTTACTGTTGAACTAGGTAATGACGTATCAGTTAAACCGCAGGATTATTTAGATAAAGACAAGACAGATGAAGACGCTTATAAAAACGCACAACTAACAGCGACAATTTTAAAACAAGTGGATAATTATACTGTTGTTGATAACAAAACAATTATAAGTAAAGGCAAAAATTATTTAGATGTAGGAAAGTACTGCTTTGAAATTAGTTATCTTAGTCAATCTAAAAAAGTAAATATTAATGTTGTGGATACCGTTAAGCCTGTGTTTGAAGTATTCAATACTCAGGTTGAAGTTGAAGCAGAAACCAAAGAAATAAAATGGGCTGATTATTATCAGGCATCTGATTTAACAGAGGTTCAAATAAAAGTTGATGATTCAGAAGTTGATTTAAACAAAGCAGGAACATATAAAATTACTGTAACTGCAACTGATGCGAACGGTAATTTTATAAGTAAAAATGCTAAAGTCAAAGTAAAAGAAAAACCTAAGCCAGAACCAACACCAACACCAGCACCAGCACAAAATACAACACCAAATTATAACAATTCGAGTAGTAATAATGCTCCAGTACAACCTGCTGCACCAGCAGTTCCAGCAGCCCCAGCACCTGATACATCACATGGTACTGAATACTTTATGTTTGATTCTGGCTACGATTTTGATTCGGCTTATAATGCTTGTGTTGCTGCAATGAATAGTCATGGCAGTGGATCATGTACTCCAACAACTGATGCTGAAGGAACTTATACAGGCTATGTATTAAATTATTAAAATAGGTAAATAAAAATGAATGAATTAAATAATACTTTGTATAATGATGAAAGTATAAATAAAAGAATATTGAATAAAATTGGAATTGAATCAGAACCTACATCTGGTTATTCAGATATAATTCTAGATAATATATCGAGTATTTTAGAATTAAATAACACAGAAAAACTGGATGTTGATGAATTAAAGTACCTTGGAATGGATGACGAATATTATCAAAATTTGCTTACACATTTTGATGTTAAGTTATATGCAAGAGTGGTTGAAGGAGACTATGGAAAACGTCCAGTAATCACTATGTCATGCAGTAATATAAACTATAAAAGACTATATGATATCGGTAAAAAACTATACAAACAAGGAGTTATCTCTAAATACGAAATTGCAGTTTTTCTAGAAAATAAATATATTTGGAGTATTCGTCCTGATAAATCTAATTTTGAAATAGATAGAATTGGCTCTGATTTTTCTAAAAAAATTTATGAAGAAATAAAGTATCGCCAAAATAATGATTTGCGTCCTATTGAAAAAACATATGACAAAGTTCATAGCATACTATGGGAAGATGCTTTCAAAGAGTACGGAATGACTTTAGAAAAAAGTAATATTAATACTAATAAAGAAATCAGTAATGATTATGATAGTTATGAAAAATGAAAGGAGAAAGATATGAAATATACTGATGAGGAATTCGAAACATCACTACAATCAATGCTTAGTTATGCAAAAGATGAACTTCAAAAAAATCCAGAAAATGATTATTTTAAGGGATTCAGTAGTGCTATAAGACAAATGTATATTCAGTGCTTTGGGTATACAAAATTAGCTGATTATTTAGCAAATAAATAAAAATTAAATAAGAAAAGGAGTGATAAAATCTATGGAAAAAGCATTAGAAAAAAAACTAAAACAATTAAATTCAAAGAAAGAAAAATTGATTGAGCAAAAAGAAAATTATTTAGAAAAAATCAATTTGGAATTGAAAGATATTGAAGAAGAATTGAAGCCGATTGAAGAAATAAAGAAAATGGAAGAACAGATGCAAGCAAAATTAAAGGCTGCACAAGATAAATTATTATCTAAATCATCAGATATTTCTGATAATAACATTGATGAAATTAATGATATTTCTTCTACAGAGGTAAACAATCATGACTAAATACTTTGATGAATTTACTAAGTTAAAACAAAAAGAAATGTCAAAGACATTGGAAGATATTACTTACAAGTATATCAATCCTGAAACACATCAACCTACTAAAGTACCAGCATCTCACTTTGATAAAGAATTCAATCGAGAAATTGAACGTCAGATTTCTGCTGGTGTAAACAGACAAATGTTAATGATAATGTATTCCACAATTGCTGATTTAAAAAATAATTCACCAGAGCTTTTTACTAAAGCAATGATTTGTTTAGACAATGGAATCACACCAAAGGATATGAGGTTAGATGAACAAATTGCACTTTCTGAAACCTATAAAGAATTTGAAGAAGTAATTAATCCACCAAGAAAATCAAAAAACAATACATTTCATTTATTAAATAACGATATTAATAACTCCTATGAGCGACTGAAAAATAGTCCAGAAGTACAAGCAGAAATGATGCAAATGTATAATCAATTTTTAGATCAAGAAGATAATGATTTAGAAAATGCGAAGAAAGAAACTGATGCAATTTCTGAAAATAAAGAAGATGATTTTGAGATGGAAATCTAATAACAAATAGCTCATAAAATCCTATAAAAAGAATATTATGAGCTATTATTTATTTGAAAGAGGTGATAAGAATGAGTAAATTTTGGGGATATACATTTAACGAAAATGGTGAATACTATTTCCCTGTTGAATTGGATTCAAACAATATAGATCAAATATCTCATTTTATTTGCGATGATACAAAGCATAATAAAATGGTTACTGATGATTCAGATGATCCTGTAATAACTACAATAGGAGAGTTTTTAGATCGAGTTGATAGACGTAAAATTGACTTTAAATCATTACAAAAAGCCGTTATTGATCTACAAGAAAAGTGTAAATTTGAAGATGAAATTCACATGGAGCTATAAAAATGACTGAAGATAAAAAGAAGAAAATAACAACCGTAATGATGTTCATCACAATAATACTTTTCACTTTGATTTTCATTAAAACACAGATACTTGGTGGAAGTTCAAAGAAAAATGATGAAGTAGAAATCAAAGATGTAGAAATATCTTATGTTGTACCTGATGACAATATATATTGTTATTTAATGATTAAAAATCCTAATGATTTTGCAGTTGATGTTAGTGGTACAATAACAAAATATGATGAAAATAAAGTCATAGATGACGATGCGGAAGATGATTTAGACATGACACTTCGTGCCAATCAAACTTATATTATGCAAAGCAGAAACCCAAATAATTCCATTGCAAGACAGAATAATTTGTCAATAAATTATAAGAATAATCTAACAATTAAAAAGTCAAAAAATGATAATGATTATGCAAATAATATTGATATTAGCCTTGAATTAAATAAGCAAAATGACATGGGAAAGTCATTAATAATTTATAAAAACAACAATAAAAAAGTTGTGGATATTGATGGTTATATTGTATTTTATGATGATGCTAATAAAAGCAATATCTCATATATTTCTGAATTTACTGTTGAAGATTTAAAAGCAGGAGAAGAATTTAGAGATTATATTAATGTGAAACAATCATCGTCAGATGAGCTAAATTATAACTACAATATATACTTAAATGATATAAATTGACTATTATTATAATAATAAAAAGCATAAAAATGAGCTTGATATTCAATGATATCGGCTCATTTTTTTATTTTTTTTGAGGAAATTATGATAGGAAAATTAAAAGAAATATCTAAAAATATGAAAAATAAATGGATGCGGAGCAGCCGAAAACAACGGGTCTTAGGGGTATCCCCTAACAAGCAAAAAGGGGTACACACCCCATGCTTGTTAAACTTTGGTTCTCATAACGGTGAATACCAGAAAATATTGTGGAAAACTCACCATTATTATTAGCTCTTATAAGCTATAATTATTAAGACAAATAACTTTGAAGGGAGCGTGATACTATCGAAGGAAAGACATGGAATGTATCTGATTATATTAATGATCCAAATTCCAATATTGAAAATATGACCATTACCGAAAATAAAATTCAGGATAACTATTCTTTATCTGATGGTCAGATGAAAAAGATTAGATATACGATTTCAAAAAGGCACTCAGTTGATCATTGGATTAATACCAGAAGGAATGTATTAACAAATACAATCATTCGTGATTATGATCTAGAAGCAGTCGATTGGATTGTATCTGTTTATTTTAGAGACAAGAAAATAAATTGGTTGGATTCAGAAATAGAATTTACGGATAAACATATCAAACGTTTAGAAGAAGAACTGAACTATCATGGTTCTGCTAAGATTGAATTTCAGGATATAACTTTATATTCTTTAGCAAAGACATTGAAAATAAGTTATTCAAATCTAAAATCAAAAATAACTAATTATGAAGAGACAAATTCCGTGATGGTTCTTTATAAGAACAGTGATGATGTTTTATGTGTGAAGGGTAATTATATCGCTACATTATCAGGAAGACACATCAAAGCCTATAAATATTCATTATTGAATCATTACAAGAAACAACTACAAGAATTGAAACGACAACAAAGAGGAAATAATTAATGCCTAATCAAAGAAAAAATCCTGCTGTAAGAAAACGAAGAACACAAATTAAAATATTTCTTACAGATGAAGAACGTACAATCATTGAAGAGAAGATGCAACAATATGGATATAAGTCTTTAGCAGCATATGTCAGAGACGCTTGCATCCATGAAAATATAATCGTTGAAGATATTGATGGTAAAAAGGAAGTGGTTGAAAAAATTGCCAATCTCATTACAGAATTTAAAAAGACTCGCAATGAGGTATCAGATCTTGCTTATAATCCTGCTGCTTCTTCAATCAACGTCAAAGTCATAACAAATACAATCAAGAATATTGATAAAAGCCTTAATGAACTAAAAGTGATTGTAACTGAAAAACTTGAAGTAGCTTTTGACAGAAAAAAAGTAGCTGATAACATAAAGAAAGAAGGTGACTAAATGCCAATTACAAAACGACTTAGAGTACATCAGTCTGCTAAAGGAATGCAGCGTTGCCTTGAGTATGTTATGAATGACAGTAAGACAGATGGTGGTATGCTTGTCTCAGGACATAACTGTAATCCAGAGATGGCTGTATACGAGTTTAAACAGAACAATAATCAGTATGATAAACTTGACGATGATCTGAGCTGCTATCACATTGTGCAATCATTCGACTTCAGAGATAACATCACTCCTAAAGAAGTTAATGAGATTGGAATAAAGCTCTGTGAAAAATTATATCCAGAATTTCAATGTGTGGTAGCTACTCATGTAGACAGAGGACATCTTCATAATCACATCATAATCAATGCTACAAACACTAACGGGAGAAAGCTGGATGATCGTCTTGCAAATCCAATTGAAGGGCTATATGGCTTGCGAACAGAAAGCGACAGATTAGCTTTAGAATATGGATGCTCAATTATTCATAACCCACCAAAGATAGGTCATTTTAAATCTAAAAATTATGTATATCAGGCAGCTACAGTAAATTGGAAAACAACTATTAAAGAGAAAATAGATGCTTATAAATTACAATGTGATTCCTTTGAAGCTCTTCTTGAGATGCTTACGATTGATGGATATTCAATTAAAGGTAGTAAGCACGTGAGTATTAAACCTTATGGTAAAGAACGTTTTACAAGAATGTATACACTAGGTAAAGGATATACAGATGATAATCTAAGAGATTATTATGCTGACAGAGACAGGGAGATTCTAAAGAACATTAATATGAATCAGGAGTTTCCAGATATTCCAGAATCAGAACTATATACAATTCAAAAAGATATTTATACACGCTCAAGAGCTGCATTGCTTTTATCAGATAAAGGCAGGAAAGAAGGCAAGCAATATCCAAATTACAGACGAACAAGATATCTTGAAAAGCAGCGTTATAGAAATGCTATAGAAACATTACATTTTCTCAATGAAGAAAAAATATTTAATTATGATGATCTGATTGCCAGAGGAAGAGAAAATGAGAATGAAATTAAATCATTGGAAGAACAGTATACAAAATTAAAATCACAGTTAAATACTTTGAATGTACCTGCAACTTTGGCAAATACTTATATTGAACATTACAATGATTATCAAAACTATCTTGAAATTAAAAAGTCTATGCCAGAAGCTCAAAAAGACGAAAATATTGAATTATTTGAAGATGTAAAAAATCAACTTGGTAACGCTTCTATCACAGATGTAAGAGAGCTACTGTCAGAATCAGCAAAGTTAAAACGTGATGCAAATCAGCAACTAGCAAAACTATCTTATTTAAAAAGAAAACAAACAATATTTGAAATGCTGCGTACTAAATCATTAGAAAAAGATTACGTTAAACATATGTCTTTCTCTAAAAAAATGATTGATGAATCGAGAAGCAATGAAAATGAATATTGCGTTAAGCTGCCATATACAAAACAATATGTTTATTTGTCAAAAGAATGTGTGGCTTGGACTAATTATGATGTTCGTGCTGTCATGTATCTAAGAGATGATGATGACTATTATTTGTATGATGAAGAAAATCAAATTATTGGAATTGCCAAAGGAGAGGAGTTGGATGACATATCACAAGAAGAAAGAGAAAGAATCAGAGCGATAAAAGAAGATCGTTCAAAATAATTGATAAAATTGTGCTGCTAATACTTGCAGGATGTCTAGTTGGATCAGGCAGTTATATTATTAATTATTTACTTAACCTAAAGGCTGAAAAAAAATCACTAGATGCTGTTCAAGAAAAAGTAACTGTTTCAGAAGGAAATGTATCGGAAGAAAAAGATGAATTTGACATTGATATTGATTGGGAAGGTCTTAAAAAAATTAATTCTGATATTGTTGGATGGATTTATATTCCAGACACTAGTATTAATTATCCTGTTTGCAGAACTACTAATAATGAATACTATCTAAATCATTCGTATGACAAAACACCTATTCACTATGGTGCTATTTATATGGATACCAATACTAACTTTGATGCAGGAGCTTTAAATACATTCATTTATGGTCATAACGTGTGGCATGGAACTATGTTTCGAGAATTAGAAAACTATTCTTCAAAAGATTTCTATGAATCTCATCCAGTATTTTATTACTACACACCAGAGCATAAATATAAATGTTCAATCATGAGTTTTTATATGGATACATTTGATGCTGATACATACAGATATGATTATGTGGATCAGGAGCATTTTGAAGTTTATCTGAAACGGATTAAGCAAAAATCTAAATATGAGACGCAGCAAGGTATTGATGGTGTTGAACGAATTATCAGTCTTTATACCTGTTCTTATGAAAATGAGAATCCACTTACAACAGATGTAATTACAGATCGTTATTATGTTCATGCAGCAGTAATTGAGGTGAAATAGATATGAATGGGTATATAAGTAACGCTATAGCTGAAGATGAAGACAATTATGATGAAACTGTTTATGCAGCTATAAATAAAGTTAAGTTTGAGATGACTTATAGGAATTTAATCAGTAAATCATTTCCAGAAATGATTGATTTTGAAATCGAATTGTATTCTAAAGCATACATGTATGACTATAATGCATTAAATTACGGTACAAACTTTGAAAACAAAGAACATTTTTCATTCTTTTTTTCAAAGATATATAATTATCTAAAGAAGAATGGATATAAAGAATTGCCTTTAAAAAATAAATGCCTATTGGCTATGGCTTGGAATCCATTAAAATTTTGTGCAAATGAATATAGTGATGGAATTAAAGATTATGATCTGAATTTTATAGATAGATGTAAAGATTATGATTACTTATTATTAAAAAATATGAACATTGTATATGCAAGTGCTGGTGGCAATCACAGACTATTACTTCAATCACTTCAAAATAATGATATTAAAGCAATAGTAACAGAATATGATGACACTGAACTATTAAAAAAGTTTAAGACTGATGGCGGTTATTTAATCAATATAACTGCTCCAGCAGAAAAGATACCTGTGCCAGATTATAGGTTTGCCGTTATTTTTAAATTGACTCAGTTAAAGCTACAAGTCAATTCAGCAAATAACTGTCAAAATATCGCCCGATAAAATGACAACATTATCTAGAATGTCAATGCAATAAATGATATATTTATTTTGACAATAATGTCAGTGATAAATATATAACAGGTTTAATTGACAATATCATGGAAAATTCTAATAATATATTTGCATACATGCGAATAAGTACGCAGGAAGAACGCAAAAAGCAAAAGTACACTCGTCAAGAGTGGGCTTTGGGAAAATATGCTAAAGAACATAACATTGAATATCTTTTGACTTTCAAAGAGGATGTTTCTGGCAAAAATTTTATTGATCGTAAGCAGTGGAACAGTCTTGAAAGATTGCTTCGTTCTGGGGATACGATTGTTTTTAAAGATATTAGTCGTTTTACAAGAGAAGCTGAAAATGGATATTTAAAGTATATGGAATTAATGAAAAACGGCATTAATCTGGTATTCATTGACAATGCAACTATTTGTACTGATTATATTCGTGAGATGCTGCATGTTGCTGAGGAACAAGACTTAGTAGCCAGAATATCATTGGAAAATACAGTTAAATTATTACTGATTGTTGAATTAGATCGTGTTGAAAAAGAACGACTCACATTGATAAAAAGAACTCGTGACGGTATTGCTGCTTCAAATAAGGCATCAGGGCGGACTAAAGGTCATCTTGATAAAATGACAGAAGATCTAAAAGAGGACATTTTAAAGTATCTTTCTGATAGGACAATAACTCAGAAGTCAATCATGAATAAGCATGGAATAAGCAGAAATACTTTAAAAAAATATGCAAAAATTATTGAAGAAAGCAAAATTATTTAATATTGAACATACAGTTCAGAAGGAGAAAAGAAATGTTTATTGAAGCAAGTGATAAAACCATGCGTGGGGAATATACAAATGTTAATTTAGATTATGTCAAAAGTTATAATATTGAAAATGGTCACAAGTTTGAAAACAAGATAAATTATATTGTTTTTAAAGTTGAAGGCGAAGAATGTCCTGTAAGATTTTCCTTTGGTAATTATGATGATGCTTTACTAGCTATTGATGCAATCAGATTTTTGCAAAAAGGAATTACTTATGATGTAAAAGGAAAAGAGAAGAAAATAAATCAAGAATGTAATTTATATAATTTAGACGAAATTGTTTTTGGCTTAAAAAATAGAAAAGAAACAGAACAGCTAAGGAATGAACTTTTTAATATTGTTCAGTAAACATTACTTGATGATTTAATTAAAAAATGAACTTTGATACTTTAGAGAATATAAATTGAGAGAGTAATGTATAAAAAGTTTTATTAAAAAGCTATAGAAATATAGGGGTAGCCGAATTCGGCTGCCTTTTAAAATCAAAAAATGAAAGAATTTACATTGAAAATTATATGCTTAAAAATTTGCTAAAAATTAGTACCATATTATATTGACGTATTTAAAAGCGTCATATAAAATATATGTACATTAAGAAAGTAAGAGGTAGTGCAAAACAACTTATGAGAAAAACAGCAATATGGAATCTTAAAGGCGGAGTAGGAAAAACCACAACGGTAATGCAATTAGCTTTATCATTATCAGGCAGAGGAAAAGATGTACTTCTGATTGATATGGATCCGCAAGCAAATCTTTCTCAATTCTTTTTAAATGAGCAGAGAAAAGAATCAAATTATATTTGTATGACAGATTTATTTGGTAAGGTCGATACAGAAAAGGTAAAACGTAGTATTTATAAAGTATCAGAACATATTGAAATGATTGGAAGTAATTTAGGTCTTGCCAATGCAGAACTGAATGTAAGGACAAATACTATGATTCCTCAATTAAGTATTCTTGAGAACATTTTAAAAATTGCAGGCAAGAGCTATGATTATGTTTTTATTGATTGTCCGCCAACGATGAATTTACTAACAATCAATGCAGCTTTGACAGCAGATGATGTAATTATTCCTGTTAATGTAGATGAATGGGCTAAAGAAGGATTTGACTATACAAACGCAAACATCAAAGAAATCAATGAAAACTTTGGCAAAAATGTAAGATATAAAGTTTTATTCACGATGGTAAATAGAAGTAAAATTGATTTTGAGATTATGGATAGTATTAGATCAGGATTAGCTGAAACGGATTACTACAATGCAACAATTCGTTATCAGGCGAAACCTATAAAAGATAGTAAAAAGAAAAATATTTCGGTTGTCGATTACAAATCTAATGTCGGCAATGATTATAAAGAATTTGTAGAAGAATACTTAGAAAGAAGATAAAGGAATTGGTTATGAGCGTGATGGACTTTTTAAATACAGTTTCGCAGGATGCTAAAGTGCGTGAATGGAAGCGGATTAGCATTGATAATATTATTCCAAATGAAGATAATATTTATCCAATTTCAGAACTCGATGAGCTTGTAAACAGTATATGTACAATTGGTTTAGAACAAAATTTGGTAGTTAAGGAAACTTCTGATCCAGATAAATACATTCTTATAACTGGTCATAGAAGATTGGCAGCAATTAATCGTATTCTTGAGAGTAATATTGAATGTAAAGAAAAGATTATTAATGAAATCAAGAATCCTATGTGTTGTGTTATTTCAAAAGATGAAAGTGGCACACAAAATACAGACAACGATAAATTAATTGCTCATTACAGACTGCATGAGACTAATATTAATACTAGAAAGATGAGTGATTCAGAACTGTTAATCTGTATTGAAGATTATGTAAACACAGTTAAACAACTAAAAGAAAAGCATATTCTAATAAATGGCAAGGAAATTAAAGGTGAAACTCGTGAACTTGTAGCAAAGAGATTTGGCTTGAGTTCTGGAAAAACACAGCAAGCTCTTGCAGTGATGAAAGCAGATAATAATATTAAAGGAGAGGTTGTAAGTGGGAAAGAATCTATTAATACTGCTTATGACAAAATAGCCAAGAAGGATATATTATCTGTTTATATGAAAGCTGTTCGAACTTTTGAAAAGAAAAGTTCAAAAATTGATGCTGATAAAGTCATAGACAATATGATGGAATCTGATTTTGAAGAATTATGCAATTTAGCTAATTCAATAAATCATTATTTAACACAGATTAAAATTAAATACACAGAAAGAAACAATTAAATTAAATCAGAGGGTAGCCGAATTCGGCTACCCACCAAATATATAAAAAGGGAAAAATATTATGCAGCTTAATATTACATTGCAGCTTACTGAAAAGGAACTTTCCATAATCGAAGAAGCATTATTTATAAGCTCTATGCAGCTATATGATGTTCAGTATAAAACGAATGATCCTGAAGATGTTGAAGAATATAATAAAATGGTTAACATTTATGAAAAACTAACTGGAAATGATTGCAGGCACTTACTTGCAAACTTTATTATGGGGGAAAAAATTGATAATGAATGAATTAGAAATCAAATTAAACTGTCTTTATAAATTGATGGAAGAACTTAATATTCAAAAAAGATATAATGATGCAGCTACTGTTTACTGGGCTATTGCTAAACTTGAACAATATTTTAAAGTAAAAGTAAAATAATAGAAGGTAATGATGAGAATTAATTTACAGCTTTTTTCAACAGATAAAAATATTTTAGAACAATTAGAAAATAAAAATGTGAATAAATTAGTTAAAGAATTATTATTAAAGGAAATCAATAATAATCATTCAAGTCAAGTTATACCACAATTTCCAATTCCTATTGGAGCTGAACCAGTTAAAAAATATACAATTCGGTTTAACGAAAACAATGATAAGGAATTGATTGAATTCTTTAATAGAATGAACAATGAATATAAACATTGGATGAATTCATACATTCGTTATGTATTGAATGAATATGTTAACAAAATAAATCAAACTAAATAGAACAAACATTATGAAAAATAAATTAGTAGCACCCGTTGTTAAATGGGTAGGTGGCAAAAGACAGTTGCTATCCGAAATAGAACCACTTTTTCCAAAAAGATACACCACGTATTGTGAACCATTTGTTGGCGGTGGAGCAGTTTTGTTTTCAAAGCAACCACGTCACGCAATTGTTAATGATCTTAATAAAGATTTAATAACAACATATCTTGTTATACGTGATGATGTTAGAACTCTTATTGAATTACTTAAACAATATGAAAATACAGCTGATTATTTCTATAAAGTAAGGGATTTAGACAGAGACAAAGAACAATATAGTCAACTCTCATCAGTAGAAAAAGCTGCTCGTCTTTTATATTTGAATAAGACTTGTTATAACGGATTATTTAGAGTTAATTCATCAGGTGAATTTAATTCTCCTTTTGGAAATTATAAGAATCCAAACATTGTAAATGAACCCGTATTACTTGCAGTAAATAAGTACTTTTGCAATAATGACATTGCATTTTATAGTGAGGATTTTGCATCGACACTAAAAAGAATTAAAAGAGGAGCTTTTGTATACTTAGATCCACCATATGATCCTGTGTCTGACACATCTAGTTTTACTGGATATAATAAAGGTGGTTTTGATAGAAAAGAACAAATCAGACTTAAAAATTGTTGCGATGAATTATCAGAAAATGGCATAAAATTTATGCTATCTAATTCATCGACAGACTTTATTAAAGAGTTGTATAATAATTACAATATTACAACCGTTAATGCAAATAGAGCTATAAATTCAAACGGTCAAAAACGTGGGAAAGTTGAAGAGGTTATAATTCGTAATTATGGGAAAGAATGATACTGCATGGGAAGCATTATTTGATAAATACAATATTTTAAGTGAGATTAGTAGTACAGGTCGATTTAAAATATCTGCTTCTCAAATAAAAGAATACAGAGAGCCAAGGCTGATGACTAAATTTGATCATCGTGAAAATTTACCCGAAATTTTTAAACAATATAATTTAGCCATTTTGCCGATTAGTAGAGGGGATTATTTAATATCCTCTTTTTATGCATATGAAGATTTATGTTCTCTAGATGATATGCAACCAATACCTATACGAGTTCCAGATTATCTTCAAACATTGATTCCTAAGTATATAGTAAGTGAAGCTATAGCTTTGAATTTTGCAGATGCTGCTGGTATATTATCAAATTTTTTAGATGATGATGAGTTAGCATCAACGGTTAATGGGAGAATGGGATCTAATTGTTTTGATTTCTATATAGGTTCAAATATAGGAAATCAACTGGTTTCCGTCAACAATTCACAGGTTGAAATTGATGCTGCTTATGAAGGATTGAATTATCTTTCTCTACTAGAAGCAAAAAGAGATATGTCATCTACAGATTTTCTTATTCGTCAATTATATTATCCTTATAGATTGTGGATGAATAGAGTATCCAAGCAGGTGAAAACTGTATTTTTTATTTATTCTAATGGAGATTTTAGACTTTATGAATATTTATTCAATGAACCGGAATATTATAATTCTCTCCAATTGGTGAAATGTCAACGTTATGTAATAGCTGCTGGAATAACACTAACAGATATACAGAACATTATATATAATATCCAGATTGAAGCAGAACCTGAAATACCGTTTCCACAGGCTGACAGCATGACAAGAGTTGTAAATTTATTAGAATTACTTGTTGGAAACGATATGAGCAAGCAAGACATTACTGCCAATTATGGTTTTGATGAAAGACAAACAAATTATTATACAGCAGCAGGTAAATATTTAGGTCTTATTGAAAATTATCAAAATCAAAATACGAAGGAAATCGTATTTAGTTTAACTCCTCTAGCCAGAAAAATTCTTAGTTCTTCATATCGAGAAAAACAACTTGAATTAATAAAATGCATTTTGCAACACAAAGTATTTAATGATGTAATGAAGGCTTATTTACTATATGGTGAAATGCCAGAAAGATCACATATTATCAATCTTATGAAAAAAGACTCTTTATATAATGTGAATTCTGATAGCACCTATTCTCGAAGAGCGTCAACAGTCAGTGGCTGGCTTAATTGGATTGTATCTTTATGTGAATTAGAATAAAAAAGTAATACGCTGAAAGGTGGTAATTTACGTATTACTTTAAATAAATTATTTCTACTGTGTTATAATTTCAACGAAAGAATTTTTTAATTAAAGTTCTTTCCTTTCTTGGCTACTCTTCTGAAAGCACTACCTAAGAGTAGCCTTTTTTTGTTTGATACGAATTTGATACGAATTAACGAAATCTTTAAGACATTTTAGGAATATAAAAAAAATTAATCACTTAAAACTCAAAGTTTAAGATATTGCATACAATTCTATTTTTTTGTAGGTAGATAATCTTTATTAATATATCTATATAAAGTAGTGATTGATTTATCTATGATATCATTATTTTCTATTTTTATTTGATATATAGATTTGTTTTTATCAACACCTCTTTTAATGATTGAATCTAATTTTTTAAATTCTTCACTATCTAAATTGATACCTTTAGAAATACTTCAAGGATTAACTCCAAGTCTTTCTGCAATTTTAATTAATTTATCATTATGAGCAATTTCCTGAGCTGATAAGTTTTCTTTATTCTAAATTTATATGTTTTTATGTTTTTTTATTTTAAATTTTTCCTTATATCTGCATAGAAACGATATATTATACTATAATCAGACTTAATTCCGTTATTATTAATAAACTGACTTCCAAATAAAACTTAATTGTAAAGCAATTGTTAGAAGATAACTCTTGAAAAAAAATTTATAATCCTTTATAATGAAGTAGTTTCGGAGGTATTATATGAAAATTAAGTATACTCTTTTACATAAAGAAAAAGATACTAAGGCTCGTCTTGGTAAGATTGAGACTAATTATGGAGTTGTTGATACTCCAATGTTTATGCCTGTTGGTACTAGAGGTACTATAAAAGGTGTTTCTACAGATGAAGTTGTTGCGTGTGGTTCTGGTGTAATCTTGGCGAATACTTATCATTTATGGTTAAGACCAGGAGAGGATATAGTTAATTATTGTGGTGGACTTCATAAGTTTATGAATTATAATGGACCAATATTAACTGATAGTGGTGGATTCCAAGTATTTAGTTTAGCTAAAAATAAAGAAAAAGATATTACTGAAGAGGGAGTTCATTTTAAGAGTCATATAGATGGAGCAAAACTTTTCTTAACTCCTGAGAAGTCAATTGAAATACAAAATAAATTAGATAGTGATATTGCTATGAGTTTTGATGAATGTCCTCCATATCCTGTTACTTATGATTATATGAAAAAAAGTGTTGAAAGAACACTTAGATGGGCAAAGCGTGGTAAGGAAGTTCATAATAATCCTAATCAATCTTTATTTGGGATAGTTCAAGGAGGAGAATTTAGAGATCTTCGTGAATATTCTTGTAAAGAAACTGTTAAAATGGATTTTGATGGTTATAGTATTGGAGGGACTTCAGTTGGTGAAGATAAACCTACAATGTATAAGATGATTGATGATGGAATTAGATATTTACCAGAAGATAAACCAAGATATTTAATGGGTGTAGGAGACCCTATTGATATACTTGAAGGTGTTGAACGTGGAATTGATATGTTTGATTGTGTTCTTCCTACACGTATTGCAAGACACGGACAAGCTTTTACAAGAAGTGGTAAGATTAACTTCAATAATGCTAAATATAAGATGGATTTAGGTCCAATTGATGAAGAATGTGACTGCTATGCTTGTAAGAATTATTCAAGAGCATATATTAGACATTTAATTAGTGTTGATGAAATGTTAGGTGGAAGATTAATTTCTATTCATAATATTAGATTTTTAATTAGACTTACTGAAGAAATTAGAGAAGCTATTAAAGAAGATAGATTCTTAGATTATAAGAGAAGTTTTATGGAAAAATACAATGGCAATAAAAAGTAATTTTATAAATAGAAAATAGGACTATTATTAGAAGAAGAGACTACTTCTTCTTTTTTTTGTACTTCATCTTTATTTTGACTATTGTTTTCTACACTTTGATCATTTGAATTTACCACGTTAGCAATTTTAAATAAGGTTTTAGCATTACTTACAATTGGTTTTACTTGATAGTATATTGGGATTGCTTGGTTTACAATATCTAAGGTTTTTTTTGTACCTTCTAGTAGTTCTGCCCATTTTATTGTTCCTTTTAAATTAGCAAGTTTTGATAGTAAACTTGTAGATTGTGGTATATTTGGATACATAGTTAGTCACCTCTATATTAATATATGTAAAGTGTTTAAAATGTTTAAATAAGTATTTTAAATTAAAATTAATTATGTTAAAATTATCTATAGTAAGAATACTAAAAGGAAGGTTGATTATATGGGGCTATTTTCAAAAAAGAAAAAAGAAGTTACTGCTCAATCAAATGCTGTTGTAGGAAATGTTCAAAATAGTCAGACTTCAGCATCTCTTGAAGGTAATGGTCAAGGAGCAGTACAACAAGATGCACAAAATGTTCAACAAGTGCAACAAACCCAACAACCTCAACTAAATGCTGCTGATATATATAATACGATGCCAGGAGCTAATGGTCCTAGCCAGGCTGATGTGGTATTGCCAGAGGAGGCATCTGTTTTATCTGATAAAAGGGCAAAAATAAAACATCCTACAAAGGACTATAGATATACTATAATAAATGGTGTTGGTAAAAAAGAACAAGGTACATTTGAAGCAGAGAGTGAAAATGATGTAAGAAACTTTTTGCTTAGTCAAGATTATCAAGTTTTGGAAGTTAAAGAGAGAAGTAAATTTGATGTAGACATTGGTGCTAATAGTAAAATTGGTGCTAGTGACTTATCTTTTTCACTTACTCAGTTATCAACTTATATTAAAGCCGGTATTCCACTTGCTGATTCTGTTAGAATCCTTGCTAAACAAACGAGAAAAGCAAATCTTAAGAAGAGCTTTAATCAATTAGTTTATCAGTTATTAAAAGGTGAGAGTTTAAGTGACGCAATGCTTATGCAGGACAAAGTATATCCTAAACTTCTAATTAATATGATAAAGACAGCAGAAATGACAGGTGATTTACCATCTATCTTGGATGATATGGCAGAATATTATACATCTATGGATCAGACTAAAAAGCAAATGAAGTCTGCAATGACTTATCCAGTTGTTGTATTAACTATTGCTTTTGGTGTATTAATATTTATGCTTACATATTTAGTTCCACAATTTTCTACTATGTTTGCTGATAATGGAGCAGAAATGCCTGCACTTACATTAGCAATATTATCACTTAGTGATTTTATTAAAGCAAAGTGGTATATGATACTTTTAGTTATATTTGTTATAGTTTTTATATTTATTCAGTTGTTTACGAAAATACAAAAGTTTAGGGAAAGTGTTCAAATATTTCTTATGCATGTACCTGTTGTTAAAAATATAATTATATATAATGAAATTGCAAACTTTACTAAGACATTTGCATCTCTTTTAAATCATGGTGTATTTATTACAGATAGTATGGAGATTCTTAGTAAGATTACAAATAATGAAGTTTATAAAAGAATAATTAATAAGTGTCTTGAAAACTTAGGAAAAGGTGATTCAGTATCATCTGCATTTAAAGGAGAATGGGCAATACCTATTGTTGCATATGAAATGATTGTTACAGGTGAGTCTACAGGACAGCTTGGTAATATGATGGAAAAAGTTGCAGGACATTTTCAAATGTTACATAAAAACGTAATTGATCAAATGAAAAGTTTAGTAGAACCATTATTAATTTGCTTTTTAGCAGTTGTAGTTGGTGTAATACTTTTATCAATTATTCAACCTATGTTTAGTATTTATAGTCAAGTTAAATAGAGGAGGTAATTATATGGATATAGTTTATTTAATTATCTTTTTTATTTTAGGAACTCTTATGGGATCATTTTTTACAGTAGTTGGTTCTAGACTTCCTAGAAGAGAAGATTTTATAAAAAGTAGGAGTCATTGTGATAATTGTACGCATGAACTTAGTTTACTTGATATGGTTCCTATTATTTCTTATTTGTTTTTAAGAGGAAGATGTAGGTATTGTGGTACAAAGATAAGTCCTCTTTCTAGTTATATGGAATTTTTTACAGGAGTTTTATTTGCTCTTAGTTATTTTATATTTGGATTTTCTTATGAGTTATTAATTGCTTTAGGAATTGTTGCTTTATTAATAATTGTTAGTGTATCTGATATAAGTTATTATATAATTCCTGATCAATTACTAATATTTTTTTCTGGATACTTTCTAATTATAACTTGTTTAAATAGTGGAGTAATGAGTGCTTTATTTAGTATATTATCTGGTATGAGTTTATTTTTATTAATGTATCTTGTAATGCTTATTGGAAACTTTTTATTTAAAAAAGAAAGTTTAGGTGGCGGGGATATTAAGTTAATGTTTGTATTTGGACTGGTAATTAATCCTATTCTTGGTTTATTTGTTCTTTTTATAGCAAGCTTTTTAGCATTACCAGTATCTCTTATAATTCTTTTAAAAAGAAATGTTAATTTAGTACCATTTGGACCTTTTCTATTAATAAGTTGTATGTTTATATATTTTACAAGAATAGATTTGAATATGATAATTGAATTTATTCAATCAATTTAAGAAAGAAATTCTTTCTTTTTTTTGACATTTATAATATTATATTTGGTAGGTGGTGATTGCATGAGAAATATTAGTATTTTACCAGCAGATACTTATACTGTTGTTAATAAGACTATAATTACAGATAAAGATAAAAAAGTTATTTCTATGTTATATCAGCCAATAATAGGATATAGTGCAGTTGCTCTTTATTATACTTTGATAGACGATTTAGATAGACTTGAAGTTATAAGTGATGATTTAACTCATTATCATTTAATGACTACTATGCAACTTAATTTAGATGATATTGTAATCGCTCGTGAAAAACTTGAAGCAGTAGGGTTACTAAAAACTTATTTAAAAAAAGATAATGTTAATCAATATGTTTATTTATTATTTAGTCCTGTTACTCCACATGATTTTTTTAATCATCCAATACTTAATATTGTTTTATATAATAATGTGGGTAAGAAAGAATATGATAAATTACTTAATTATTTTAAAGTACCTAGACTTAATTTGAAAGAGTATGATGATATTACTCATTCGTTTGATGAAGTGTTTAATAGTCGTGTTGGAACTATTATAGAAGAAATTAATGATGTTACTAAGAGAGATTCTAATAATATTTTAATTAATAAGGGAATTGATTTTAATACGATTATTTCAAGTATACCTGATACTCAAATGAGTAAGAATTGTTTTAATAGTGAGGTACGTACTTTAATTAATAATCTTAGTTTTATTTATAATTTAGATACTTTGGATATGCAAGGACTTATTCGTGACTCATTAAATGAAAAGGGGCTTATTGATAAGACAATGTTACGTAAGAGTTGCAGAGATTATTATAAGTTTGATAATGCTGGTAATTTGCCTACGGTAATTTATAATAGACAACCTGATTTTTTAAAGAAACCTAAAGGGGATAATTCTAGGTGGGCTAAACTTGTTTATACTTTTGAAAATGTTACTCCATATCAATTATTAAAGGCTAAGTATAAAGGGGCAGAACCAACAGATAGAGATAAGCGTTTAATTGAGAGTTTAATGATTGATCAGAAATTAAATCCTGGTGTTGTAAATGTACTTATAAGTTATGTTTTACAAGTAAATGATCAACAATTAAAGAAGAGTTATGTTGAAACAATAGCCGGTCAATGGAAAAGACTTAATGTTGAAACTGTAGAGGATGCTATGCGTCTTACAGAAAAAGAACATAAGAAATTAAAGAAAATTATTAAACCTAAGGAAAAAATAGCAACTAAGAAGGATACAAAGAATGATGTCCCTGTATGGTTTAATAAAGATAATGAAATTGATGAGGCTAATAGTGAAGATGTAGAAGAGTTAGAAAACATTTTAAATGAATTAGTGTAAAATTGTGTAAATATATGGTTATAATTACCTTATAAACATTTACAAACTTTAATAATTATATCTATTATGATATATTTATTTATGGAGAAAATATAATATTAAAGGGATGCTAAATGAAATATAAGAAGAGTGAGTTTTATAAAATTATTAATGATATATATGAACATGAGGCTTTTTTAAAGCTTGGTGAATGTCGTCATCATGGTATTACTAGACTTGATCATTCACTTAGAGTAAGTTATTATACTTATTTAGTTACAAAAGTGCTTCATCTTAATTATGTTGAGGCTACACGTGCTGCTTTACTTCATGACTTTTTTACTAATGAAGTAAAACAAGTTAATGTATTCTTAAAAGTAACTAAACATCCTGAAATTGCAGTTAATAATTCTAAAAAATATTTTGAACTTAGTGAGTTTCAAGAAGACATAATTAGAACTCATATGTGGCCATGTACTTTAAGACCACCAAAATATTTAGAAAGTTGGATAGTTGATTTTATTGATGATATATCTGCTATATTTGAAAGAGGATATGTTACTAAGAATAGTTTAAAAACAGCTGTAAGTTTTGCGTTTATATTTATAGTTAGTAAATTCAGATAGTTAAGGCTATCTTTTTTTTTATAATTTTTTGTTATATCTTATAAAGAATTATAACAATTTAGTATATTTTATATTTTTCTTTATATGTTATTATTTTGATAGTAATAATAAATTTGATGATAAGAAATATTTAACTAAAAAGAATAGAAATAATTCTTCCATAAATAAAAAATAATTTTAAATTTCTTATATTATAATTAATTTTTATAGTGAATTTCTTGTTTTTAAAAGTGGTTTATGGTATACTTTGACAAGAAAGAAGTGAGAGGTATGAGAAAAACATTTATATTTGGTCATAAGAAACCAGATTCTGATTCAGTTATGGCAGCTATTGGGCTTTCATATCTAAAAAATAAATTGGGAGATAATACAGAACCTAGAGTACTTGGGAATATTAATAAAGAATCAAGTTTTGCGTTAAAGTATTTTGGGTTAAAAGAACCTAAGTACTTAAATGATGTTAAGCTTCAATTAAAAGATGTTAATTATCATAAAAAGTATTTTATTAAAGATACAGAAAGTATCTATGATGGATATCAAGCTATGCTTAAAGCAGAACTTACAGGTATTCCTGTTGTTAAGAGTGATAATACTTTTTTAGGGCTTGTTACTTTAAAAGATTTGTCTCATGTTATTATTAATGAAAATGTTGAAGATTTATATACTTCATATGATAATTTATTACATGTATTAAAGGGTGAAGAAATACTTAGATGTACTAAGGAGATTATTGGTAAAATATTAGTTGCAGCATATCGTAGTACAACATTTATTTCTAATGTTAAACTTACTCCTAATGATATATTAATAGTAGGAGATAGACATAGTTTATTAGAGTATGCTGTTAATTCTTCAGTTAAGTTAATTATATTAACTAATGATTGTTATATTAAAGAAGAACATGTAGAGATTGCTCGTAAGAATGGTGTTAGTATTATTAGAACTCCATATGATACTTATAGAGTTTCTAGACTTGTAGCGTTAGCTAATTACATTAAGACTATGATTAAAGTTTATAATCCAACTAAGTTTGTTGATACTGATTTTATTAGTGATGTAGTAGACATTAATAATAAGCTAAAACATACTAATTATCCTGTAGTAGATAAGAATAATAAATGTCTTGGATTACTTAAAATTACTGATTTAAGTGAAAAACATCCAAAGAAAGTTATGTTAGTTGATCATAATGAAAAACTACAAAGTGTTGAGGGATTAGATGAAGCAAATATCTTAGAAATCTTTGATCATCATAATTTAGGAAGTATAACTACTGGTTATCCAATTAATTTTAGAAATATGGCAGTAGGTTCTACTTGTACAATAATTTATACAATGTATAAAGAAAGTAACGTTGAAATTCCAAAAGAGATTGCAGGGGCATTATTATCTGGTATCTTATCAGATACATTAATTCTTAAGAGTCCAACAGCAACAGCAATTGATGAAAAAGCAGTTACTGAACTTTCAAAAATTGCAGAAGTTGATTATTATGACTATGGTATGGAATTATTAAAGAGTGGTACTTCACTTGATGGAATGAGTAAAGAAGATGTCTTATATAATGACTATAAATTATTTAATGTAAATGATAAGAATTTTGCAATAGGTCAATTCTTTACAATGAACTTTGATGATATTGAAAAAGAAATGGATGGATATATTCATGTACTTGATAAAGTTGCAGAATCTAATAACTATGCCTTAGTAGCTTTATATGTTACAGATATTATTAAAAATGGTAGTTATGTAATATTTAGTACTAAAGGAAAAGGTATAATGGATGTTGCTTATCAAAAAGATATGAGTGAAGGTACATTTATAGATGGATGTGTTTCACGTAAACGTAACGTTGTTCCTCTAATTATGGAAGTACTTGAAAATTAACATTTATTTTTAAAAAGTAGGTTATCTACTTTTTTCTTTTACAATTTTCTAAATATTTAATATAATTAATATAAGGTTGTGAGAATATGTATAAAGCAATTTATGTTTTTTTAATATTTTTTATATATTCAATTATTGGATATTTATGTGAAGTTATGGGAATCTTTTTTGAAACTGGAAAACTTAATTTTAGTAGAGGATATTTTATAGGCCCTTATTTACCTATATTTGGATTTGGTTCTTTAATAATTACTTATTATTTAAATAGGTATCAAAATGATCTAGTTGCTTTATTTATAATGGGCTCTTTCTTTTGCTGCTTACTTGAATATTTAACGAGTCTTATAATGGAAAAGATATTTAAACTTAGATGGTGGGATTACTCTCATAAAAAGTTTAATTTAAATGGAAGAATATGTTTAGAAACTGGTGTTTTATTTGGAATTGGTAGTTTAATTATAGTTAAAATTACTAATCCTATTATATTTAAAATGTTAAGTAGCTTTAATCATCACTTATTAATTATTATTGGAATTATTTTATTTATAATTATGTTTGATGACTTCTTGGTATCGACATTTACTATTTGTAAATTAAAAGTTGATACTTCAAAATTTACTGATAAAGATTCTACTAAACAGATTAGAGAAGAAGTTAAAAAATCTCTTAGAAAATATAGATTTTTCCATAATAGATTATTTAAAGCATTCCCAGATATTCCAGAGTACAATTATAATATTTCTAAGATTAGGGAGTATATTAATTCTAAGAGTAAGAATAACAAAAAATAATATTTTAAATTTTAATTATTTAGATGAAGAATTTTATGAATAAAGAGAGATAAATAATTTTACTAGAAATTTTAATTTTATTAATTTTACTATTAGGTATTGGAATTTTTATGTTTATTAGTTATAGTAATATTAGTAGCAATAATATGTAGATAGAATTTTATATTTATTATTGCTTAAGTTGTAGAATAGGAGGATTTATGAAATACAAGAGTGATATTTGTAAAAATATTTTTAGAGGATATGATATTAGAGGAATATATCCTAGTGAGATTGATGAAGATACTGCATATACTATAGGATTAGGTTTTGGTAGTCATATCAAGAGTATTGGGAAGACTAATTGTGTTGTAGGACATGATAATAGACTTAGTAGTCCTATTTTATATGAAGCATTAATTAAAGGTATTACTGAGACTGGAATTGATGTTATTAGTTTGGGTCTTTGTACTACACCAATGTATTATTATGCATGTATTAAATTAAAAGTATTTAGTGGTGTTATGGTTACTGCTTCACATAATCCTAAGGATGATAATGGATTTAAGTTTGCTTTCGATGAGGCAGGAAACTGTAAAGGACAAGAAATCCAAGACTTTTTAGAGTTTATTTTAAAAGGAGAATTCTCAAGTGGAGAGGGTCATGTAAGTAATTATGATATTACAAATGACTATATTGAATTATTTAAGAATAATATTAATTTTGGAAAGAGACGTATAAAAGTAGTTGTTGATCCTGGTAATGGTACTACAGCAATTATTGTTAAAAAGATATATGATTTATTCCCAATGGATATTGTTTATATTAATGATGAAAGTGATGGAACATTCCCAAATCACCATCCAGATCCTTGTGTTGAAGATAATTTGGCTCAATTAAAGGCAAAAGTAAAAGAAGTTGGAGCAGATGTTGGTGTTAGTTTTGATGGTGATGGAGATCGACTTGGAGTAGTTACCAGAAAAGGACAATTTATTCCAACAGATATTTATATGATTTTAATAGTCAGAGATATTATTAATAAAGTTAGTAAAAAAGAGTTTTTATGTGATGTAAAATGTTCTAAGAGTTTTTCAGATGAAGTTGAAAAGTTAGGTGGAAAGTGTATCACATATCGTACAGGAAATTCTTATACAAAAGCTGCTGTTAGAGACATGGATTTACCATTTGGTGGTGAATTATCTGGACATGTTTACTTTAGAGATAGATGGCCTGGATTTGATAGTGGATTATATGCTGGCATTAGATTACTTGAAATTCTTTCTTATACAAACAAAGATATAAATCAATTACTTGAAGGAGTAAATGATTATTATTCAACTGAAGAAATTAAATTTAAGAGTCCAGATACTATTAAATTTGGAGTAATTGATAAAGTTAAAGACTATGTTGTTTCAAAGGGATATAAGTATTTAGATATTGATGGAGTAAAAGTACTATTTGATGATGGATGGGCTCTTGTTAGAGCAAGTAATACTGGACCAAATATTACTGCTAGGTTTGAAGCGGCTACCGAGGAAAGACTTAATGAATTACAAAATGAATTTGTTAATTTAATTAATGAATTAAATAAGGAATAGATAATAAAAAAACTAGTTTAGTTTAATACTTTTGAACTTGTAAGATAAATGTAGACACAAAAAAACAGTCTACATTTTTTGTTATAATAAAATTGGAGGAAGAATATGACAAGAATTAGAAAAGAACTAAATAGATATTGGTCAAAAGAAGATAAGTTGAAAATAATTAACGAAGTATTAATAAATTGTAAATCATCGTATGAGGTAGCAAAAGATTATGATATTTCAAGTGGAATGCTTAGAGGATGGATAATTAAGTATAATAAAGGCGGTTTAGATGCATTAGAAAATAAAAAGAAATCTGGAAATCCTTTATGCAAATATTCAAATAAGAAAAATTTAACAGATATAGAAAAATTAGAATATGAAAATATGAAATTAAGAATTGAGAATGAACGATTAAAAAAAGGATACCTTGTGA